>Ga0181577_10003325_pt1 | contig 12455 bp, 10 predicted proteins | sample 101ome_21_FD_132468 | JGI IMG/M metagenome (GOLD analysis project Ga0181577, IMG submission 132468) | Coastal salt marsh microbial communities from the Groves Creek Marsh, Skidaway Island, Georgia - 101413BT metaG (megahit assembly) | ecosystem: Environmental > Aquatic > Marine > Intertidal...
AAAATCCAAGTCCCATGTCGAGTCTGGTCTTGAAAGCACATATTCCAACGCCGGGAATCCCTTTGCTGCCGTGTTCTGCGCATTTCCTAGATCGTATTCTGTTTGGCTGAATAACTCTTGAACCCTAGCGGTATCCGTTGGAAACGTATTGACCGTCAACTTCAAACTGCGATCCGCAGCCGGGCCTAACTCGAAGGGCGCACATGATTGCCATGCCAAAGAGACGGCGTCCAATTGAGCGCGTAGAGCATTGGCATTCGCCAAAGACGGGTCTGATTTGTAGCTTTCAAAGTCACTTGTGAAGGCAGCGATTTCAGCATTGAGGCTATTGTAGGCTGGCAGTATCACGGCATCTGCCAACTGCTCGAGCATGGCTTGCTTATCGAAATCCTCGCCAGAAGGATCCTGTGGCTCATCACCCTTGCACGACTCCAACTGAACTGCGATCAACGCTACAATGAGCCATCCAAATCTTCGAACCATCACAATGCTGATTTAATGCTTTCCCAACCATAAACTCCTACCAAGAGATCACGAGCAGCTTGAAGATCTGTGGTAGAAACCTCATACAAATTGTCACCAAACAAGTTGATCACCTCATCGATCTGTGCTTCTGTGATCCTGCGCTCCGGGTTGTAGAACAGAGAATAAGTGAACGCAACAGCTTCTGAGAGAGCATGGTTGCGCACGTAGTCGTCACCAATGTTGTTGATGCCTTGGTTGATGTAATGGATGGCCGTTCCGGCACACACATTCTCCCATTCCTTGCGCACATCTGCGATAGCTGAATCCCGTTCATCGAGGCGGTCTTCAGTGATCGCTGCACGACCTATGAGAAAAGCCAAGCTCAATCTCTCGTTGGTTCCCAATAAGGCATCTCGTCCCACGCAATACTTTCCCCAGAACCTGACATCCTCGGTGTTGTCCGGAAAATCAATGGAAACGCCAAGGTATCCGTAGGCTTCATCCCAGTGGTGTTGCATGGCGGTTCCTTCTCCCTCTACCACAGACTTATTGTCGACGTTCATTTTCTCATCCTCCAAGTAAACGCCTGTTGCCTGATAGTACATCAAGGCCCCCATGAGTCTTTTCTCGATCAGTTGCACCGGCTCAAAGCCTTGTGCGTCGTGTAAGCGGCTTTCCGTTCCATCAGCAGAGAAGAGCACTCCTGCAACGCCGTTTGATCCTGTGTCCATGCTTTGGCTCGCCGCGACGATATCATTGAAATATCCGTCGAAAATGGTGAGGTGAGGTTCGAACGTCTTGCTCTTGATGTCCTTCTCTGAACTGAAGCTGAAGTTTCCGTTTGCGTCGCCGTTGGTATTGGCAAACATGGCATTCAAGACAGCCTTATCCAGCTGCACTCCCATTTGATTGGACGTCTTCATGTAGGTGACCATCTCCTCCAATTGATCCAATCGTTCGGTCTGACCACTGAAACTGACGTTCTCGAAGGAATACGTGTCGGGCACCTCCAGCGGTTCTACCGTCGGATCTACCGGCTCCTTTCTACAAGAAGAAAAGCTCAAGAGAGCCAAAGCCACAAAGGCAAATGACTTGATGTTGTTTGGCATGGTTGTTTTTATTTAGACTGGTTTTAAATAACCATGCAAACATACCGTCCTCAGTGGATAGCCTTCATACCTCTTTTTTGGTATTTTGGTAAAGAATGACCAACATCAGACGATGTGGTCCACGGCACTACTCAATGCTGATATCCATCACCGACCGCACGGCATTCACCACCATGTAGGTCTTGGTGCCGAGGGTCTGCTCATAGCGCTTATATGCCATTACCGTAAGTGTTCCTTCTGAGACAGGCGTTAATGTCGAAGTTTCATTTTGGTCGAACTGTGCCTGAGAAACACCCTCAGAAAAGTGTTTAGTGAAGGTAGAAAAAGGCCCTTCAAGAATGACGATGACCGAATCAGCGTCTTTGACGACAGCGTCCAATGTGACCGTATAGGGACTGCTTCTGCTGATCGAACGGGAAGAAGTAAACAATGGGATCACAGGAAATGGCCAAGGGTTCAGCAAGCCGTTGAAAAAGCCATGACCATCACCCCCTTGAATATTAAAGGCCGGTCCTCCCGCCTTCTTGAATCCTTTGCGTTCGTCGGGGAACTCGGTCCAACTGTATATTCCTGTTGAACCTTGGGAGATCGTTCCTTGGTAGGTCTCTTGATTGAACGTAAGATCTCCCACATCCGCATAGCTCGACCCATCGTAAAACTCAGCCCGGACCACTCCTGAGCTCACTCTGGTCGGAATACCCGAGATCATCCAAGTGCGCTGATGGTTCAAGGCATAGAGAACCCCATCCTTTGCGGAGGGATCTAATTGCAAGAACTCTGCAGGAATAAAATCATCCAAGACCAACTCCCCTTGGTCCGACGCAGAACCTCCCTCATTGTTAACGGTCAATTGAACATCATAGATGCCATGCAGGTCGTAAACATGTACCGGAGCACTCTCTGTGCTCGTGCTTCCATCGCCGAAGTTCCAGGAGAATTCCTCTGCGCCTTCTCCTGTGTAAGTGAAGGTCACTTCCAGTCCGTTTCGAGCAATGTTGAAATCAGCAGTAGGTTCTTCAACAGGATCTTCTCCGTTGGGAGTGGGATCGGGGTCATCCTTTTTACAGGCTGAAACAAAAAGGAGCATGGCAAATGCCGAACTGATACAAAGTGCTTTCCTCATCCGAAGTGAAATATATTGTTCTGAGAAAAATAGTGAATCAACCCTCATTCTTGCGGATCAACCCCATTTTTTCACCCAACGCGAGAGCGAATTCGCGTATCTCCACCGAAAGCTTTTCGTCTCCAGTGGCTCGCTTGTAGGTGTCGCTCATGCTCAAAAGCATTTGATGGAAGAACATCTGCATATCCTCAACCATCATATCCTTGGTCCAGAGGTCGATCTTCAAGGTGTTCTTTTCCTTCTTATCCCAAATGGTCAAAAAGGCGGCGTCACAGACTCCCTTGTCTTCCGTTCCTTCTGCATTCCACTGAATGGCTTCGGGAATTTGGTTTTCATCCATGTGAACCGTGAAGGTGATCTCTGATTTGATTGCTGACATTGTTGCTTATCTATGGTTTGTACTTGCTTTGATTTAAAATGTCTTCTGCCTTGGTATTCATCAAGGTTTCTAGGTCGATCTTCTCTTGACCCGACATGTAGGCGCGAACGATCTGCCATCCGATGTAATGACCCATCCTGGAAGGGGATTCCTTGACCAGGTCAACGGTAAACGGCCCTTCGCTAGTGAATTTTGCGATCTCCGTCTGGTCGGTAGAAAAAAGTAGGTCGTTGTCGATGAAATGCGCCCATACGAAGGGTTCATGCGCTTCTGCCCAACCCTCTTCTTCCGCAGAGTAATGGATCTTATAGCCATCGGGTTGGTAGGGAAAGATGGCATCCATCGCATACAGCGCTTTGCCTTGTTGAACGATCACTTCCAACAAGGTCGGGGTAGGATTCGCAAGTGGAAATTCCGACTCGAGCCAGCCCTTCATGACCGTTGGCGCGATGGCCGCGGGCTTCATGCGAGGCCGCAGATAGACCGGGATCTGGAGGTAGTCGTAGAACACGCATTTCTCTCCTAAGAACATTTCCAGCCCTATCCCCACACCGTTAGGCGTTAGCGCAGCCGGAGTATGAAAGCCTCCATTGAAGGAAAGGTGATAAGGAATGGTCCGATTCGGAAAGTAGAAGTGGTAATACCGCCAAGCATCGGTGAGTTCTTCCTCCAGCTCAGAAAGGTCGGGAAACACCGAGTCCACTTTTGCCTGCACCTCGCGCATGGTTTGGTCGGTGGTGAAGTTTCTCACTTGAACAAACAGATCGCTATCGTCCACCGCGCCTAGTTGCAGTACATCCTCCACATAACGGGTATAGACCTCTTCATACGACTCTTGCCAAATCGGGTGTTGTTTGCGAAAGGTGATCGCACTTATATCGAACCAAGCCGAGTCAAGACGCTCAATGGCAACCTCGACTCCGTTCTCGGGAACGGGTATCTGAAGCGGATTTTCCTCCTCACAACCCACCATCATCCACACTAAGAATAGTGAACATAGCGTTGTTTGAAGTGTCCTTTTCAACATAAGGCTGATCATTCCGACAGTCGTAATTTTGGAACAAATGTAGTTGGCGTATGAAGAAGAATGTGAGCAAGGCGGTTTTCACCGCCCTAATGATCCTGTGTGCCACATCGATGATGGCACAAGAGAGTGACATGGACGATCGAAAGTTTCGATTCGGTTTGCACGCCTCCCCTAACCTAGGATGGCTAAGGCCGAATATCCAGGAGTTTGAAAAGTCAGGCCTTCAGTCACGATTGGGCTTTGGCTATGGACTAGTGATGGACCTCAAATTCAGCGAAAGTCCTAACTACCTGTTCAGCACGGGCATCAATCTCACCAACAGCGGCGGTGGGTTGATCGAGGCGTACGACTCGATTAATATTGTCGCTGAAAACGACCCCTCTTCCCCTGGACCATTATTTGGAAAAAGAGACCGCACCTACCGAGTTCAGTATGTGAACATTCCTCTTCTATTGAAGATGCGCACAAATGAAATAGGCTACATGAGCTATTTCGCTGCGGTGGGTGTAGATTTGGGTGTCCGCACCCGTGCTTTTGCGAATGACGAGTTCGACTGGACCGATCCGAATAAAGAGGTCACAACGGTCAAAGATGTAAACATCCAAGACGAGATGCAGCTCTTCCGTCTCGGGCTGAACCTTACCGGAGGTGGGGAGTTCAATCTTTCAGGAAACACCAATCTCTACGTGGGCATTTCGTACCACAACCACTTCACCAACATGTTCCGCAAGACGCAGGAGAACCGAATTCTCGAGCCGGATGGAGATGGAAATCCCGTCATAGTAGATGGAAAAGGTGTGCTTGGAAAACAAAAGAAAGCGGTATCGAATTACGTAGGCCTCAATGTAGGTATCTACTTTTGACGCATGCAAACAAGTGCGGTCATTGAGCACATCACTTCCTGGCTCTTCGAGTACAATCAAAACGCGCGTACCAACGGCTTTGTCATAGGCGTTTCCGGCGGCATTGACTCCGCGGTCACATCGACCTTGGTGGCCCGTACGGGACTTCCCGTCCTATGTCTCGAAATGCCCATTCACCAATCCCCGGATCAAGTGAATCGCGCGATGGACCACATCGAGTGGCTCAAGCTTCATTTCCCAAATGTGAGGATGGAGTCCTTGGAGCTTACCGGGGTATTCGATCAATTTGTCACTGCGCTTCCGGATACTACGGAAGAAACCCACGACATGGCCTTGGTGAATACTCGTGCACGATTAAGGATGACGGCGTTGTATTACTTCGCTGCGCTCGAAAGAAAGCTTGTCGCCGGGACAGGAAACAAAGTCGAAGACTTCGGCATCGGCTTTTACACGAAGTACGGTGATGGCGGGGTAGACCTTAGTCCGATCGCGGACCTCAACAAGACGGAAGTCTATGCCTTAGGAGAGGAATTGGGCATCATTGATTCCATCATGACTGCTCCTCCCACCGATGGCTTGTGGGGAGATGATCGTACGGATGTAGACCAGATCGGTGCTTCCTATCCCGAATTGGAATGGGCCATGGAATTCGAAGGCGATGAATCCTCCCTGAGCGAAAGAGAAAAAGAAGTGCTGGCGATCTACCGCAGACTGAATCGCATGAACCGTCACAAAATGGAGCCGATTCCGGTTTGTACGATCCCGGAAAGCATTAAGTAACTTAGACCACCTCCCAAACGCTGGTTCCTTGAATCAGCTTGTCGAGGTCTCCTTCACCCTTCACTTCTACGGCATGATCGATCTGCTCTTGAAGCACCTCTTCATAACGGTAACGATCCTCTTGGTAGAAGATGCCGAATGGACGGGGAAGACCATTCTCTTTTCTCGGATCATCGAACATGCGGGTCAATAGCATCGCCTTACCCATGTTTTTAGAGTCGTGGATCCAAAGGTCTTCGGCGCTTACGTCAGCCACATTCACCACCTCTGGTTTCATGCCGTTCAGGCGAATACCGAATTCGTTCTCTGCTCCGAAGATTAGCGGCTGACCTTCTTCCAAGAACAAGGTGTGCTGCGCTTTCGTACCCTTATCTGTGAAGATCTCGAACGCCCCATCATTGAAGACATTGCAGTTCTGATACACCTCGATCAGAGAGGTGCCCTTGTGACCATCAGCGGCTTGAAGTACCGCTCTCATGTGCTTTGGGTCGCGGTCCATAGAACGCGCAATGAACGTTGCATCGGCTCCCATCGCTAGAGCGAGTGGATTGAACGGGTGATCCAACGACCCCATCGGAGTTGACTTCGTCACTTGACCTTTTGGTGAGGTCGGCGAATATTGTCCTTTGGTCAAACCGTAGATCTCGTTGTTGAAGAGCAGGATGTTGACGTCAAAGTTTCGTCTAAGCGAATGGATCAGGTGGTTACCTCCGATGCTGAGCGCATCCCCGTCACCGGTGATCACCCAAACACTTAACTCAGGACGTGTAGCCTTGAGCCCGCTGGCAATTGCGGTAGCACGACCGTGGATGGAGTGGATGCCGTACGTGTCCATATAGTATGGGAAGCGAGAGGAGCATCCGATCCCGCTCACGAATACGGTGTCTTCCTTGTTGATCCCTGCCTCAGCCAAGGTCGATTGCATCTGCTTAAGGATGGAGTAATCTCCGCAACCCGGGCACCAACGCACATCCTGGTCCGTAGCTAAGTCCTTGGCGGTCAATTGTTGTGTGTCGACGGTAGTACTCATTTCACTAGCATTTCTTTGGCACGCTCTCCGATCTCACGTGCGGTGAATGGCAATCCTTTGATCTTGTTCATCGGGATGGCTCGTTGATCGAATTCAGCGTTGATCAAGTTGACCAACTGTCCGTCATTGATCTCCGGGATCAAGACTTGCCTGAAGTTCGACATGACTTCGGCCAAGTTCTTTGGGAATGGGCTTAAGTAGCGAACGTGGGCATGACTCACTTGATGTCCCTCTGCGATGAGGTCGCGAACTGCGGTTCGAATGGCTCCGTAAGTAGAACCCCAACCGAGGATCAAGAGGTCCCCCCTCTCCTCTCCTTGTTCGATGCTTTGCAGTGGAATATGGTCAGCGATCTTTTCAACTTTGGCGCGACGCACTTTTACCATGCATTCGTGGTTCTCCGGATCGTAGCTCACATTACCCGTTTCAAAGTCTTTCTCTAATCCGCCTACACGGTGCTGAAGGTCCTTCATTCCCGGAACGGCCCAGGCACGCACTAGGTCTTCATCACGGCGATACGGATAGTAGACCCCGTCATCGAGGTCCTTCTCTGCATCTGCGAACCTTGGCTTAATCGCCTCGATCTCCTCGGCCTTTGGGAATCGCCATGGTTCGGAGCCATTGGCGATGAATCCGTCGCTGAGGTACATCACTGGAACCATGTGTTCGAGTGAGATTCTCGCAGCTTCAATGGCGGTATCAAAGCAGTCGCTTGGTGAGTGAGGTGCAAGCACAACCACCGGTGCTTCTCCGTTGCGACCGTGGATCGCCTGCATGAGGTCAGACTGTTCGGTCTTGGTAGGAAGGCCCGTACTTGGTCCTCCGCGCTGGACATTGATCACCAAGAGTGGGATCTCCAACATAACGGCCAAGCCGATCGCTTCTCCTTTCAATGCAATACCGGGTCCGCTGGAGGCTGTTACTCCCAACGAACCTCCGTAGCTCGCGCCAATCGAAGCGCAGATCGCTGCGATCTCATCTTCGGCTTGGAAGGTCTTTACGCCATAGTTCTTGTGCCGAGCCAATTCATGTAGAATGTCAGAAGCCGGCGTGATCGGGTAGGAACCGTAGAAAAGGTCGAGTCCCGCCTTCTTGGCGGCCACGATCAATCCGAGTGCCGTAGCCTGGTTGCCCATGATGCTGCGGTAGCGCCCTGCCGGCAAATTTGCAGACTTTACATCGTATCGTGTGGTGAAGGTCTCGTTGGTATCGCCAAAGTAATAACCGGCCTTCAACACCTTGATGTTCGCATCGCGGATCTCAGGCTTTTTGGCGAACTTCTCTTGGATGAAGGTTTGCGTACTGTCTAAGCTGCGGTTATACATCCAATAGAGGAATCCGAGCACGTACATGTTCTTGCAACGATCAATCTCCTTGGTTCCGAGTCCGCTATCGACCAAGGCTTGGCGTGTCATCTTTGTGACGTCCATTTCGATCACGCGGTACTTATCGAGTGACGAATCCAAAAGTGGATTAGCCTCTTCATCGTACTTGGCGAGTCTCAGGTTCTTCTTATCGAATCCGTCTGTATTGGCAATGATGGTGCCACCCACTTTCAACTGATCGAGATTGGCCTTCAAGGCGGCTGCATTCATCGCTACGAGCACCTCGACCTCATCACCGGGGGTGAAGATGTCCATGCTGGCGAACCGCAACTTGAAGCCGGAAACTCCGGCTACGGTGCCCTGTGGAGCGCGAATCTCTGCAGGAAAGTTTGGGAATGTCGATATGTCGTTCCCGTGGAGGGCCGACGTGCTGGTAAATAAGCTTCCTGACAACTGCATTCCATCACCGGAATCGCCAGCAAACAGGATAATAACGTCTTCTTTCTTCTCTGTAACGCTACTCATGGAGTGTCTTTTCTTCCTTCCAACAGCCAACCCTTGGCATCAAACCTGCGTTTCTCCTAACGTCCGCCTGTTGAACAACTGGGCGCAAAAGTAGCCCAATTCGCGAGGAATTGTGATACATTCGTAATGATCGATGGAGGGGTGGAATGGCTGATATGCATTTAAAATTACGTTCGAACTTAGCGCTTTTGATGGCGATCATTTTGGTTCTCACTTTCGGATGCCGAAGGGAATTCGGTTTGCCTGGAGTGGAGAACGAAATTCTCACGCCCATCTTGTCCTCTAAACTATCGATTGGCGAAATTGTTCCGGACTCCCTTCAGACAACAGACGGGGATGGCTTTGTCACCTTGGTCTACCGCAACAATATTTACACCGCGGGCTTAGGTTCTTTTCAAGAGATCGAGACCCGAGAATTTTCAGAAACAGCCAAACTGCAGTCGCTCACCCTAGGAGCTCAGTCGGCAGAACGCAGCATTTCACTGGGGCAAGTAGCTCAAGAAATGGGAGCTACCGGGGAATTCATCATCAGCCAGAACGGCAACAACATTCCTATTCCGCCGATCACGGGGCTCACCCATGGGCCTATTCCCGTTGACGGCTCAGAATTCTTCGAAACGGTCACGCTCGACTCGGGCTACATGGACATTACGATCATGAATGGTTTTCCCACGGCGATGTCGAATGTAGAATTCGAGATCCGAAACGAAAGCGACAACAGCTTGATCGGGTCGCAGACTTTTCCATCTGTCGCGGCAGGTACCACGGAGACCCAAACGATCGATCTGGCGGGCAAGACCATCGAAGGATCATTGATCGGTAACATCCTCAATTTTGACATCGACGGAACCACTTCTGCCGTACTGATCGACACCTCTGACCAGGTCATCGTGACGGTAACCGTGCGCGATATGAAGGTTCATTCCGCCACGGCGATCTTCCCGGCACAGAACATCATTGAGATCGGCGACACGAGTGCGATGGAGAATGTCGGGGATTTACGCATCACAAGAGCCAAGGCAAGATCAGGAACGATCAATATCAGGGTGGTGAGCACCGTGGAGGACACAATGTATTTCGAATACTTCGTTCCAGATGGCACCAAGGATGGCGAGCCCTTGTTCATTGAAGAAAAGATCAATCCAGCACCTGTCGGGGGAAGCATCGAAAAAGTCTTCCAATACTCCGTAGATGGATACGAATTCGACCTTACGGGACAACCCGCCGTGAACCATTACAACGCCTTTTACAGTGAGTTGACCAGTAGAATTGACTCTACGGGCAGGGTGGTCAACTTGAGTTTGGAGGACAGCATTCTGATCTACGTTCAGCTCAGTGAGTTTCTTCCTGAGTATATCGAAGGTTACTTGGGTCATACCGAGGCTGAGTTCGGACCGACCAGTGCACCAATCGATCTCTTCAAGCACTTTGAATCCGGCACGCTCGAGTTCGAGGAGGTTGGGGTGTCATTGGGAGTGAGCAATGGAAATGGGGTTCCCTTTGACGTAGAGCTGCTAAATCTATCCGCCGAGAACACATCCACTTCAAATGAAGTAGACATCGACTTCAGCGGACTTCCGAATCCGCTTTCCATCTTAGGCGCCGCAGATCTATCCACTCCCTGGGAAGAAAGCTGGCAATTGCAGGCGACCTCCAGCTTGAACAATGCCTTGAATATCTATCCTGATCAACTGAATGTAGCATTGCGCGTAGTGAGCAACCCCGCTCAGGATTCTAATGGACTGAATCAATTTGCCGTCGACACCAACACCCTAGATGCCTATTTGGATCTGGACATCCCTCTTTCCCTGATCGCGAATGACCTTGTACTTTCCGATACGCTACCTCTTTCTGTAGGCGGCATAGAACGTTTGGAGTCGATCCAGGGTGGAACCTTTTATTTGGTGGGGAAGAACGGATTTCCGCTGGAAGCTGAATTGACGGTGGCGTTTCTTTCGCCGGATGGACAGGAATTGGTCGTCTCTGAGTTTGACGGAAGCATGCCCGCGTTGTCTACGAATCAGCAATCTGCGCTTTCCTGGACCTTTGATAAAGAGGCCTTCGATCAGATCCGGCTAGCGAACAGGGCCATCGTCAAAGCGAAGTTGAATACCCTCTCCACAACACAGCATCAGCGAATCTATTCTGACCAAATCTTAGACCTGACGCTGTCGGCGAGGTTCCTTTACAATTTTGCCGAATGAAAAGGTGGTGGGTTCTAGGCTGCATGATTCTTTTGGGGGTCACTTCGAACGCTCAGCTAGATCGTTGGTGGACGCACTACCACTACCGAGGCAATCCTGATCTGGAGCAGAAGAGCATTTGGTTCGAGGCGAATGCAGATTTGAGTTCCAATCGGATATCCAATACCATCACAGGTCAAATACGGAGTGGCGGCAAGATAAGCTTGGCACAGACCGCTTATCTATCACAAAGAGACCCCGCTGGTGTCACCCGTTTAGGAGGTGGTGTTGAAGGTGGAATGTGGTATCGATCATACGGTTCAAGTCGTTTGCATTGGCACGTTGGCGCTGGTATGACGGACCGACTGTATGGAAGTATGCGCACCGGTTTGGCACAGCTCGTTCTTACTGGAAATGGGGTCTATGAAGATCAGACCTTGTCGCTTGGACCGAGTTGGTTTCGTTATTTGAGTGCACAATATATAGGAGGGGGTGTCGATCTAGAAACGGATGGTCTAATTCTAGGGGTGTTAGGAAAAGTAATCAAGGCCTCACGATGGCATGAGGTGGACATCGAATCCGGCTCATTCTACACTGCTCCATACGGCACCTCCTTGGAAGCGGATCTCACGGGAAGTCAATTCTACACCTCCAGCGATCAATCAAAGCTATCCGCTTGGTACGGAACCGGAGGTAGTCTGAGCTTTTTCATGATCAACCGGCCGGCCCCGGGAAAGATGCTGGTGTCGGCGCAAGTTCAAGATCTTGGGTTCATTCATTTTGGCGGGGGTAAGAAGCAAGATGTGCTAGTAGACACGATCTTCACTGGACTGGACGCGACGACTCTGCTTGAGTCGGGAGCACAGCTCAATGCGCAAGGATTAGACAGTATAGAAGCGTTGTTAAACCTGAAATCGACCGCTACTTCTAGGGCTGTTTTCTACCCAGGGAACCTACAATTGGACATGATTAAGCCTCTTGGAGAAAAATTTTCCTTGGCTTTTCAAGTAAGACAGGCCTTTGTTGCCATTCCACCAAAAGTAAGGTTGGGGCTACGGATATCTGCAGGCGAATGGCTAGGTCTGGAACCCTATTTCATCGCGGGAGGGCTATCTAGAATTCATACAGGCTTTACCGCCTCGATTCACCCTGGAAGCCGCTTACAGCTTATGATTGCGTATGGTTTGATCGAGTCGCAAATCGCCCCGAATTCGAGCACTACCCAAACCCTGAACCTCCGGTTGAACGTCTTGCTTTAGAATCGAAGTGCTAAAAGGCTTAGTTCCGTTCCTGACACAGATCATTGATCGATGAGTCTCTTACTAACAACGATGAATGAATTACTGACCAAGATCAAGGTTAGAGTCGATTGAACCTTTTATTACATTTGTGTTACCAAAAATTTAAAGCAATTATGAAAAAGTTTACTCTTTTATTGGCAGGCGGTCTTATGACCTCCTTGTCATTCGGTCAGGTCTCTTGGGCTGACGACATGGAATCCTACACAGCTGGTGATTACATCGGCGTAGCTGGAGGAGCTAGCGGATGGACAACTTGGTCAAATGATCCAGGTAGTTCTGAGGATGCTACTATTACTTCTGCAGAAGCTAATAGCGGTTCTAATTCTATCGAGTTCATGGGAGACA
>Ga0181577_10003332_pt1 | contig 12438 bp, 10 predicted proteins | sample 101ome_21_FD_132468 | JGI IMG/M metagenome (GOLD analysis project Ga0181577, IMG submission 132468) | Coastal salt marsh microbial communities from the Groves Creek Marsh, Skidaway Island, Georgia - 101413BT metaG (megahit assembly) | ecosystem: Environmental > Aquatic > Marine > Intertidal...
GCTCGCTCACCACCCACCGCATGTGAGTGAGTGTTGGCTGCGAAATCGCTGGCGCAACACGAAATTTCAATCTCGGTAAAGATTCCTCAACAGGCCCTCAGTTTCTTGGAATACCATTAGGAACTGTCGCACGCAGCATCTACCGACGATTGGATCACAAGAGTTCGTCATGCCCATACAAGTGGTTCTCATGGCTCACCCTTTGCGATGGCATTAGATGAGATACGGGCCGGCAGAAAAAGTCTCGTACGAAGAATCTAGGCGTCCTCAAGAAGATCGAAGGCGAGAGGGGTTCCCTTAGCGGTGTTTGCCCGGAAGCGACGGCCTACGACTTCCGAAAAGAGCGATGGTCGCAGGCCGTCAGCAGGGCGAATGGAACGCACATTTTGCTCTGTGACTGGATCTCCGGTGACTACATCTTCAACGACGAAGAGCGACCGCGAATGCGAACGGCTTACACGAGCACTCGGAGCGACTTCGTAGGTGACTGTTCCGAGCGCCAGTTCAGTCTCGTGAATACTTTGAACCAACTCTGCGAGTTCCTTCGGTTCAAGAGAGAATGATGCGTCGGGACCACCTGCGCTGCGGCTGAGTGTGAAGTGCTTCTCAATGACCGCTGCGCCGAAGGAAACCCCAATTATCGCCGCCGTGTTACTCATTGTGTGGTCCGACAAGCCAACGCATGTACCGAACCGGTCACGCATGTCCGGAAGGGTTCGCATGTTGAGTTCATCGGGTGGTGTCGGATAGCCAGAGGTGCAGTGAAGCAAGATCACCTGATCATTACCAACGGCGCGGCACGCCTCAACCGCATCTTCAATTTCCTTCTCGCTTGCTATCCCCGTCGAGATGATAACCGGCTTGCCTTTGCTAGCGATTAGAGAGATCAGCGGAGTATCGACGATCTCCATTGAGGCGACCTTGTACACAGGTGCTTCAAGGGACTCGAGCAGGTCGACCGCAGTTGGATCAAAAGGTGTCGACAGGGCAACAAGCCCATGTTCTCTCGCACGGGTAAAGAGTGCATCGTGCCACTCCCATGGCGTGTGTGCCTCAGAGTAGAGATCATGTAGCGTGCGACCGTCCCATAACGTCCCGCCTTTTACTCGGAATGGTTCGGTGTCGGAATCGATCGTAATTGTGTCGGCGGTATACGTCTGGAACTTCACGGCGTCAACGCCGGCCTCCGCCGCTGCATCAATTGAGGCGAGCGCGCGCGATAGGTCGTGGTTGTGATTAGCGCTGAGTTCTGCGATCACGAACGTTGGGTGGCGGGTACCAACTAGGCGATCTGCGATGAGGATCTCGTTCATGTAGGACTCTCCAGACTTGGGTGAGGGAATTGTACCGGTGGAGGTGTTGCGGCATAAACAAATTCGTTGAGAAAGTAGCAGTACGATCGAGGGTCTGTGCCGCTCAAATGCTTTCACATATCGATTCAGGCTCCATCGGACCGGGCTAGGTGTTGACCCAAATCCGGACTGCGCTCATCAATGTCGCTGGCGTAGCCGGCAGGTTGGGCGGCAGACGTTTAGGTTTGGGGTTCGGGGTAATCGTAAACATGACTGCTGCTGCAATACCCCTTTCAGTTCGACGCCTAGATCGCCTTGTTCAACACGCCATTTTGCTTTATGCCACTAACGACGCCAGCCCGACGGCTAAGGCACTCGCCGTTCAGATTGGAAGAAGTCGACAGACCAACCTTGCGTTGACAGCGCACGCAATGTTGCTTCGGATGCGTGAGGTTGATGAGGCACGAGCAATATCGAGCCGACTAGTTAATCGGATCGACACGGACCATCGCCGCATACTCGCCTCGGGCGAAGCGCTCGCTTCTGGTAACCATCTTGCTGCGCTTAAGTCACTCGGGTCGCAAGACCTCGATGGCGCAACGGGGCGGTCAGCCCGTCTTGAACTCCTTCGTCACCTCGGCCGCATCGATGACGTTCTTGCGTTAGCCGATGCGGAACTCGTCGGTACCGAGGTTGCGGCACGGCACCGATTTGACTCTTTGTGGGATCTCGGTCAAGTTAGTGAAGCTTTATCAGCAATTGATCCAGTCGTGACGCCTGAGCTTCGCAGCATTGACTCATTACGACGTATCCGAGACGGGCATCGCTATCTAGGAAGACCGGACGATTTGCTTCTCGAACGGCTACTGCCCGATCCAACGGAGTCACCTAACTGGCTTGCCTTCGTACTCTTCGAGTTTGATCGGATCAACGAACTCGTCAACCTTGCGTCAACCTCGACCTTCATTGAATCTCTCGATCCATCCGGTCGTCTTTGTGTCGCAAGGGCTCACTACATCCGACGGGACTTCGATGCTGCAGTTCGTCTACTCAAGCCTCTTCGTGCAACAAACCGTCGCTGGGATGCTGAGAAACTTTTGGCTCGTATCGAACTCGAGAGGGGAATCTCGGTGCAAACCGTCAACCGTCGAGTTAGGTCACGTCGACCGGGGGAGGGCTTCGATGAGGTTGCCTACTTGGGGCTACACCAGATCGGACAGCACGAGGAGGCATTCAGGGTGTTTCTTCCTGATGCGGATCGTCGACGCCTAGTCGAAGTTTTTGGGCAGCGAGCAGACTTTACCTGCACAGACTACGTCTCTCGACGACTCGTCCTGCCCCAGGGCGGACCCGGAGATGAAATTCTGATGGCCGCTGCCTACACCAAACTGGCGATTCGAGCTGAGTACACCGAGGCGGCGTGTGACCCGCGTTTATACAGCCTCTTTAGTCGAAGCTTCCCAGCTCTCACATTCCACCCTTGCACTCGCAGAATGGGTCAATCGTCGCCCGGCTTATGTGCTCCAAGCCAGCCCGAACGGGCTGATCACGTCTTGTACGACCATCTCGATCGACCACTCAACGCAGTGGCAAAAATGGCCGACCGGGTCGTCTTCGGCCGTTCACTCGGCAGTCTGCTTTCAGATCAACTTCCAACAGCGGCTTACCTCGTGGCTGAACAGACGATGGTTCGTGCGCACCATGATCGAGTCGTAGGGGGCATCGGTGTGGTGTGGCGTTCAGAATTCGTTGATGCAGTTCGCAGTATCCATTACCTAACGCCTGACGATCTTGCTCCACTCGTCGAGCTCGGTTGTCCGATCATCTGCCTACAACACGATGCGCGTGCAGACGAGCGTAAAGCGCTTCGACGCATATTTGGCGAGATGGTTGTCATGCTTGACGATCTCGATATGCGAGATGACTTCGAAACGATGGCAGCCGTAACGGCAAGCCTCAACTTTGTGGTAGGCATTGGAACAACGATTGTGGAGCTTGCCGGTGCACTCGGAACACCTACGGTCACCATGCATCCGAACCGAATTGGGGCGTGGCGTAGGCGAGGCGCGACGGGCGACCAATGGCATCGATCAATGCGGACGGCGATCACGAACGACGAACGGCGACCATCAGGGGTCGTCGACGAGGCCTTAAAGATCATTAGGTTAAACGACGGAACTCAGCCACTAACGACCTGATGGACACGGGTTGTCCGACAAAGTGATCAAGTAATTCTCTTTGAGTTGCACTGAGCGGCACACCGGCGGTGAGCCCGGAGACCCTGATTGAAGAGACCCCGAAGATTGCGGAAAGATTTAGGAGGGCCGTTGAAGTTTCTCCAACAACGAGGCGAGCTCCGATTACCGCCGCCTGGAGCTCAGAGGGACCTAGCCTTCGCAGGGTCTTGAAGTCGTCGTATCGTTGCACTCGCTCCCAAGGATGCGAACACACAAGAAGTTCTAACCCTGCCGCTTCAGCGGCATCAGCGATGCAGCCAATCCTCGATAGTAGTTCGGTCTCATTTACGAGGCCGAGTTCAACCCACGGCTGGGTCAACAACACAATTCGATCGGATGTGCTTGCCGGCTCAGCTGCGGCCCGGAACGCCCTAGCAATGGCCTCATTGATCACCCATCCCTGCTTGGTTAGTTCGTAGGTTCGCCATCGCCACTTGGGAGTTACAGCGATCGTTGCAGAGCGGACGGTCGCTCGAGCAAACGCACTGAACGTCGAGGAGCCTTCGCGACACAGCGCTCGATATCGGGCGCGGATCGATCCGTAGGATCCCAACCCCTCATCGAGGATGACCGAACGGGCTGGCGGTCGTGGTCTTTCGCGGTCAAAAACTCGACGAATCGACGGGGAACCAATATACGCCCGGTCAACTCGGTCAAGTGATGCTGGGAGACTTTCCACGATCTCAATCCCTGCTCCAAGCCTTTGTAGCCAGGGTGCATCCCGAATCGCTGAATCGATGTGTCCATCGACATCACAGAGCAACACGTTGCAACGATTAGACAACATCGAATGGGCGTAAGACGCTGCGTAAAGCAGGTGGGATTCGCCACGCAGACCATAGACCTCAACACCAAGAGTCATGGACATGTCTCGGCTGGTAGAACTCGCGGATCAGATATTTGTTCAGAGATTACTCCTAGCAGAAGTGCCTCAGATTAGGGTAGTTCGATGTAGATCATGACTTGAAAGACCGCTGGTACAATCTCCAATTAAAGGGCGTTACTCACGCAATCCCTTGCTCTCAACACGAGGATCCTTAAATGTCAGAAACCTACGCAATCAGCGGCAAGTCCGTCATGGTTACCGGCGGTACCGGTTCGTTTGGCAAGCGATTCATTGCTTCTTTGCTTGTTAACCATAATCCGAAGCGAATTGTCATCTACAGCCGCGATGAGCTCAAGCAGTTTGAGATGCAAACAAATCCTGAATTCGCTCCGCATGCTCACATCTTGAGGTACTTCATAGGTGATGTGAGGGATGCGGAGCGTCTCTCCAGAGCGATGGAAGGTATCGACATCGTTATCCACGCAGCTGCGCTAAAGCAGGTTCCAGCGGCGGAGTACAACCCTTTCGAGGCTGTCAAGACCAACATTATTGGTGCAGAAAATGTCATTAACGCTTCGATCTCAAACCATGTCGAACGCGTGGTAGCTCTTTCAACCGATAAGGCGGCGGCTCCAATCAACCTATACGGAGCAACCAAACTCGCGTCGGACAAGTTGTTCGTTGCGGCCAACAACCATCGAGGTGATCGCGATATCCGATTCGCCGTGGTTCGGTACGGCAACGTGATGGGATCGCGGGGTTCAGTGATTCCCTTCTTCCTCGGGAAGGCGGCGGAGGGCATCCTGCCGATCACCGATACCCGAATGACCCGGTTCAACATCACACTCGACGAGGGTGTGCAGTTCGTCCTAGACTCACTTGCCCGTATGTGGGGTGGAGAGATCTTCGTCCCTCAGATTCCGAGTTACCGAATTACGGACGTAGCAGAGGCGATCGCACCGAACGCAGTAAAGAAAGTGGTGGGGATCCGCCCTGGCGAGAAGCTTCACGAGGAAATGCTGACAAGCACCGACTCGTTGTCGTCAGTCGAGTTCGACGGATACTTCGTCATCCTGCCATCGTTTCCCCTGTTTGATGTCGAAGCCTTTGCCCGCCAAAGTGGTGCTGTGCCAGGTCGGCCTTGTCCAGAGGGATTCAGCTATAACAGCGGTTCAAACGAGCACTTCCTCACCGTCGACGAGCTACGCCAACTGATTAAAGACCAACGCCTGAATTAGGAACCCAAAATGATCCCCTATGGCCGCCAGACAATCGACGAAGACGACATCGATGCTGTCGTTGCTGTGTTGCGTGGCGATTGGCTCACGCAGGGCCCGGCGATCGAGCGTTTCGAGAGAACCGTAATTGAAGCGACCGGAGCTCGACATGCAATCGCTTTTTCCAGCGGAACTGCCGCGTTGCACGGAGCATGTGCCGCAGCTGGGTTCGGCCCAGGACATCGTGTCGCCACTTCTCCGCTGTCTTTCGTAGCCTCGGCCAACTGTGTTCGGTACGTCGGTGCAGATGTGTCCTTCGTCGATATCGACCCTGGAACTCTGAACCTTGACCCCGCTGGTGTTCCCAATGGCCTCGACGGTCTAGTGGCGGTGCACTACGCAGGCCTTCCCGTTGATCTTAGCAACCTAGCGCATCGCCCGACGGTCGTCATTGAGGACGCTGCGCAGGCTCTTGGCGCAGAGACACCGGACGGACCGGTGGGCAACTGTGCCCGCAGTGAGATGACCTGCTTCTCATTCCACCCTGTTAAGGCGGTGACGACCGCCGAGGGGGGCATCGTCACTACCAACGATAATGCGTTAGCCGATCGGCTTCGACGATTTCGTACCCACGGAATCAACCGGCCACTGACGCATGAACCGTGGTTTTACGAGGTGGTCGAGACCGGTTTCAATTATCGGCTAACCGATGTCCAAGCGGCGCTCGGTGCAAGTCAGATGAGCAAGCTCGCCGACTTCATACAACGCCGCCGCTCTATTGCGGCGCGCTATGACAACGAACTCGCCGATCTTGACTTAATCCCTGCTCCGCGGCCAGTCGAAGGGTTTGCTCACGGATATCACCTGTACCCAATCCGAGTTCGCGACCGGCTTAGTGTGTTTATGGGTCTGCGCGAGCGCGGAATTTTGCCGCAGGTGCACTACGTACCAATTCACCACCATCCGATTTACGCTCATGAGGAGTGGGACTTACCCGCATGTGACGATGCTTACGCGGGAATTCTCAGCTTACCAATCTTTCCACTGCTCACCGACGATGAGCAGTCAAAAGTAATTGATGCTCTAAGGCAACTAATTGGACCAAAGCAATGACCGTGGCAGTCATTGCTCAAGCACGCATGGGTTCGAGTCGACTTCCTGGGAAGACTTTAGCTCCTCTGGGGTCGGCGACTGTTCTCGACTGGGTCATTGCGCGCAGCCAACTGGCGGACCTCGTAGATGAGGTGCTTGTCGCAACGAGCGATGACCCAATTGATGACCCTATTGAACATCGCTGCCGTGCTCTTGGTGTCACCTGCGTGCGTGGCGACTCAATCGACGTACTCGATCGATACCGAGTTGCGCTCACAGAGACTGACGCAGATGAAATCGTGCGCGTGACTGCGGACTGCCCGCTACTTGATCCGAGCATCTTAAATGTTGCGATCGAGACGCGTCGTAAGTACGACCTCGACTATGTCTCCACCAGCCTAGACGGGCGCTACCCTCGTGGATTCGACGTCGAGGTCTTGCGCCGATCGGTTCTCGAGACGTCTGCCAAAGAGGCCGCTGATCCGGACGAACGCGAACACGTCACCCTTTTCGTCTATCGTCGTCCAGACCGGTTCGCATGTGCCCCGGTGGAGTGCCCATCATGGGCTCGGCACCCTGCGCTACGGATTACCATTGACGAAGAGCGAGATCTCGAGGTCGTTAGGAGCATCGTCGATGGGCTCGATAAAGATTTAACGGCTCTCAGAGGCGAAGAAATTTTGTCGTTTTTGATTGCTCATCCCGATGTTGTTGCGATTAATCGAGGCGTCGCTCATCGACATGTGTCCTGAGTTCACTATGGTCTCTGAGAATCCGAATATCCTCCCGCCCCACGAAGGGATTCCACCGGGATGGTTCTCAGACCGCTCATGGGATTTGGGCGATCAAATTTATCGCCCTATTGGTGAGTCCGATCTCCCCGAGTTAATGCGATGGCGGAATGAACAACAAGACGTGCTGCGTCAGCAAGAGGAGTTGACTCTTTCGCATCAGCAGAGGTGGTTCGCTGACGTGGTTGTGCCGTCCTACCAGCAGACGCGCCCTCGATCACTGCAAGTAATCGCGCTTCGTGGTGACACGCGCGTAAGTTATGGAGGGCTGACCAACATAGAGTGGGTTAGCCGCCGCGCTGAACTGTCATTCCTAGTGTCAACTGAGTTGACTCGGTCGTTCGAATCTTACGCAGAGGAATTCCACCGTTTCTTAGATTGGACTGCTGCTTTTGCTTTCGATGAACTTTGCTTCAACCGAATCTTTGCCGAAACCTGGGACTTTCGGGACGAGCACATTCGGATATTGGAAGGGTTTGGGTTCGTGCTAGAAGGGCGGTTGCGACAACACGTTGCAAAAAACGGACGAACCCACGACGCCTTGCTACACGGTCTTCTGGCTAAGAATTGGGGGTCTCGGTGAGTCAACGTGTGGTGGTGACCGGGGGTGCAGGCGTGATCGGTGCTGAACTGGTCCGCCTTCTACGGGCGCGAGGCGATGATGTCCGCGTTATTGACGTTCTTCCTAGGCCAGCAGATATGGACCCATTAGTCGACTACTTTCAGGGTGATATCGCTATTCATGGGGCTGAAGCCATCGCTGGATTTAATCCCAAGGCGATCTTCCATCTGGCTGCCACTTTCGAACGCAGTGTCGAAGTCCCTGAGTTCTGGCATGACTCAGCCCACAACAATGTCGCCGCAAGCGCTCAGGTGCTGTCCGGCGCGATGCGATCTCCAGATCTACGGCGCTACGTATTTGCATCGAGCTATCTGATCTATGACCCGTCCCTATACATGTTTGCGGAGCCTGCCAACGCACCTTGCCTCCTTCGTGAAACCGACCGTATTCGACCACGAAATGTCTGCGGCGCCGCAAAGTTGCTTCACGAGCAGGAGATTGCACTCGCAACACAGGGTGATGCTGTCAAATTCTCGACCGTCGCAGCCCGAATTTATCGTGTATACGGACCAAGTTCCCGCGACGTTGTCAGTCGCTGGGTACGTGCTGCTGTCCGCAATGAACCGATTGATGTATTCGGCGAGGAGAGCCGCTTCGACTACGTGTACTCCGCTGACGTCGCCGACGGTCTGCTTCGCTTAGCTGAGTCGAATGCGACCGGTGTCGTAAATCTTGCTTCGGGGCGATCCCGTGCTGTAAGCGAGGTGGTTGCGGCCCTCCAGTCACACTTCCCATCTCTCGAGGTACGTGGTCGACTGCCCGCGGCAATCTACGAGGCGAGCGAAGCAAGCGTCGAACGCTTGCGTGAAGTGACAGGTTGGTCACCGCCGACAGAGTTGGAACGGGGTATCGCTCAACTAGTTAGTCATGAACGCGAAAACCTTGAGTTCGGCAGAGTAAGTGCTCGTGTGCTTGAACCCCGAGCCGTCTCGACTCTAATCACCAGTTTGTCGACGAAGGCACACGTTCCCAGAGCAGTGCGAACTGCTATGCGGGCAATGAACATCGAAGGCACTGTGTGGGGCGGGGATGTTGATTCTCAGGCCATTGCCAGGCTTGAGGTTGACGACTTCTGGAAGATGCCCCGTCTCGCCGATGTTGATGGTCGCGATCTTGCTGCCGCGTGCCGCAGTCGCGGTATCGGACTATTGATCCCCACCAGAGATGGTGAACTCGAATTCTTCGCCCGGCATCGCAAAACCTTTGCCGACGCTGGGGTATTTATCCCTATCGGACCTGAAAGATCAGTTGCGACCGCCAATGACAAACTTGAGTTTGCCAACGTGCTCATTGCATCCGGAATTCCAGCAATACCCACGACAATACATTTGGGGACAGCTCCCACAGATCATGTCGTCGTAAAGGAGCGCTTCGGTGCCGGTAGCGAAACAATTGTCGTAGACGTCTCCCGTGAGGTTGCATCCAGTGCAGCTGAAAAAATGCGTGAGCCAGTTTTTCAACCGTTTGTGCGAGGTACCGAGTTCAGTGCAGACCTCTATGTTGACCAAGCAGACCAATGCCTTGGAATCCTTGTCCGCGAGCGATCCCGGGTGGTGCACGGTGAGTCTCAGATCACCACCGTGCGCAGGCGTCCCGATATCGCAGAACTTGCGAGGACCGTGGCCATGACAATCGGGGTTCGGGGCCACGCTGTAGTGCAAATTCTCGACGACGGCGATCATTTACACGTGCTCGAGTGCAACAGCCGGGTAGGCGGTGCGTCGAGTGGAGCGTGGCTCAATGGACTTCGAACAATTGACGCAATGCTGCTCGAGTCGCTCGGCGAGGCCCTAACATCCCTGAGCCCGCGGTTCGAGGGGACGGCGGTTGTTAGAACCCCTACCGATCGCCTGTTGTGGCTGTGATTGTTGCATTCGACCTCGACGACACCTTGTATCGCGAGCTCGACTATGTCGAGAGTGGGTTTCGGGCTGTCGCAGATCACATCGCAGATTCACAGCCCATCACTTCGGACGAAGCGTACGAATTTCTAATTAAGAGCATGGAGCGTAACGGACGGGGACAACAGTTTGATGACCTGCTCGTCGCAATCGGAGCTTTCACGATTCGGCGACGAGACCAACTTGTTCAGGTATATCGGCAACATATACCTAGGATCAAACTTCCGACAGAATCCAGCTCAGTCCTAAGTGCCATCGCAGCAGACGGCCATCGGCTCTTTCTCGCAACCGACGGCAACCACCATGTGCAGAACCTAAAGGTCGAAGCGCTCGGGCTTCGCTCCTACGTCGAACACGCCTACTTGACGGGTCGATATGGCCACGAAGCAGCCAAGCCTGGCACCAAAGTCTTCAAGTTGATGCTTGAGAGGACAAGGGCTGAGGCGGCAGATCTTGTGTACGTTGGCGACAACCCGCGCAAAGACTTCATCGGAATCCGCTCGCTCGGTGGCTCAACAATCCGGGTCCTGACAGGTGCATTTGCGAAGGAGGCTGCCGCACCTGGTTACGAATCTGACCTCACGGTCAATTCGATCAGCGAGGTTCCCGGTGCATTGAAATTGCTTAACCGCTAGATCCAGCATTCCGCTGGGCGATCACCAGTGCATTGCGACCAATTCCCCCTCGTGCAAAATCCTCAAACAGAGCCCGCCTCTGCGAACTCACCAATGAAACCTCGAATGCGCATCGAGCCTGGTGAGCGACTGCACCCATTCTCGGATCGGTGACGTAGTCGAACCCACCAAGTAGGAAGAACTCCATCGGGAACGAGCCATAGCGAACCAGAGGCTGAAAGCCATGCGAACTCAACATCGTCTCAAGGCTGTCAAAATTGAAGTAGTTGATGTGATCGGGAATTGCGACCCACCATCTATCGGTGCCAATATGCTCCTGAATCGCTTGCTGTAGCCGACTGAAGTCGTTTGGTACCTGCACAACTATCACGCCACCGGGACGGAGGAGGCTATACGCAGTTCTGAGGACCTCCCATGGATCTAGGACGTGCTCAAGGACATTGAACATCGTCAGTACATCAAAACCGCCTCCAAATTTGCTACCGACATCTGCGATTTTGCCTCGTTTCACATTGAGTCCACGGGCGACTGCAAGCGCAACTGCGTCTGGAGATAACTCAACCCCGACTGCATCCCATCCCGGATGGTTGAGCATGAACGATATGAATTCTCCGCTTCCACACCCAACGTCAATCAGGCGTCCGGTCAATCCGACCGTCTCGCTGAGGTACGCCAAAACGTCGGTGTATGTCGTTTCAAATCGCCAGTTGCGCTCCTTCTGTGCAGCATCACTTTCACCCCGTAGGCGCGCAATGTCCGGGGCCTTGCCGCTGTTCGTGGCGTGGTAAACCTTGGAGTAGAACGCATCTAGTTCTTCCGCTGTTGGTAGGGGATCAAGACGCCGCACGCCATTCTCAATGCGCGTGCCGGTCGAAGGGGCGTTTGATTCCACGTCTAGTCAGCCTAGCGTGGCGTCAAGGAACGAAAGTAGGCAAATGCGCGGCTTCATAGGTCGAACTCTAAATCGTTGGCTGAGGCTTGGTCATAAACGTAGGGTGCTTCGTTTACTGTCAATCATTCGTTTACTCCTTCCTCATGATTCGCGTGTTGCGGAATTTTTCGTCAAGGCTCTGACCTCTCCCCCAGCCACGATCGATCAGATCGATTGTGCGATTGAGATCGCTACTCGGAGCGTGCGTTTGTCCCCCACACGGCGTGGGTGCTCGGTTCTTTGCGATGCAATTTTGGCGAAGGCGTCTAGCGATAGATCGACGTCTAACATTCTTAATTACCTGACTGTGTTTGACAGTATCGATATCGAACTGGCGTTTCCAGGATTACGCTCGTTAGCAAATGGCCTTATCGACCGAGGTCATTGTGCGAGCTCTTCAATCCTCGACAAGATGTCGGGCGTTGACGATCAAGCCGCAACAGCATTCACCCACACATTGATGGTGCGTAACGGTGACATCGACGCCGCCGCCAAGCTCGCTTATGAGAGTCGACGACGACATTGGATGAACGATTCGGTGTTTGCGAGTCTCGAGGCGGAGCGAGCTCTTGCCATCGGCGACCCGATGAGAGCACTCACGGCGCTCCAGTCCGCGAAGCCCGAACGGTCTTCAGCATTCAGTCGCCGCTACGTGATCGCAGCGCTTTCCGCATGGGACTACGAGGGCACCCTCGGCTATCTCGACGAGACTGACCATAATCTCTCGCCAACGGATGAAGCGCATTTTCGCTTCCAAGCGCACTGGGGTTTGGGGCAGGCCAGCGAGGCTGCGGCTGTACTTGCACAGGTCCCGTTGCAACATCCGCTAAACATTCACACATTACGGAACATGCATCGGTTATCAGCTCTTGTGCATAAGGATGCCGGAGAACA
>Ga0181577_10003333_pt1 | contig 12436 bp, 10 predicted proteins | sample 101ome_21_FD_132468 | JGI IMG/M metagenome (GOLD analysis project Ga0181577, IMG submission 132468) | Coastal salt marsh microbial communities from the Groves Creek Marsh, Skidaway Island, Georgia - 101413BT metaG (megahit assembly) | ecosystem: Environmental > Aquatic > Marine > Intertidal...
CCATGAGCGGTGGTTCATCTCCGAGTCTACAGTGTATCGCATACTCAAGTCAAAAAGGACTGGTTACTTCGCCTGCCTACATCGTCATGGCCGCTTCAGACTCCTTCAAAGACAAGACAAGTCGAGTGCATCAGATGTGGCAAACGGGCTTCACCTACTTGAAAGTGGTCCATTGGGGTCAATACTTCCTCTCCACGGTGCTGGACGACTATTCACGGGATATCATTCACTGGGAGTTGTGCATTAGCATGACCGAGAAAGATGTAGAAAGGAGTATCACCTGCGCCTTGGACAAGGCAGGACTACGCAAATACGAGCGTCCTAAGTTGCTCTCTGACAATGGTCCATGCTACAAGGCCAACGAGCTCAAAGAGTTCCTGGACAGACATGAGATCAAGCACGTTACTGGAAGACCATACCATCCCCAGACACAAGGAAAAATAGAGCGATACCACCGTTCGATGAAGAATGTGGTCAAGTTAGACCATTATTACAGCCCAGATGAGCTAAGAGAGCGGATACAGAAGTGGGTCGATTATTACAACAACCACAGATATCATGAAGCGCTGGACAATGTCAAGCCTGTAGATGTATATAACGGACAAGCCGAAAAGATTCTCAAACGGCGTAAAATGATCAAATTAAGAACTATAAATAACAGAAGAGAAATCAACCAAATTAATGTAAATTGAAAATCCATAATCGTCTCTTAGCTTTTGTTACACTTCATTCGACGACGTACACATAGGTGGAAGGCACGTTTCGGCGTGCCTTTTTTTCAAGGTAAGGAGGTGTTGGATCTGTCGAACAGTTCCTTGTTGAAACGATACAACCGAGCCGGTTTATGAGCCACGCCACTCTGCTTGGAAGAAGTCTCCTCGATGTAATCCAAGGTCTGGATCTTGCGTCTAAAATTCCTTTTGTCGATGTCTTGCCGGAGCAAAACTTCGTAGATCGATTGTAGCTCGGCAAGAGTGAAGAGTGGAGGTAGTAATTCAAATACCAGAGGCAATCTGCGGACATCTTCTCTCAATTGGGAAAGAGCACTATCCAGGATCTTGTTGTGGTCAAATGCCAGTGATGGTATGTCCTCTATGTCTACCCAGCGAGTACTTTTGGCAAATCCTCCGGGATTGGCTTCATAGTTCGCAATATTGACCAATGAATAGTAAGCAACGGTGATCACACGGGCATCCGGGATCTCTCGAATGGATCGCAGCCAGATAATATCCTCTTCTTTGCTGATCCGATTCGGATCGCCGAAAGTCTGGAATTGCTGTAAGTAGATGTCGGTCAGAGTGGTCAGTTCAAAAAGAACTCGTAGGGCCGCGTCGTCCAGGTCTTCATCCTCGAAAATAAGGTTCCCCGGGAGTGCCATGGTTCCCACGTCAGATCCTGAATCAGATCTGCTTCTTTCGATCAACAGTGCCTTGAGCCTGGATTCTTCGAATCCGAACACTACGCAGTCGACAGAAAAATATGGGTTTAACCGAGACATATCTTAACGGAGCCTTACGTTTTTCAGCTTTCAGGGCTAACAAACTTTTTGGACTCAAAGTTCGAATTTATTGAGAAAGTGTTAATTTTACACTATCTATTATCGAACCTATGATCATTGTTGCTGATAGCGGATCCACAAAATGTGACTGGATCATTTCCGGACAATCGGAAGACACCATGGCAAAAACCATGGGATTCAACCCGTTTTTTCATACCACCGAGTTGATCAACGAGAAGATCTCGGAGAATGAGCAGCTTTCAGCGGTTTCGTCGGAAGTGAAAGCCGTTTACTTCTATGGAGCAGGATGTAATAGTCCTGAAAGGAATGACATAGTTCGCAGGGCATTATTGGAACGCTTCCAGAATGCGAAAGACATTGTCGTGGATCACGACCTCACAGCTGCGGCGCTATCAACCGGCAAAGGAGAAGCGAGCATAGCATGTATTCTCGGTACCGGCTCGAACAGTGGGTACTATGATGGTGCAAATGTTCACGAAGTAGTTCCTGCACTCGGATACGTCCTGGGAGACGAAGGTAGTGGCGCATACTTCGGCAAGATCCTTATGAGAGAGTTTCTTTACAACAGACTACCATCTCATTTGCAAAGTGAATTCGGCGAGGAATACAGCCTCACAAAGGAGTCCATTTTCAAGGCAGTTTATCGCGACCCGAATCCCAATGTGTATTTGGCCAGCTTTATGCGATTTGTAAGTGCAAGAAAGACCGATCCTTACTTAAAGGATATGATCTATAAAGGATTAGCAAGCTTTGCCACTGCTCACATTACCTGTTACTCCAATTATAAGGATGTGCCGGTGAACTTTGTCGGTTCAATTGCGCATTATTTCAGGGATATTTTGGAGGAGGTAGCTTCGAACTTTCGATTCAAGATCGGGGATATTCAGAAAAAGCCGATCCATGAATTGGTGAAATATCACCAGACCAAGCGACAGGCAGTTTAGGCCCTTATCGATGAGATACCAGATACCTTAAAGGGTAAGAATAACCCAATTTCAATTGAAGGAATCTCAAGGAGAGATCAGGATCCAGGTAGTTGGCTCCGGCGATGAATTCCGCATCTTCATATCGGTAGCCGGGTCCACAAAATTCCCGGGATAGAACGCATACTGCAACGCAGCTCTGAAACGACCCTCACCGAGTGCCTTTGTGAATCCCAGATTTCCGGTAAATCCTATCTGAAATGAACGTCTGATCGGCGTGTATTACGGACGAGCAGAAAAGATCCTCAGGAAGCGTGCTTTAACAAAAGCAAGAACTATGAATAAGCGAAAGAAATACCATATGCACCAAATGTTAAACATCTAACTTATATTAATGCTTGATCAGTCCAAACAAGTTTGAAGACTTACACACTTCCACCTGCTGCAGAAACACCGGCATCTGTATATTCACTCTGAAATGTCTCCCACAGCACATTAGCCGATGCATCAAGTAGAGTGAAAAAAGGGAACCACGTTTTATGTAAGCTCAAAGAATAGTCCTCCTGACCGTAGCTGTTACTCACAGCTGATACGAGGATGTTGCCATTTCTATCTTCAAAGAGGTGAAAGAGCTTGTTCTCAAATTGATTACCTAATAATTTGGACCATATCAATTGAGGGTCTGAATTATATTTTCTGAGCTCGATCTGTTGAGTTCCGGTGGCTCGTGTGTGCATTCCTACGAGGAATCCACCATCTGAAAGGGCTTCCAGACTTACCAGATCCCTTCTTGTCTCGTTGCCAATTACGATCTCATAAGAACTTGTTGTCTCGAATTCGATCTCCTTTTGACAGGAAGAGAATGCCACAAATAGAAGAAAGGCAGCTAGGATGTAAATTGGTTTCACAGACGACTACAGTACAGTCAAATATAAGAAAGTTCGATTGGCCGTCTGCTAAATTGTGGAGATCGAGCCGATGTCCTCTCGATTATTATTCAGATAATCTACCCACTCGCGGAACAAACCACCCTTGAGTACACGGGGGAATTTAGCCTGTGCGCCGAGTTTGTTGCGCGCTTCGAGCCAGCCCATAAATGCATCCGGGTCTATGAAACTGACCTTGATGTCCTGCAAGGCGTGCTTGCGCTCTATGGCATAGTCGTCGTTGAGTATACCCAGCAGACGATCCAGATCCTTTGCGGCAGTTTCCGCATCAGGGCTTCCATCCAGTTTCGGCAGGAACCAATGGTGACCAAAGAATTGACCGACTTGAGTGCCACCCAAAGTGAATTCATTGAATTCGACTCCATAGAGGTCGCCTAGTGCCGCGACGGCATCGTTCATGTTGTCGACAGACAAATGTTCTCCGCACAGACTGATGAAATGCTAGGTCCGCCCGGTGATCACGATTTCGTTCTTTTTGAGATTCGTGAACTTGATCGTGTCTCCGATCAAGTAACGCCACGCGCCGACACACGTTGAAAGCAGCAAGGCATACTCCACACCTTCTTCGACCTCCCAGATCGGAAGCACTTCAGCATTTTCAAGTAACTCTCCCTGATCACCGAAGTTGCTTTCGTTGAAAGGAACGAACTCGAAGAAGATCCCACCGCGAAGGAGCATTCGCATACCGCTGTCTTTATTCTGGCGGGTTTGCAGGGCAATGAACCCTTCAGAAGCCAGATAGGTCTCAAAATATTTGATCGGACGACCGAGCAGCTGGTCGATGCTCTTGCGATAGGGCTTTAGCGAAACGCCTCCGTGAATATACACCTCGAGATGAGGCCATATGTCGTGAATATTGTTCAGATTGTAGTGCTTGATGATGTTCTCAAAGAGTAGCTGTATCCATGCAGGAACACCAGCGATCATGCCGACATCCCATTTTTCTGCCTCTTCAGTGATGCGCTGTATCTTTTGTTCCCAATTTTTCGATGAACGGATATCGGGTTCCGGTTTTGACCGGCGCTGAAAGATCGAAGGGATGTTACTGGTGGTGATCCCGCTTAGGTCACCCGAATAATACACGCCGTTGAAATCAAGGTCTGTACTTCCTCCTACCATGAGCCAGTGCTTGGTCATGTGGTCCTTCGGCACATCGGTTGCTGCCACAGCGAGGATCTGTCGCATACTCGCCCGGCGGATGTAGCGGATCATTTCCGAGGTGACCGGTATGTACTTGCTACTTCCGTCGGAGGTTCCTGAGCTCATCGCGAAGTATTCGATCTTCCCTGGCCAGGTCACATCCGGCTCACCTTCACGCGCCCGTGTCCACCAAGGTAACATGTTCAGGTAGTCTCCCATCGGGATGGATGAGGCAAAGGCTTTATAAACGTCAGGAGAATCCAATATCTCGGTAAAAATGAACTCCTGTCCGTATGCTGTATTCTGCGCTTTTTTCAAAAGCTTTTTGAGCGTACGCATTTGGGCATCCCGCGAATTCAGAGGGGTGACGTTGATATTGAAACGCACTTTTCGCGTGCGCGAGATCATCCTCGTTAGTAAATTTCTTGACCTGCGTTGGTTCGGCATCTACACAAAGAAAGGCAAATGTGTTTACTTCGCTATCAGGAAAATAAGAGCCTGATGAGGCTCAAAAATTACACGTGGAACAAGAGAAATGGCAAAAAATACGCGCCTTCATGCGCGAACGATTCGGTAAGGATCCCGACATGAATGCCATGCTGTTCATCATCGGGATCCGCGAGTTGGGTGCGATCAAACAGATGTTCACCAAAGAAGAAAAGGTGAAACTCATGCACATTGCGGTCTGCCGATTATTCAGCACTTCAGGCTATTACGAACTCGAAGGCGTCGACTCAAAAGGGTGGCCTCAGTGGAAGAAGCTCAAGGACCTGCCTTATGTGGACATATTCGAGCAGGAAAGTCTGATGAGGCAGCACATCATTGATTATTTTGAGGAAGAGGAAATACTGTGATGAGTGTGCTTGTCCGCCTTCGGTGGAAGTGTGAGTGTGGCGTGTGAGTTCAGAGGTGCCTGGCGATATGTGGTACTAGGACGGATTCGCAGAGGCGGGTGTCCGCCCGCTGGAACTGGTCCGCCTTCGGCGGAAGTGTAAGGGCGAAGTGTACTTGTCCGCCTCTGGCGGAAGGGAACAGGGAGTTCGCCTAAAAACCCAACAACCCACTTACCCGCCTCTGGCGGAACAAACTAACAACCCAAAATCCCAAAGACCAAATCAGGATCATTCCCCCTCATCTGCGCGCTCGGCTTCCAAAAATGGTAGCTCGATCACATAGCTTTTCCCACTTCGATTTTCCAGTGAATAACCATGGATCCATGGGTTCAGTTCCCGTAGGATCTTGTAACTGGTTCCTTTTTTTTTCGCATACTCAGGGAGATCTTTGATGCTGGTGTTCACGAGCACATCGTATGTGGAGAAAGGCTTATACAGGCTCTTTTCGTCGAGCTCAAATCCGTATTTGTCAGGGTCCTGCTCAATGAGCTTCATAGCCAGGATCCGAAAAACGTAGCGGTAGGTTTCCGGGTTCAGGAAAAGATCATAGTAGTTGCTTTGGTGCTGATCATCCAGCGCATTGCGCATACCGGCCTCTCCTCTGTTGTACGAAGCCGCAGCCGTGGTCCAATTACCGAATTCGCTTTTCGCTTTTTTCAAATAATTACACGCCGCCCGCGTGGCTTTCTCCAAATGATAACGCTCGTCGATGCCGCTTGTGATCTCCAGGCCTTCTCTTCGACCAGTGGAGCGGATGAACTGCCAGACCCCTTTTGCCCCGGCTCCTGAAGTGGCATTTTGCAAACCGCTTTCTGCCATTGCGAGATACTTAAAATCTTCCGGTACTCCTTCTTCTTCCAGGATCTGCTCGATCTGAGGGAAATAGCGCCCTGTTCGCCTTAGTACTAGAAAAGTGCTCGAGTGATAATAACAGTTCACGATCAACTCACGCTCAAGTCGTTCATACACATTCCGGTCGTGTAACGGGACAGGCTCGCCACAAAACTCCAGTGAATCGGGCATGTCGGGCAATTGGTAACGATGATCGTGAGGCACCAATTCCAATTCCATACTTTGGTGTTCGTGGACCGCGGCCTGTTCAACCCGTGGAGGCGGTTCTTTGTGTTTGAGGTCCTTCGACGCGCTACCTTGAAACAAGATGAAAGCGCCTACCAATGCAAGAGGTGTGGCTATAGCCACAAATGAACGTTTCGACATAATTGAAAGATCCTTGATGACAGCGACCTAAAAGTAGATCTGCAGGTTCAATGCAAAACTCTGAATATTTCCGCCATTTCCGGTCTCAGGAGTGATGCCTTGTAATAACAGGTTGTCATTTAAGTCCAGAATACCATACTGTGCGGTGATGCGCAAACCCGTGTAATAGGTGCTGATATGGTATCCAAGAACCGCAGCGAGGTCGAACCGCTTGATGCCAATATTGCGCAACTCGTCGCGCGCAGTGAGCTCTGGAACGATATAGAATTCTGTTTGCAAAATGGCCATAGGAGAGAGGCCCGCTACAATGAACATCTTCTCTTCCTTTTTCATGATATCCTGCATATACAGCAGCGGCATTTCCATCACCACGAAGTTGAGGCGGTTGTACGAATCGTCTTTGGAGTTGTCAAATTTAGAGCCACGAAGTGCGGCACCCAGATTGATTTCAAAATGTCCCGTCTCCGAGATCTTTTTGCGGTAATAGATCCCGCTTTGAATGCCGGTTTTCATGGTCGGATTCTCCAACTCACTTCCCAAAACCGTAGAAGGAGTCAGTCCGAAAGTGATACCGGTACGGAAGTCCTGCTTTTTGGGATAGAATTGTGCCGAGCTCCACAAGGTGGTCAGCACTAGAAACAAGAACATACCCAGACGCAAAAACATATTCTGGAAACGCAATTTCAAATCCACGTCGTATTAAATATTTTTCCCTTTTAGGGCAGCTGATACGGCTTTGTCCATCATCTGCTCCGCAAATGGACGGGTAATATCATTCAAATTTTCGATCTCCGCCAAGATCAGGTCTTTATCTTCTCCAGCGACACTGGTTCGTAGTCTGTTCAATTGGACAACAATGCTTTCGCGCTCTGAAGTGTCAATGTCGCCCGCATGATTCTCCAGGAACTTCTCTGCACTGAGGATAAGATTGTTCGCTTCGTTCCGAGCTTCGGTCAATGCCCGGAATTGCATATCTACCTTCGCATTTTTCAATGATTCGAGGAGCATATTCTCCACAGCTTCGTCGGATAGACCATACTGTGGTTTTACCGAGATCTCCTGCTTCACTCCGGAACGGGTTTCCGATGCTTCCACCCTTAAAATTCCATCGGCATCCAGCATGAAACTCACTTGAATTTTGGGCAACCCTGCAGGCATGGCCGGGATCCCACGAAGGTCGAATTCAGCGAGCTTGCGGTTCTCACTCACGAGGTCGCGCTCACCTTGGAAAACGTTCACTTTCAGGTTGACCTGTCCGTCAACTGACGTAGTATAACTCTTGGCTGCGTTGGTCGGGATATTCGTATTACGCGGTATGATCACGTCCATCAATCCGCCCATGGTCTCGATACCGAGCGAAAGCGGTGTCACGTCCAGCAGCAATGTATCCGTTCGGTTTCCGGCGAGGATGTCTGCTTCCACTGCTGCACCCAACGCCACCACCTGGTCCGGGTCGATCTCCGTGTTCATGTGACTTTCAGAGAAGAATTCCGCTACGCGTTCGCGGACAAATGGTACCCGGGTAGATCCACCGACCATAGCCACTTCGTCGACCTGTGATATATCCAAACCGGCATCTTTCAATGCTACCTTACACGAACCCATCATTCGTTCAACTAATGGCTCAATGAGTGATTCGAATGTGTCGCGGTTGATGTGTAGGCCATGTCCCTCATGAGTCACCGAAAATTGATCGTGCAATGACAGGTGCTTTTTAGCAGCCTCTGCCTGTAGACGCAAACTATGATCATTGAAAGCCTGAGCGAGCTTCGGGTCTCTGGTCCGCCAATGATCCAGGATCGCTCGGTCCATGTCGTCACCGCCCAGGTACGTGTCACCATTCGTTGCCATCACGTCGTATACGCCATCTTCGATGCGCAGAACAGACACGTCAAACGTTCCACCTCCCAGATCGAACACGGCCACGGTTTTGGCCTCTGTTTCCTGCAGCCCGATGCCATAGGCCAAACTCGCAGCAGTTGGCTCATTCAAAATTCGAAGCACATCCAGACCAGCCAATTTACCTGCATCGCGGGTAGCCTGACGCTGGTTGTCGTTGAAGTACGCCGGTACCGTGATCACGGCTTTGCGTACGCTTTGTCCGAGCGAATTTTCCGCACGATATTTCAATTCTTTGAGGATCTCGGCGGACAGCTCGATGGGAGAGTAGAACCGATCACCTACTTGTACTTTGACAAGTTCCTCTTCATCCGTCTCAATGATCTTGTAGCCGAAAAAGGCGCTGTGATCCTGAATATCGGAATACGATCGACCCATTAGACGTTTTGCGGAGTAGATGGTTCGTTCGGGGTGTGCGCTCAACATATTCACAGCCGCATTTCCCACAACGGCACGGTCCTCATTGTCGAAGTGAACGACAGAAGGCACGAGCAGATCCTTGTTACCCGCCGAGAGAATGACCGGGTCACCCGATTCAGGATCGATGTGAGCCACCAAACTATTGGTCGTCCCGAGGTCGATACCCACTATGGGCTCCTTTTTAATGATCGTTGCTTCGTTGAGGTCTATCGAGATCTTCGCCATCGCTGCAAAATTAGGTCGCACTGTTCCAAACAGCTAACTATACAAGGTATTTAGCGCCAGGTTGTTTGCGCGGATCGCAAGTGCGGGTCCTGAGATGAGGTACGCATACGGATTTCAAGTATTTTTGACAAGTGCACAAAAGCTTGCGTTATCTGTACTCGGAATGGTCGGTAGACTTACGCGCACTGGGATTGGCCCGGATCGCTCTGGGACTCGTGTTAATTGCGGACGTGTGCTTACGGTGGTCTGATCTCGGAAAGTTCTATACGGATGACGGCATCTTTCCTCGTGAAATGCTCACAGACCCTTCGAGTCCATTCTATCATTCCTGGAACCCATCGTTCTTCCAAATTTCTGGCGGCGCCCTTTGGGCAAATGTGCTGTTCGCAGTGGGACTTTTCGTTGGGGTCATGGTTGTTTTGGGCTACCGAACCAGGCTTTTTACCATACTAGCCTTCCTGTGGCTGCTATCGGTGCAGATCCGTAATCCGCTCATACTTCAGGCAGGTGACGACTACCTGCGATTGATGTTCCTGTGGGGCATTTTTCTGCCCTGGGGGACTCGATTTTCATTAGACGCAATTGAAACTGAGTCAAAGGAGCACCATCACTTTGACCTTTCCGTTTTCACGGCCCTGGTCCAGATCGGGGCTTTGTACCTATGCACGGCACTCATGAAGACCAGCGTGGAATGGCACAGTGGAGCTGACGCGTTGTACTATGCCTTGAGTTTGGATCAAATGATCAAGCCATTAGGCACGGTGATCTATCCAAATGAGGTGTTGCTGAGCGCACTGACCAGAGCATCACTCGTGTTGGAATATCTCATTCCGGTTTTGATCTTCATGCCCTGGCAAAACAAATTCTTCCGATCGGTGGCGTTTGTCGGTTTGCTCCTTTTTCACTTAGGAATCGAGTTGACCATGCATGTAGGATTGTTCAGCTGGATCAGTATTTCAGTTGCCTTGATACTCCTACCCGGCAACTGGGTCGACGTGCTCGAAAGAGTATTCCGCTTCGTTCGGAGCATATTCTTCCATGTAAAATACATCCTGCCTTTCCGAAACCCGGTCTCGATGAAGAAACTCCCTAACGCTGCTCAATTTGCAATACTCACTCTAACGACGATCGGTGTGTTGAAGAATATGGATTCGCTGGGTGTGCCATTCGGCAAAATGGAGTCAGCAGTCGAGAAAGTGTCCCGAGGTATTGGTTTACATCAACACTGGGGCATGTTTGCACCAGCAGTGTACAAAGACGATGGGTGGTACGTATATGAAGCCACAACGGGAGATGAAAAAATTGACCTTTTGACCGGAAAAGACGCATCAGAAGACAAGCCAGAAAAGATGTTCGATCGATATGGCAGCGCGCGAAAACGAAAACTGGGAGAAAATTTGCGGTTCGAATGGAACAGCAGTATTCGGAAACCACTATGCGATCATTTGATCACAACCTGGAATGCGGAACATCCGAAAAAACAGGTGGAAGAGTTGCGTGTTGTGTATATGCTCGAGCGAACTTTACCTAATTATCAAGAGTCACCGATCCGAAGACAGGAGTTGGTGCATTGCAACTGTGACGACTGAACGAATCAATACCGACCTTTCAGAGATGAAGATCTTGTTCTTCGATGGGGTTTGCAATCTCTGCAATGCCAGCGTGGATCGCGTGATCCGGGGCGATAAGAGCCGTGAGATCATGGTGGCTCCACTTCAAGGTCAGACCGCTGAGGAGCTTCTGCCATATAGTGGAATCAACCATGAGCAGATGAAAAGCTTGGTTTATTGGGACGGAGGGAAGGTTTACACATTCAGCAACGCGGCCCTGCAAGTAGCCAAGGACATGAAACTTCCGTGGTCGACATTTTACGTGCTGAAGATATTCCCGCGTTCGATCCGAGATGCGGTCTACCAATGGATCGCTCGTAACAGATACAAGTGGTTTGGACAGAAGGACAGCTGCCGGCTCCCTACCGAAGAGGAAGCCGCGCGTTTCCTGCCTTGATCAATATTCTTCTATGCTGATCAGCCCATTCAGGTCAGCCGAGATCTCCGGGTACCCTTTATATCGAATGCTGCTTGCACCGGCAACGCTTCCGCTGATCTCCTTTAGCACATGCACTTTACATGCACTGGCACCACTTACGTCGAGGCGGAGATAATCACATTTCAAATTGAGTGCGTTGATCTTACTGGCTCCTGCTGATTCTAGCTCTAACAAGGTGGCTACTCCTGAGATTTTCACATCAGAGGCGCCGGCGTTTTCTATCTGCAGATTGTCGAGTACCAGTTCATCGGCATTAAAGGTGGAAGCTCCATTCAACTCGACGTAGAGGTCTTCCACTTTTTGCTGAGCCACATACGTGATCTGACAAGCACCGTTTCCTTCTATGTCCTGAAGTCCACCGCTGTGAATGATGATCGGCATGTCCTGATCCATTTCGTTGCGGTCGAAGAAGTAGCCCCACTCGTCTTCCAGTTCGATCTTTAGTTCACCGTTCTCTACGCGGTATTTCAGATGTTCGGTCACCTCGGCTCCATCCGGCATTTCGATCGCATATTCTCCGTCTTCCACTACCTGGACAATGAAGGCTTCGTTCACTTGCAGTTTGTTGAATGAGGATAGATCGACCCGACTGTATCCGGAATTAGCGTCGCGCATTTTAGTAGGACTGCAGTCGTTGCAATTCAGACCTCGACTGATCATGGTAAAAGATAGTCCTGCCATTTTTCGATCGTAGATGTTTTGAACGTTGTCAATATGATGAAGGATACGGGAGGTATTGCTGTGCAGTACTACTGTTTTGCCTTGGGGGATTTACCAGGTATAATCCACCTTGGCGCCGCGTTTATGTCCGAGCTTCTCGTTCACCCTTTCCTGCAATACGATCTCATTTCCGGTGATGGTATGGTGATCTGGAATGTTCTGAGCCAGCTCTTCTGCTTCGGCATCATTTCTTCCTCGGGTGATCTTCTCTACTTCGAGATAAGTTCCCTTGCTGCTTTGTTCCATATCGAAGTGAACCAGGCGACCGAATTCAGTCGCATTCAATCTCCTGTCGATTCGGATCTCGATGGTGTCACCAAGTTGGTTCAGTTCAATACGTTCGGTATGGGACCCTTTCTCCCTCAGAAGAGAGAGAGAATAGATCACACCGACAGCAGCGGTCAGCATCACCAAGCCCCACACTCCCCAAAAACCTCTTTTTACCGCAGTTGGTGGTTTGGGCAAGCCAAACAGAAAGCCACC
>Ga0181577_10003334_pt1 | contig 12433 bp, 14 predicted proteins | sample 101ome_21_FD_132468 | JGI IMG/M metagenome (GOLD analysis project Ga0181577, IMG submission 132468) | Coastal salt marsh microbial communities from the Groves Creek Marsh, Skidaway Island, Georgia - 101413BT metaG (megahit assembly) | ecosystem: Environmental > Aquatic > Marine > Intertidal...
CCGTGCGTAAAAAGATCGCTTATCTGCCGGAGAGTGCAGCATTATATGAGCACCTTACTGCTTATGAGAATCTTAACTATTTCTTGTCATTGGGACATGCGCGTCCAACGCTAGACGCGTTGGACGCCGCACTTGATACAGTGAGCTTGCCAGCTGAGGCCAGAGGGCAACCAATGAAGTCCTACTCGAAGGGTATGCGTCAGAAAGTCGCCATCGCTCTAGCTCTGATGCGTGACACCCCCGTATTGCTTTTGGACGAACCGACTTCGGGTCTAGACCCTGCGGCTGTCGAGGACTTCCACAGTGTAATACATCGGCTCGCCAGTAATGGTGTCACCGTGCTCATGGTTACTCACGATCTGTATGGAGCATGCCAGGTCGCTCATCGTGTTGGTCTGCTTCGTGATGGTCAGCTGGTAGATGTGTTGGAAAAAGGTCAGACGGGAGCTGTCGATATTGCAAGGATGCGCGGTCTATTTTTAGAAGGGCGAATGAACTCATGACAGCCGTTTTTTTGATAGCTAGCGACGAGCTTCGTTACCTGCGCAGGAGCAATGCCGCTTGGTTTATACTTTTGACGCTACTGTTTGTTTCAATCTGTGCTGCGATTGTCTCTGACACGGAAGTTTCACGCAGAGCTGAGGAGCGTTTGGCTCAACAAGCTGAGGCAGATGCTATTTTTCAGGCCCAACCTGACCGGCACCCTCATCGGATGGTCCACTATGGCCATTATGTTTATCGTCCAGCATCGCCCCTTGCGGTGATTGAGCCCGGCATTGACTCGATGGTCGGCACCTCAATTTTTCTTGAAGGTCACAGGCAGAACACAGCGACATTTGCGTCTGCCCGTGAAACCGGGTTGCTGGCCCGATTTGGCAGCTTTTCTCCGGCGTTCGTGCTTCAGATTCTGGCGCCGCTGCTGCTAATTATTTCCGGTTATGCTTCAGTGACACGGGAAAAGGAAAGTAAGGCTCTTTATCAATTAATCGGTCAGGGCGTGGGGAAAGGCTCTATCCTAATTGGGAAAGCAATTGCGCTGTGGTCCGTTGCTTTTTTTGCACTCATACCTCTGATTCTGCTTGGTTTAATGGCTACTGAGGATGACCCACTCAGTTTTCGTCAGTCTTTGCTTATCATGTCTTTCGGTTATCTTGCATACCTCAGCGTTTGGGTGCTGCTCATTGTTAGTGCCTCGGCCACCTTTCGAACCTCGGCGCAATCGCTTTCGGCCTTGCTGGGTATCTGGATTGTTATTTCAATATTGATGCCGCGAATCGCTGGAGCCTACGCTAATGCTGCATTGCCTTTTCCAAGCCAGATAGAAACCAATTTGAAGGTCGCGGAGGCATTGCGAGTTGGCGGTGATAGTCACGACATAGAAGATGCAGCATTTGATGACTTGGAAACTGCGACCCTTGCGGAATACGGAGTAGATAAAATAGAGGACTTACCCTTCAATTATCGCGGGCTAGTTGCTTTGCGTGGCGAGGAGGCAGACACGGAAGTGCTTGCGAAGTTCGCCGAGGAGAGAATGGACCAAGAGCTAGAGCAGAAGCTTTTGATGGATCGATTTTCATGGTTCTCGCCTCTCGTCTCGCTGCGCGCATTCTCGATGGCCCTTGCCGGGACTTCACTGCAAGATCATCATCACTTTCTTAGAGCTGCCGAGGACTATCGTTTTAATATGGTTCAGACCTTCAACCGCCTTCAAATGACCGAAATGACCCTGGCGGAGGATCTGTCGCGCAATGAAAGCGCCGAGGCGACTGATCGGACCCGGGTAGACTCGTCAAACTGGGGAAAGATGCCAGTGTTCGACCTAGAGCCCCTGGGACAAGAGATACGGTGGCGGGCAGCGTTACAGAGCGGGATGATTATATTTGCATGGTTATTCCTAGCTTTAATTTTGATACTGGTATCTGCAAGGCGTTTGCAACCATGAGTATAGGGTTCAGACTGCAGCAGGAGTTTAAATTTCTACTAGCTAGTAATGCTACCCTTTGGGCTCTTGGCTTATTGTTGGCGATGTCCAGCATAAGTGTGGTGCTCGGCCTTCAATACGTTGCAGAAGAGCGCAAGGAAATCGCTGAGCTGCTCCAATTTGACGCAGAGGAACGTGCGTATAAGCGCACTCTTGCTGTGGACTTCGGTGGGGCTGCCTACGATGCGTTCCATGCTGTATGGAATGAACCTTCTGAGCTTGCGTTCGCAGCGGTAGGCCAGCGCGATCTTAATCCGACTATGATGCGTATTCGCGCATTGGCGTTGGAAGGTCAGATATACGAAACTGACAGCATTAATCCGGAACTCGCGTTAGTGGGCCGGTTCGATTACGCGTTTGTGACTGCCTACCTTTTACCCTTGCTTATTATTTTTCTGTTCTATGATTTAGTATCGTCTGAGCGGGAAAATGGTCGATTTAACTTGCTGTCAGTTTCATCAACGAGCGCGGGGATGCTTTGGCTGCCAAGAGTGCTGATTCGACTGTTGGTACTTTTAAGTACCTTGTTGGTACCTCTATGGCTTGGCATGTTAGTTGAAGGTACGGGATTCAGCGTGTTTGCGAGAGCTACTGGCGCTGTCGTTTTTCAGGCTTGTTTGTGGGCTGCAATAGCCCTCATGATTGGATCAAGATCAAGCTTGGGGTCTGAAAGTATCGCTGCGCTTTGCGTCACAGTTTGGGTCACATTAACGTTGGCAATTCCAATCGCTGGCAAAGCTTACATTGAGGTGTCGATACCCGGCGTAAAAGGGTCTGATGTCTCGCTGGTCCAGCGGGAGGCAGTGAACGATGCCTGGGATCTGCCGAAGTCCGTTACGATGGAGCGGTTTTATGCATCGCATCCAGAGTGGTCAGACTCGCCGCCTTTGGGCGAAGATTTCCATTGGAAGTGGTACTACGCGTTTCAGCAGGTCGGCGATGAGGAGGCTGCCGACTTGGCGCGGGAGTATCGTGAGGCTATGTTAGCCAGAGATGAATTGACCGCCAGTGTAGCTTGGTTATCGCCAGCCGTCGCAATCCAACGCAGACTTGAAGAATTGGCAAGTACAAACTTGAAGGCCAGTCTGAAATTTGAAGGACAGGTACGACAATATCATGAGACGATTCGTCGTGCCTATTATCCGGTACTTTTCAGAGATATACCTTTCAGTGATGAGCGCCTGGCCAAAGTATACATTCCTGATTTTGCAGAATCGCTTGGGTTGAATACCGAGAAACCATAGCAGAAGTGCGTTCAGTGGCTAAGAGTTTTTGAGAGGGTCAGATTTATGCTGGTGAGAGACCGATACCAAAAAAGCTCCAATTACCAGTTCCGTTATCTTTTGAAAACTACTGTCCATTGTTTTTTGATGCTGCTAGCCCCTATCGCGTTTGCACAGAGCGGTAGTGAAGAACTGCGGGAGCCGTTTCGGCTGATGCAGCTTGAGGTGCCAGCAGGAGAGAGGATCTCAGGAAAGCTACCGGTCAATGGTGGTGTGGACGGTGTCGAGACTTTTATCCCGGTAACAGTATTCCATGGCCGAGATTCTGGTCCCGTGTTGTCCCTTATAGCCGGGATTCATGGTTCCGAATATTCTCCGATCATTTCCATGCAGCGCTTGCCGGAACTGCTTGATCCTCAGGCAATGGCCGGCACGCTAATTATTGTTCACATTGCCAACCTGCCAGCATTTCAGGGGCGATCGGTTTATTTCGGGCCTGATGATTTGAAGAATCTTAATAGGTCATTCCCCGGAAAGGCCGATGGCACAGTTACAGAGAGAATAGCGTTTACTTTGAGTGAGGAGATTATGCCGCTGTCGGATTATCTCATCGACATTCATTCTGGCGATGGCAATGAAAGCTTGAGGCCCTCCTATTCAGCATATTATGCGGAAGCTGGTGGCACTGAAGTGGTGGGCCAGTCCCGCCGCCTTGCAGTGGCGTTTGGTCTGGAGACAATAGTGCAATTCGCCGGCTCTTACAGCAGTCTTGATGATGCCATCTACACCAGCGCTCAATCTGTCACGAGAGGAATTCCCTCGATCGATGTGGAATCTGGTGAATTGGGGGTCATCGATGATGTCTTTATCGATCCCATCACCGATGGAGCTATGAGCGTGCTCCGAGAGTTAGGCATGGTTGCGGGCGGGCCTATTGTGCCTGCGAATCCGCTGTTTATCTCAGACAGGGCACGAGTATACAGCGAATACGAAGGTATTTGGCATAAGAATATGTTGGTGCAAACTGGAGATTACGTGACCGAAGGCACTGAGCTGGGGGTCATCACAGATTACTTTGGCAAAGAATTGCAGACGGTGGTCGCGCCGGCGTCAGGAATATTGTTGATCCTCTTCGGGACGCCGCCAGTGAATGTGGATGATAATATTGCAGTGATTGGCAAGGTGCAGCCTAGCATTTCGAGCCTGAATAGTACGCAGTAAAGGTTTGAGCGGAGGTAGTTGTGGTCTTTGAGGCACCTTGGTAATTTTGCATCATCGATTCACTAGGCCATATGCAGGATCTGCTCTACCCCGAAAGCCTTCAAACCGGGGCGCTCGCTGACCATACATTCCTGCGCAAATGCAATTGCTGCGACAGTCGGTTGAGCGTATAGATGCGTTGCAAGAGCTTTCGCGGTGCGCGTTGATAGTTATAATGTATCACTTCAACTGTAAGCGAGCCCGTTGAGTGTCTACCAGATCCTGTCAGCGGTATTCCGGGTGGGCTCGATGGAAGGTAAAGCGACGACAACATCATGAGCAAAACGAGTCAACCTAAGCGGAAAACTGGGCGAAGTTTGAAGCACGATCATGGTGCGTGTATCCAGACAGCGTTGTCGCGCGCGGAGCAGCGCTGCGCGGAAGCGGGAGAGCGATTTACGGGCTTGCGTAGGCAGGTGCTAGAACTTGTTTGGGCAGAGCACAAGCCGGCGAAGGCGTATGATTTACTGAAAAAGCTCTCGGATCTACGCAGCGGTGTTGCGCCGACTACCGTTTATCGTACGCTTGACTTTTTGCAAGAGTGGGGCCTTGTTCACAAGATTGAATCCCTAAACGCGTACGTGGGGTGCAGTCAACCAAGCGCAGAACACAGCGGTCACTTCCTTATCTGCGAAGCCTGCTCCGAAATCAAAGAAATAGAGAATTCGAAAATCAGCGCATGGCTGGAGCGTGCCGCGCAGGATGAGGAATTCAAAATCAAAACTGAAACTGTCGAGCTCTCTGGCTTGTGCATTCGCTGCCAGCCTTCATAAAGGGGTGAGCTATCATTCGGTAATCGATGATTGTCCAACGAGTTCTTGCAAAACAGTTCTAAAGCGCGGCAGTCTGAGCTCCACAGATTTGTCATGCCATTTATTTACAATTCGTTATTCTTATGGGCAGGAAGGTATTCCAGCATTGCGATTCAATATGGATCCTAAACCAATAACATCCTGAGTCCTGGGAGGAAAAATGACTTTATTTAACCGCCTCATTGTGATTTGTCTTCTTGCTTGCTTACTGTATGCGTGTGGTGGAGAGTCTACCGAAGTGTCAAGGGATGGTGCTGAAATAGAAAACGGCGGCAGTATCGAGCGTGTTGACCCGGCGTTTGACGCTCTTGTGCCTCAAGGAGCCAAGATTGAGAAGCTCGCCGGGGGTTTCGTCTTTACCGAGGGGCCTGTATGGGATCGGCGTGGCAATCGGCTCTACTTTAGCGATCTGCGCAGCAACGCGATACACACTTGGAGTGATGAAGAGGGATTGGACACTTTTCTCCAGCCGGTGTTTGAAGGAGAAGCAGCGCATGAATCTGTAGGGTCGAATGGCCTGACAATCGATCAGCAGGGTCGCTTACTATTGATGGAACATGGCAATCGCCTAGTTTCTCGTCTTGAAACTAATGGCAGTAGGACCATTCTGGCTCACAGTTATGGTTTTAGCCGTCTAAATAGTCCAAATGATTCGGTATGGCATTCAAGTGGTTGGCTGTATTTTACAGATCCTTCTTATGGCCTGCCCGAGCAGGAATCAGATCCCCTACGAGAACTCGATTTCAACGGAATTTATAGGTTGCACCCCGAGACTGGTGAGCTCGAGCTTTTAGAGAGAAATCAATCTCGCCCGAATGGGTTAGCGCTGTCTTTGGATGAACGTACTCTGTATGTGGCAAATTCTGATGGTAGCGACAAAGTTTGGTATGCCTACGATGTCAATGATGCAGGTGGGCTTTCGAATCAGAGAGTTTTCTTTGATGTTAATGATCAGGATATCGCTGGAGCAGCAGACGGCATGAAGATAGATGTTAATGGTAACATCTTTGCCACCGGGCCTGGCGGTGTATGGGTGTTCGATAGTGAAGGGAACCACCTTGGAAATATAAACCCGCCAGAGCTGCCGGCCAATATAGCCTGGGGTGGTGACGGTTCGGATTTGTACATGACGGCCCGGACTGGCTTATATCGAATTAGCCTGATTACTAAAGGGGCCATACTTTAATAAATTGATCTTCAAAAGAGCACGCTGAAATTCAGCATTTTGCTGTTGTATGGAAAGGAAGATGGACGCTTCGGACAGAGATTTCTTTAAGGAGCTGGAAAATTCCGAGCCGGGCGACCAGGTCCAATTCAGAGAACTAGTTGAACGGCTCACATTTAACGATGCGGGACTGGTTCCAGTCATTGCTCAGGATGCTGAAACCGGGAGGGTGCTCATGCTCGCGTGGATGAACCGAGTCGCGCTGGAGCAAACAATTAGTACCGGTTTCATGACCTACTGGTCACGCAGTAGGCAAAAACTATGGCTCAAAGGAGAAACGAGCGGCCACTACCAATCAGTCCAGTCGATCAGCTTCGATTGTGATGGGGACGCTGTATTGTGTAAGGTCAGACAAAAGGGAAGTGCTTGCCATACTGGGCGCAAGGACTGCTTCTATCTCGATCTTGATATGGATGGAGAGGCAGTGACTATAACTTCCAAAAGAGCATCAAATTCAGCAGGCAAGATTGCTGAGTCCAATTAAAGAGCGCAACCTTGCCTGCCTGTTCTGCGAACTCTCTATCAGAATTGCATCTGGACACCCGCTTCAACTGTTCTGCCTAATTGCGGGGCAAGATCTTTGATGAAAGAGGTATGAAGACGCTGCTCGTCGTCTGTGAGGTTACGTCCACTTAGGAATAGTTGTATCGGATTGTCGCCTACATCCAAGCTATAGCCGATATGTAGTCGTAAATCGTCATAACCTTCGGTGGGCAACTCAGCAACACCGACTTTCTCTTGATCACTCACTCTTCGCCAACTGATTTCTGCTTGCAGGCTATCCAAATCAAATAGCGCCCCAAGGCGCCAGCGCTGTGGTGGTATACGCGGGATATTCCGATTGTTGCCGCTGTCTAGCTGAGCTCTCACGGAGTCGAATCCAGCATTAAAGGTCAGGCCGCCGCCTTGCCAGCCCATCGCGCGCCAGGTTGCATCCGCCTCAAAGCCACGTAATGTTGCATCAGCCTGTGTCCACTGAAGGACCGGCAGTTCGTCGATTTCCGTACCGGTGTTCGCTTCGTAGATGAAGTCACCGAAATCCGTAATGTAGGCGCTCAACGAAAAGTCGACGGAGGCAAAGCCATAACGCAGCATTGCTGACAAGTTCGCAGCCGTTTCTTCATTTAGTGAACTATCTCCAATCTCTATACTTTGGGTCGCAAGGTGTGGTCCATCAGAGAAGAGTTCTTCAGCAACCGGTGCCCTAGCTGAGAAATCAAGCTGCCCACTGAGAGTCCAGCGTTCCCCAAGAGGTTGGATTAGACCCAATGAGGCCGATCCAAGGTCAAAGCTGCGTTCTACTCCAGTGGACGGATCCTGATCTACGTGCTCATAACGAACGCCTGCTTCGAGGCCTAGTTCTCCGAATCTGCGCTGTCCAACATAAAACAATCCAAATGTTTGCGTATCAACCGGCTGAACAAAGGCCTCCTCGCCAATGGCAGAGAATTGACGGCTCGAAATTTGAATACCGGAGGCTCCTTCAAAACCGAAGGCATCATGAGTGAATTCAAGGCGAGACTCTAAGGCCTCAGTGGCAAAAACAGTGCCTGCTTCCCCGCTGCCTTCAAATTCAACGTGCTCATAATCGTTGTAACCCAGACGAAAGTTTAGGGCTTGTATACCAGCTAGCGGATTTTCCATGCCCGCTTCTAAATCAAAACGGGTCTGCGCAAGATCAAGCACTGCACCACCTTCTTCGTCGCCATGAGCATCGTGATGGTCGTCATGTCCATCACTGTGGTCATCGTCATGTTCATCACCGTGGTCGTCTTGGTGAGAATGGCTATGTCCGGGTAAACCATATTTTGCGTCATAGTTGGATAAAGAGAACCCAATAAAGCTGCGCTCGCCGATAAAGGACGCTCCTAATGCGCCGCCTGCCGCTTCTAACTGGCTGTTTGGAAGAATGCCAAATGCTTCCGCGTCTCCGCCATGGTCGTCGTGGTCGCCATGGTCGTCGTGCTCATTGTGACGCTCTTGTTCTTCCAGAGCCCGCATGGCGCTTGATTCTGCGAAGCCTGGAATTTCATATTCATCGGCATCCCGATAGAAAGCATCCAGATGAAAAGCAAAGTTGCCGGCTCCACCGTCAAGACGTCCTGATGCTGTGGTTTGATTAGCATTGTCTGCATCCCTCACCTGAAACGACCCTGAAAGGTTTTCAGGAACTACATGAGGAATGCGCCCGGTGTGTACATCGACGACTCCACCTATTGCGCCGCTGCCGTAAAGTAAAGTACTGGGACCCTTCAGAACTTCGATACTGTCAGCCGTGAAAGGCTCTACCATTGACATGTGGTCTGGACTGGAAACCGACACATCGAGACTGTCAATCCGATCTTCCATCACTTTGACCCGGGGACCGCCAAGGCCACGGATCACTGGTCTGCCGACCGCCTGTCCAAAGCTTGCCGAATTTACTCCAGGAACGTTGCGCAAGGTTTCTCCTAGTGAGGTAGAGAGAACCCGTTGTAGCTCGATGCCACTCAAAACTGCGACAGGCTGTGCCAGCCCTTCAGCGGAAAGAGGGTGGGCACGCACAACAACTTCTTCTATGACTTGATTGGTGGATGGTTGCGCTTGAAGGGCGCTACTAATGGCTGCAGTTAATGCAGACAACGTGAATGTACTTCTCATTTGGGACGCATGACTTCGCATCTCAATCACTCCTTTAAAATCGAAATTTAGGCGAGTATCAGAAATTGACTCGCAGAATTGGCTTACAAGGAGTGTCGCGGAGGGCCTCTGATTTGAGGGGCTTCAATTGTCCTGTTTTTGCGAGATTGGTGAGGGAGAGGGTTTGCATTAAACCAACTTGTCACTGCAACAGAACTATCAACGCTCGCAATATAATCTTCGTCATCACCATGGCTTTGACATAAGTAACAGCACTCTTCTTCGCAATCCGGATCAGCGAGATGTTCTGCGATCACGGCTTGTGCAAACACAAGTAAGATGCACAGGCAGCCAACGCGGCAAACGTGCATCCATTGCGTTGCTATGGCGTTAGTAGTGGACATGGCTTAAAATCCTCAATACAGTAATGTTATATAGTAACATTATGTATTGCAATCCTAACTCATACAGTGTTGCCAATCGATGGGCGTTTGAGCGAAATTGGGCAAATCCCGCTTCACTTGGTTTTAGGCAAAGGCGAATGAAAAACTCACAACCAGCAATGGATAAAGCAGCGATAGGCCTTTCTCTGGTGTGCCTTGCACATTGCTTGCTTTCTCTAATGCCATTACTGATCTTGCCATCGCTAGGTGCAGCATTCCTTGAGGATGAGAGGTTTCACTACGGAATCCTATTTTTGGTCTTGCCTACAAGTCTGCTGGCGCTTGTAATGGGTTTCCGCAAGCACGGCCAGTATTCCGTTCCGATTATTGGAGTTATTGGCCTTTGCGTACTGTTGCTAGTCGCGCTACTTGGTGAGGAAACCACAGGCGACATCGGTGAGATCGCGATAACCGTGGCGGGAAGCTTGATTGTTGCCTACGCTCACGCTCGCAATCTTGTGCTGGGTCACAGCGGGGATTTTAGGCCTATTGCTGGTTCAGATTGAGTGATGGCAAATACCAAAGCTAAGGACCCAGTCACTCAGATTCCAACCAACATCATTACAGGTTTTCTTGGAGTCGGGAAAACCACGGCGATTCAAAAGTTGTTGTCTCAAAAACCAGTAGCGGAGCGGTGGGCTGTATTGGTTAACGAGTTTGGTGAAGTTGGCATTGATTCGAATTTATTCCCCAGCGCGAACGGACACAAGAGTGGCGTGACAATTCGTCAGGTTCCTGGTGGCTGTATGTGCTGTACTAATGGCTTACCGATGCAGATGGCATTAAACCTTTTGCTTCAGGAGTCTAAACCACACCGCCTTTTGATCGAACCGACAGGGCTTGGCCACCCAAAGGAAGTGCTCGCTATTCTGTCTGGTGAATACTATCGCGAAGTGCTGAACCTACAGGCTACACTCTCCCTAGTGGATGCCAGAAAAATCAACGATCCTAGATACACGTCTAACGATACCTTTAATCAGCAAATTGAAATAGCTGAAGTTGTCATCGCAAATAAAGCTGATCTCTATCATTCCGATGATTTCCCTCTACTTGTCGGGTATGTAGATGAAAACTTCGGCCTTGATCAAAAACAAATTTATCAGGTCAGACATGGCGCAGTAGAGCTGGAATGGCTTGCGCGACCCGCGAGTGAAAAGAACCAAAATGCATATTGCAAAGTTGCAACAGTTAACAATTCGTCCGTTTTACCACCGACTCTTGATACACCGAGAGAAGGGTTTGTAAGTGCAGACAATGCAGGGGACGGCTTCTTTAGTCGCGGCTGGATATTCAACCCCGGCTGGCAATTCGATCCAGTGAAACTTCTATCACTTTTCCAGGGGTTAGATGTTGAACGATTAAAAGGTGTTTTTATCACATCTGAGGGTTTTATTGGATTTAATAAAGTCGATGACGTGGTTACGCAGCTCCGGTTTAATTTTATGCCGGACAGCCGTGTCGAGGTGATTAGCAGGCGACCCGAAATAATTGGAGGTTTAGAAAAACTATTGCTCGATTGTCGGATTGGTAGCAAGGAGTCGAGCTAGCTGTCACTTACTTCCCCGGTTGTAATCAATGAGTCCGTTGGTAAAAAGTCACCGGTAAAGCTGACAAGTTCATCATCGATGAAGAAGACGGAAATGCGTTCCTGTCCGCGGACGCCTCCTCCCGGCTGAAAGCTATAGATGTAATCCCAGCGATCCTGATTGTAAGGGTCACGGACCAGAGGGGTACCCATCACAAAAATCACCTGACGCTTAGTCATTCCTGGGCGGAGTTGATCGACCATTTCTTGAGTGATGATGTTGCCCTGCGCGATCCCGATTTTATAGACCCCAGGAAAATCCATGGAACCCACATTGTTGCAGGCAACTAGCGAGGCCGCGCAAAGAAACAGCAGTGCTTCAAGAATCCAACGTAGCGAATGACGACTAGACTTGAGGTTTTTGGTGATGTTCATCGGTTTGCAGTTGATCAGTTTATGGAGCGCTGTGCTTTCCACCCCAGAGATGAGCGGGCATAATAGCGTGATTGCGGGCAGTGTCAAATTCACCGTTCTGTGGTTCGGCAAAAATATAGATTCAAATAAATTAATGATAATAACAGTCAGTTGCCACCAACGCTGACATCTATCATACAAAGCGAGGGTAAAAATGGGCTCCGAAAACCAAGAACTTCGCGCCGTCGGTCTCAAAGTCACGTTGCCACGAGTGAAAATTCTCCAGATTCTCGAGAAGTCTGAAACTAAGCATCTGAGCGCTGAGGATGTGTACAAGGCATTGATCGAAGCCGAAGAAGACGTCGGGTTGGCCACCGTCTACCGCGTGCTTACCCAGTTCGAATCAGCAGGTCTGGTGTCACGGCATCAATTTGAGGGAGGTCATTCTGTTTTTGAGTTGATGCCCGATGATCACCATGACCATATGGTCGATGTTGATTCCAATGAAGTGATTGAGTTCGTCGACGAGGAGATCGAGGCGCGACAATATGCGATCGCTGCCGAGCGCGGTTACGAAATTATCGATCACTCACTGGTGCTATACGTTCGTAAAAAGGGCTAAACAAGCTCGAGTCACGGTTGTTACCTGGCGCGCGTTTCCAATCGTCTCATCGGTCGCCACAGCGCCACACGGCTTTCGGCTAAACCCTATGCGCTCCTCCTGAAACAGGTACTGCAGGTTGCTGGAGACGGCATGATCGCCTCCCTTGCTGGCCTGGGTGTGTTGATGACTTTCAGCCGCGACTTGTGGAAGTTGAGTGCGCAACATCTGTACATTGTCCGACGGTGTTCTGAGGGACTTTAGACAGTTGAAATCTCTCAGTAGTATCGGGGTCCGCCCCTTGGCGGCTTACGTTACGGTCGAGTCTGA
>Ga0181577_10003336_pt1 | contig 12431 bp, 9 predicted proteins | sample 101ome_21_FD_132468 | JGI IMG/M metagenome (GOLD analysis project Ga0181577, IMG submission 132468) | Coastal salt marsh microbial communities from the Groves Creek Marsh, Skidaway Island, Georgia - 101413BT metaG (megahit assembly) | ecosystem: Environmental > Aquatic > Marine > Intertidal zone...
TTCAAAGTCGCTTAGACCGAATTCTTACCCATCGATTTTGGGGTTATGTCATTTTCTTTGTGATTTTGTTGACCATCTTTCAGGCGATTTATGATTGGAGTGGCTACCCGATGGATGTCATCGATAGTGCTTTTGTATCGATGAGCGAATGGGCAAAGTCCAACCTGCCTTCTTGGTTTGTTCCCAAACTCATTGCAGAGGGAATCATTCCTGGTTTGGGTGGCGTGGTAATTTTTATTCCACAAATCGCGATTTTATTTGTGTTTATATCCATATTAGAAGAGACTGGATACATGAGTCGCGTGGTTTTCCTAATGGATCGTGTCCTGCGGAAATTTGGACTCAGCGGAAAGAGTGTTGTGCCTTTGATTTCTGGCACTGCCTGTGCGATTCCTGCGATTATGGCTACCCGAAATATCGAAAATTGGAAAGAACGCTTGATTACCATTTTGGTTACTCCGTTTACAACCTGTTCAGCAAGACTGCCTGTCTATCTGATTTTAATTGCCCTTGTCATTCCAGACACAAGGGTTTTAGGAGCCAATTTACAAGGTCTTGTCCTGATGGGATTGTATTTAATGGGTTTTGGAATGGCCTTCGCAGGTGCTTATGTCTTGCAATTGGTTTTAAAACTTCCTCATAAAACCGCCTTTGTGGTTGAAATGCCAAACTACCGGATTCCCATTCTTCGAAATATTGGGATTACGGTCTACAACAAAACCAAATCTTTTGTCTTAGAGGCTGGTAAAATTATACTGGCGATATCCATCTTGTTATGGGTGCTGGCTTCAAACGGGCCAAGCAGTAGTTTTGGTGATGCTGACAATATTGTCGGCCAAGAACAAGGGTTGACCCAAATAGAGTTGGAACAAAAAATAAGCGCCTATAAGCTCGAACAGTCCTACCTTGGGCATGTTGGAAAATTTATCGAACCTGCGATTGCCCCTCTGGGTTACGATTGGAAAATCGGAATTGCCATTGTGAGTTCTTTTGCGGCTCGTGAAGTATTTGTTGGTACACTTGCAACCATATACAATGTGGGAACTGATGAGGAGGATACCATCAAAAATCGCATGGCTGACGAGGTTCATCCAGATGGAAAACCGGTGTTTACCCTTGCCTCTGGAATTTCTCTAATGATTTTTTATGCTTTTGCCATGCAATGTATGAGTACACTGGCAATTGTGCGGAAAGAAACAAACAGTTGGAAATGGCCCGCAATCCAGCTCGTTGTAATGACACTAGTTGCCTATTTGGCTGCCTTTGCTACCTTTCAAGTTCTTTAATACCTTTGCCAAATGAACACCCTCCTTACTTTCATCGCCGTTGCATTGTCGATTCGATTTTTAATCCGGCGATATGTCTTTCCAAAAAAGAAAACAACATCATGTGGTGTTCAAGATTGTGGATGTCACTAACCCAGGGCCACATCTAAGATCATCATCACAATAAACCCACCGATAAACCCAAGAGTTGCGATATCTGTGTATTTATCTTGTTGCGTTTCTGGAATCACTTCTTCCACAACCACAAAGATCATGGCGCCTGCAGCAAAAGCCAATGCATAAGGTAGAATTGGTGTAAAAAAAGTAACCGCCAACGCCCCGATTACGGCAGCAATTGGCTCCACGATGGCAGAAGACTGCCCATACATAAAGCTTTTCCAACGACTCAGCCCTTGTCGGCGCATGGGCATGGAAACAGCAACCCCTTCTGGAAAGTTCTGAATCCCGATTCCCATGGCAAGGACAACAGCACCTGCGATCGACGCCTCTGGAAGCCCAGCAGCCACCCCGCCAAATAGTACGCCTACAGCCAATCCTTCGGGAATATTGTGGAGTGTTATCGAAAGGACCAGCAATGTAGATCGATGCCATGGCGTTTTCACACCTTCGGGCTTTTGAAAATTGATGTGAAGATGCGGGAGAACCTTATCCAGTCCAAAAATAAATAAGGCGCCAAGGCCAAACCCAACAGCAGCTGGAATCACTTTGACAAAACCCTCTCCGGGACTCATTTCAATTCCTGGCGCAAGCAAACTCCAAAAGCTAGCAGCAACCATAACCCCACCAGTAAAGCCCAGCATCCCATCCAAAAAAGCACGATTCATCGTCTTAAAAAAGAACACAAAGGAAGCGCCGAGTGCAGTCATGCCCCAGGTAAATAATGTAGCGTATAATGCCCCTAAAACTGGGGGTGTTTGCTCAAAAAATGAAAAAATTTCTTGTAACATGAGTTTATGGTTTTATATAAATATTTTCAGCTGTTTTTTGGGTAATCATCAGTGTTGAGTTCCCAGCTTGTATGTGTAGGGATTGGTCAAAATTTTCGCGATGCAATACCAGAATTGGGGTTCCGATTCCAATTTGCCTTCTGTCGAGATAGCGCAAAAAATCAGGCGAGTTGTCCTTCACCCCTATGCAAACCCCCTCCTTATTAAGCGGTAGTTCGGTGAGTAAAATTTTGTTGTAGGATTTCATAAACAGCGCTCTATTGGGTATGGGATCTCCATGCGGATCGTGAGTGGGGTAGTCCAAAAACCGTTCGAGCTCATTGGTTAGTTTCTCTGACTGAATGTGCTCTAGCTGTTCGGCAACTTGATGCACCTCATCCCAATTAAAATTTAGATGTGAAACCAAAAAAGATTCCCACAAACGGTGTTTACGCACAATTCGCAGTGCTGTTTTAACTCCTTCATTGGTTAGAGAAACACCTTGATACTTTTCATACTTTACCAACTTTTGTTCAGAGAGCTTTTTAAACATGTCCGTTACAGAGGAGGGCTTAGCTCCGATTTTATTGGCAATACTTGTAGTAGCCACAGTCCCTCTGTCAGATTGAGAGGCGTGGTAGATTGCCTTGAGATAGTCTTCTGTTGATAAACTTTGCATTTCTCGGCAAATATATCAAATTTAGATTAGACTAAAAAATTTATTTAGATAAGTCTAAATACTATGGGTTTTTATATTTTGTATGTTTGTAAATCAGAGAACAGAGATTGCAACAACTAGATTTTATCATATTGGGTGGTGGTGCTTCAGGACTCCAGTTGGCCTATCGTTTGAGTAATCATATTGCTTTTGAAAATGCCTCCATTCTCATCCTCGAAAGCAACAAACAGAAAGGGAACGACCGAACGTGGTGCTATTGGGAAACCGGCGAAGGAGAATGGGATGATTTACTCCATAGCCAGTGGAAAAAAGTGCAATTCAAAAGCATAGATTTTGACAAGACCATAGACTTAGGAAGTGCTTCTTACAAAATGCTTCGTAGTAAACCGTATTATGAGCGCCTTCATCAATCCTTGGCAAAAAACAAATCGATTCAAATCGAGTATGCACAATGTACGGGGTTTGTGGATGAAGTCACACATGTGACCGTAAGTACAGACAAACGAACCTATCGTTGCTCGACTCTTTTTAATAGTATTTTTGACTGGAGCGTCTTGCGCAAACAAAACCGATATCCTGTTTTACAGCAACACTTTTTAGGATGGTATATCAAAACCCCTGTTCCAAAGTTTGATGTACAGACTGCCGTTTTTATGGACTTTACTGTTCCCCAGCATCAGGAAACTCGCTTTATGTATGTCCTTCCGTATACGCAAACCGAGGCTTTGATTGAATACACCCTGTTTTCAAAAGAGTTGCTCGATAAATCAGAGTACCAAGATGCAATTCGAAACTATCTCCATGACAAAAACATTACGGATTATGAACTTATCGAAGTTGAGCAAGGGAGTATTCCGATGTGTTCTTACCCCTTTTGGGAAAACAACTCTAAAAATGTTCATTTTATTGGTACAGCAGGAGGTTGGACCAAAGCGAGTACGGGATTTACTTTTAAAAATATCAATCGAAAAACAAATGCTTTGGTGAATCACATCGCTGCCAAAAAACCCCTGAGTCGTTTTGCAAAAAAAAATCGGTTTTGGTGGTATGACCTCCTCTTTTTAGACATTTTGGCCAAATATAATCACAAGGGATCAAGCTTGTTTTCTGGCATGTTTCGTAACAATCGTTCGAAACGAATTTTTCGATTCCTGGACGAGCAAAGTCATTTCTTGCAAGAGCTCATGATTATGCGCTCGTTCCCTACACTTCTATTTGTCAAACAATTTTTTAGACGCCTATTTGGTGCGCACCATTAATTCTTCTGCAAAAGCTGTAAAATAAGCGATCTTATTGTTTGCGAGTGAGGATTGGTTCAAGGCGTCCAATGCATTTTTGGTATAGGCCATCACCTGCTCTGTTGTGCGGCGACGGACATCTGTTGATTCATAAATGGCTTTGACTGCTTTTATTTTTTGGCTTTCGTCTTTCGGCTTCGAAGACATCAGTTGTTCAAAGTCTGCGAGGTCCTTGGCAGTGGCATGAGCGCGCGTCAGATGATATAGAATCGTTTTTTTATTTTCAACAATATCTCCCCCTACTTTTTTGCCAAATGTTTTTGAATCTCCAAACGCATCCAGCAAGTCGTCCTGCAGTTGAAAAGCAATCCCAAGATTAACCCCAAATTTGTACAAACTATCTGCTATACCTACTGATGCCTGTCCCACCAAGGCTCCCATATGAAGGGCACAACCGAGCAATACAGCTGTTTTTAGTCGAATCATAAGAATGTACTCATCTATACTGACATTGTCTCTAGTTTCAAAATCAACATCGTATTGTTGACCTTCGCAAACCAATATCGCTGTCTCACTCAAAAGTTTGGTCAGTGCCGAAAACAAGGCATCTTCATACGAATTCAGTTGTTGGTAGGCCGTCACCAAAAGAGCATCTCCTGAAAGAATGCCAGTATTAACATCCCATTTTTGATGAACCGTTTGCTGTCCGCGGCGCAACGTGGCCTCATCCATGATATCGTCATGAAGCAAGGTAAAATTGTGAAATAACTCCACAGCAGAAGCTACACCAAGCGCAGAAATGGGTTCCTTCCCCATCGCTTCACAAGCCATCAGTGCAAGAACAGGGCGCATTCTTTTCCCACCGAGTTGCATGATATATGAAATGGGCTCATAAAGCCCTTTAGGTTTCTTTTCAAAACTTAAAGAAGACAGGTGGGCAGAAAATAATTCCTGATATGCTTGTACCGAACGCATGTACATCAAATTTAAACAAAGGTACAACACCTCAGAATTAGACTAAAGTAAAAATTGTAAACCCAGGAAACTTTTTTTGTTTTTTGCGTTTCCTCTATTATATTTGCACCGCTATGAAATCGATTGACTTGGAAAAATCTATCGTTGTTACTTCTACGGAGTTGTTTCTCACGCTTGGTTTTAAGAGTGTGACCATGGACGACATTGCAGAGGAAATGAAAATTTCCAAAAAAACGATTTATACGTTTTTCGCAAATAAAGAAGCATTGGTTCAGTCTGTGGTGTTCTCAATGTACAGCTATATCACGACCAACCTTACGCAAATTCGTGAAAAAGCCAGCAATCCGATTTCAGAACTCTATGAAGTTAAGATGTTTATTATGCACCAACTGAAAGGGGAAAAAACATCTCCCCAACATCAACTGAGAAAATACTACCCAAATATTCACAAAGAACTTCAAAAAAAACAATTCGATTTTATGACAAAGTCGGTTAAAAAAAGTTTAACCAAGGGTGTTGAAATGAAACTTTTTCGGCCTTCAATCGATATCGACTTTATTTCTCGAATGTATTTCAACGGAATGGTGGGCATCAAAAACGTAGATATGTTCCCGATCGAAAAATACAGCCCCGAACAGCTTATGGAAAACTATTTAGATTATCACTTACGCGCCATCGTAACAGACAATGGCATGAAACTATTGTCCTCATATATTAAAACTAAATCATGAATCGCTTATTCATTCTTGTTATTTTGCTCCTGCTCACTTCTTTAGGGTGGAGCCAGCAAGCCCTCAGTTTGACCGATGCAATCGCGGAAGGTTTGCAAAACAATCGAGCCATGGTCAATGCCAATTATGATATTCAAATTGCACGGGAACGCCAGTGGGAAACGATTGCAACTGGATTGCCTCAAATCAGTGCGTCTGCTGCATACAATAAAGACCTCGAGCAACGAACTTCTATCGTTCCCGGGGCTTATTTTGGTGGATCCCCTGGGGAATATTTCCCTGTTCAATTTGGTACCGAACAAAGTGTTGATGCTTCCGCACGCTTGGATCAATTGATTTTTGATGGTTCCTACCTAGTTGGTCTTCAAGCATCGACTGTATTTTTAAAAATCTCTAGGCAAAATAAAGTCAAAAGTGAATTGGAAGTTAAACGCCTGATCACCGATGCCTATGTCAATGTTCTACTTGCTGAAGAGCGCAAACAAATTTTGGAAAAGAACCTAGAAAATCTTGAGGGAACCCTATCCGATATTCGTAAAGTATATCTACAGGGCTTGGTTGAAGTCGAGCAGGTAGAACAGTTGAAAATTACAAGTTCTTCTATCCAAAGTGCACTGGACTACATCAACAGGTTGGTCCCAATCACTCAACAAATGCTCAACATGGCCTTGGGGAGAGACTTGACGGACAAAGTCGTATTGACCGATACCCTGATTGGGCTTTGTGTGCAAAGTGAAACGAGTAACGAATTGACAGACTGGGATATTGAGAAAAATATTGACTACCAAATTGCACAAAACAATTTGCGCTCTTCTGAACTATTGCTCAAACTCGAGCGGTTCCGAGCACTGCCAAGCATTTCAGCATTTGTCACTAGTGGTTATGATGCCTACAACGACGATTTTACCTTTACAGAAAAGTCACAGCAGTGGTATGGTCGCTCTGCCATTGGCTTGAGTCTCCGTCTGCCCATTTTCACTTCTGGCGCAGGTCAATCGCGAACCGACCAGGCCAAGCTAAATGTCGCCAAAGCCAAAACCCAACTGGAACAAGTTGAAGAAGAGCTTCTTTTGCAAAAAGCTAGTACGCACAATCAATTTACCTTGGCGCTGGAAGAGTTTCTAAGAAGTCAAGAGAGTTTGGAAATCGCCTATCGGATTGAGCGAAAAAACGAAATTAAATACACTGAAGGAGTAACTGGTAGCTTCGAACTTCGACAAGCACAACTACAGCTTTATGACCTTCAAAATCAACATCTCAATGCCATGCGAGACATTATCAACTCAAAAACTGAACTCGACATATTATATCATCCATCAACTGAAATCTCAAAAAAATGAAATACCTAATTCTTATTTTCACATGTTTTGCTCTGATCTCATGTAGTCGTGAAGAAGAACCAACAACCCAAGATCTGATCAGAAATGAAAATGTTGAAGGTCTCGAACAAAAGCGATCTGGACTCGTGGGTCAGATCGAAGAACTGCGAAATGAGCTCGGCTTGGTTACTGGTGCACTCAACCGCTTGGATACCACCAAAAAGCGGGCACTGGTTTCTGTGCTCACTGTAAGCCCTAGCGAATTCAAACACCGCATTTCACTTCAATCGATTGTGAAAACAGATCAAAATATGCTATTACAACCCGAAATCATGGGAGCTGTTTCTTCAATTTCTGTTCGAGAAGGGCAGCGTGTAAACAAAGGACAAGTATTGCTGCGCATCGATGATGGCGGATTGAAGCAAACCATACGCTTGCAAAAGGCACAAACTGCTTTGGCAAAAACCGTTTTTGAGCGTCAAGAACGTTTGTGGAACGATGAAATCGGATCTGAAATCGAATATCTACAGGCCAAAACAAACTATGAAAGTCAAAACAGTCAATTGGCGCAACTCAACAAACAGCTGGAAAAAGCAGTGGTTCGTTCCCCATTTGCTGGACAAATTGATGATATCATGGTGGAAGTTGGTCAAGTAGTCAGTCCAGGAGTTATGCCGCTTCTTCGACTGGTCAGTACACAAAAAATGTATGTTGAGGCGGATGTGCCCGAACGCTATTTGCCAACCGTATCAAAAGGCACGCCAGTGCAAGTAGACATTCCTGTGCTAAACACCTCTTTTGATGCACATATTTCTCACCGTGCGACACATGTCAGTACTGAAAATCGAACCTTTCGTGTTACCGTTGATGTTGACCCAAGCATATCGGTCAATCCCAACCTCCTTAGCACACTCCATATTTTTGACTACATCAACCCCCAAGCACTGTTAGTTCCGGGGAGTGTCATCTCTGAAAATGCTTCTGGGGAGGAATTTGTTTTTGTAATCGATAAGGACAATCAAGCCCAGAAGGTGTTCATCCAAAGGGGCTATGCAGAGAACGGAATGGTAGAGGTCATTGAGGGACTAGAAGATGGGGCGACAATTATTAGCGAAGGCGCTCGACTTGTGAAAGAAAATCAACCGGTACAAATTATCGAATAACAATGGCAAAGACCTCCAATTCCTCCGAAAAAGAATTTCTATTTTCCTCTTGGGCGATTCGCAATAGCAACACCATGTATGTTTTTATGGCAGTGTTGTTGTTTTTGGGACTGTCGGCCTATTTGACCATGCCCCGTGAAAACTTTCCTGAGATTACCGAAACCAATATCTACATCAGCACCCCATACCCGGGCAATACAGCAGAAGACATCGAACGTTTTGTTACCGATCCCTTAGAAGAGGCAGTTAAGGGAGTAAGCAATTTGGTCGAAATCACCTCCACTTCACAAGATGACTATTCGATGGTTGTATTGGAGTTTGACGAGGATATCAATGTAGATCTCGCCAAACAAAAAGTCAAAGATGAAGTCGATGCCGTGGTCTCTGGTGAAGATTGGCCGACCTTTAACAATGCCAAACTTGAGCCCAATGTGTTTGATCTCAATTTTGTTGAGGAGTTTCCAATCGTAAATGTCACCCTTGAGGGCGATTACACCCTAGATGCGCTAAACGATTATGCAGAACTATTGGAAGAGCGCATCGAGCGTCTCGATCAAATCAAAGAAGTTGATATCCGCGGAACGCAAGAAAGAGAGGTCGAGGTAGCTGTTGATATCCATAAAATGATGGCATCAAAAGTGAGCTTTGGAGATGTCATACAAGCGATTCGAAACGAAAATTCGACTGTATCCGCAGGTAGTATTATCGCCAACGGGCAACGTCGAAATATCCGTGTGATCGGTGAAATCCAAGACCCTTCAGGCTTGGGTGAGTTTGTAATTAAAAACGAACGAGGAGCCGTTTACCTCAAAGACATTTCTACCATTCGATTTAAAGACATGGACGCCACAACTTATGCTCGTGACTTTGGCCAATCGGTTGTGATGCTGGACGTCAAAAAACGTGGTGGAAAAAACCTGATTCAAGCCGCTAAAGCCATACGAGAAATTGTAGACCAGGCCCGCTCGAACATCATCCCGCAAGACATTACCATAACCATTTCCAACGACACTTCTGCCATTACCATTAATCAAGTTAATGACTTGATCAACAACATCTTATTTGGTGTTCTTTTGGTAGTCACCGTTCTTACCTTTTTCCTTGGATTCCGCAATGCCTTATTTGTTGGCTTTGCCATTCCGATGTCGATGTTTATCTCCTTTTTTATCCTTCAATCCCTAGGCTATACCATGAATACCATGGTTCTCTTTGCCTTGGTCATGGGATTGGGAATGTTGGTCGATAATGGAATTGTGGTCGTTGAGAATGTATATCGACTCATTGAAAAAGAAGGCATGCCACGTTTGGAAGCTGCCAAAAAAGGAGTAAGTGAAATTGCCTTTCCCATTATCATTTCAACGGCAACCACAGTTGCTGCTTTTGTGCCTTTGGGCTTTTGGCCAGGCATCATGGGGCAATTTATGATTTACTTCCCCATCACGCTTTCTGTCGTTTTGGGTTCCTCTTTGATTGTGGCAATCTTTTTCAATTCAGTACTGGTTTCACAGTTTATGGATGTTGAGGAAAAAAATCTGTCACGTCAAAAACTGATCCGATTGACACTTCTCCTCGGAGGACTCGGCTTGTTGATTCTCTTTGTTGGCGGTGCAATTCGCGGCCTTGGCTCTTTGCTAATCTTTGTCACTATTTTGTTGTGGGCTTATAAATATGGAATCAAAGACTTGGCAAACCGTTTTCGAACTCGTTTTTTGGTGTGGTTGGAAATTCGTTACGAACGCTTGTTGCGCTATGCCATGCGTGGCCGTCGTGCCTATGCATTTGTTTTTGGAACAGTTTTTATGCTCATCTTATCTTTTGTACTGGTGGGCATATCACAGCCAAAAGTCGAATTTTTTCCAGACAACCAGCCAACTCAAATTATAGTCTACATCGAATATCCGCAAGGAACAGATATCGCCAAAACGGATCAAATGACCAAGTCGATTGAAGAGGTTGTCATCAAAGCCGTCAACGACCCAAAGTATATGGACGAGGGATATAATTTTATGGTTGAATCTTTGGTTTCTCAAGTCGGTGCAGGAGCGGGAAATCCGCAGACTGAAGGTGGCTCAGAAGCCGAAATGCCGCATCGTGGGAAAATCACGGCAACCATGCGGGAATTTAAATTCCGTCGTGGCTTGTCGAGTGAAGATTTGCGAAGAGAAGTCCAACAGGCTCTAGCGGGAATCTTTGCAGGGGTTTCCATTTCGGTTGAAAAAGACCAAGCTGGTCCACCGCTTGGCTATCCGATAAATATCGAGATTGTTGGAGACGATTATGGGCAATTGATCGAAGTTGGTGAGCGAATGCGAAACTTTATTATCGATATGAATATCCCTGGGATTGAGGAACTCAAAGTCGATGTCAATCGCAATAAACCTGGCATGCAAATCGCTATAGATCGTCAAAAAGCAGGAGAATTGGGCGTCAGTGCAGGACAAGTTGGGTTTCAGCTTCGCCAGTCCTTGTTTGGGGAAAAAGCAGGTGTATATAAAAAAGATGGGGAAGACTACAATATCAATGTACGCTTTCAGGAAGAAGACCGATACAGCCAATCTGCCCTTTTTAATCAGTATATCACCTTTCGAGATATGGCATCGGGGCAGATTAAATCAATTCCTGTTGCTGCAGTTACCAGTCGTAAAAACACCTCTGGATACAGTGCAATCAAACACCGTAATCTCGAACGGGTTGTTACCGTTTACTCGGCCATCCTACCAGGCTACAATGCAGCCGAAATCGTCAATCAAATCAAAACGCAAATCGAGGCCTTTCAGATTCCTGCTGATTTGCGCTATCGATTTACAGGGGAAATCGAGGAGCAAGAGGAAAATATGGCCTTTTTGTCTAGTGCTTTACTCTACGCTCTGTTTTTGATTTTGGTCTTGCTTGTCCTACAGTTCAACTCCGTAAGCAAGCCCTTAATCATCTTGTTTTCCATCTTTATGAGTTTTACAGGGGTCTTTCTCGGTTTGGTCGTTTTCAACATGACTTTTGTCATCATTATGACCATGATGGGGATTATTTCCTTGGCGGGAATTGTTGTCAACAACAGTGTAGTGCTTTTGGACTATACTCAGCTGTTGCTCGACAGAAGACGTGACAAGCACGGACTCGAATATGATTATCATTTGGAGCGATCTGAGATTTTTGATGCGATTGTCAATGGAGGAAAGGCACGTTTACGCCCCGTCTTGCTGACTGCAATCACAACGGTGCTTGGATTAATTCCATTGGCCATTGGACTCAACATCAATTTCTTCTCGTTATTTGCAACGGGTGATCCGCAGGTATATATCGGAGGGGATAATGTGATTTTTTGGGGGCCTCTTGCATGGACCGTCATCTTCGGGTTGACTTTCGCAACATTCTTGACTTTGGTAATTGTCCCAGTTGCTTTTTATCTCAGCAAAAGGGCTGCCATCCGGTTCAATAAAAACTGACTTAAAACTAGCGAGAGGCGGTACGCTCAGAAGTGTTCCAGTAAATGACGTCTTGTACCTTGTTGTTGGTAAACTCAACTTCAATCAATTGCTCGTCGGTCCAAAAAAACCATGTGCCAGCCTTGACACCATTGTCATAGTTTCCGACAGCGATTTTGTTGCCCTCTGCATCAAAAGATTCCCAAACGCCATCGAGTCTGTTACGGTAAATATGCCCGTGCTGAGCAATTTCTCCATTGTCATGAAACTGAGTAAATTTCATAACTTGAGTAGAGGCCGTGCGTTCTACCTTAGTAGTCTGACCATACGTAAATGTAAAACCGAAAGCGAATACGAAAATTAAAATTATCTGTGCTTTCATACCTCTTGTCTTTTGGGATTGATTATTCAAAGATACTAAAAATTTACATTCTCATAACATTAAATTAACATTAAATATTTAATAACCTGATTTTGAGTCTATTATGTTTTTATTTTGAAATATACAACTGCTCTCTCAAAAACCCCTTATTTTTGCATAAATCACTTCCATGCACAGAAGTCACACATGCGGCGCATTGCGCCAATCCGATGTAAACAAGGACGTTCAACTCGCTGGTTGGGTACAGCGTATCCGCGATAAGGGCTTTGTACTTTGGATTGACCTTCGTGACCGCTATGGCGTAACGCAA
>Ga0181577_10003348_pt1 | contig 12418 bp, 13 predicted proteins | sample 101ome_21_FD_132468 | JGI IMG/M metagenome (GOLD analysis project Ga0181577, IMG submission 132468) | Coastal salt marsh microbial communities from the Groves Creek Marsh, Skidaway Island, Georgia - 101413BT metaG (megahit assembly) | ecosystem: Environmental > Aquatic > Marine > Intertidal...
AGAAGTCCCATGTCGTAGTGGCTAAAGAAGGGGATAAGGTCAAGACGATACGCTTTGGAGAGCAGGGTGCTAAGACGGCAGGCAAGCCTAAAGCTGGGGAGTCTGAGACAATGAAGAAAAAACGCGCCAGCTTCAAGGCGAGGCATTCTAAGAATATAGCAAAAGGAAAAATGAGTGCTGCTTATTGGGCGGATAAGGTTAAGTGGTAGTCGCTTATTAGCTGTAGCTTATTAGCTTATGTCAGACTTTGAACCTATAGTAGAGCTGGCAGGGACGCTTAATAGCCGACCTGACCTGCTCCCTATAATAGCTGAAGCCAAGCCACAGGCGTATGAGGATGTGGTTCGGCTTATGCAAACCCCGTTCTTTTCTTTCCAGCCTTTTGGGTTTTATGGAGGAAAGTTTTATGGGGGCTACGAGAAGGTCAAAGATCAGGGGTATGAGCCTGTAAATGCCTGCCAAGTAGGGTGGCTACTTGATCAATCGGTCAATAAATGGGCCACCGCCGGTAACAGGGGGGGCAAATCCTTCCTCGGAGCTATTGAAGATACTGCAGATGCCCTATGGATCGACCCTATAACCAAATCATTTAGGAAGGAGGGGGAGCGTTTTGCCCAAACTCCCCTAAGAATATGGGTTGTGTCCGACACGGAAGATGTGTCCATCATGGATACGGAGAAGATCTTCTATGAGCAAGTCTTAGGCACGGACGAAAAGGGTATAATGTGGAATATGGTGGATGACTCTTGCCAGTATAGCGACAAGAATGGCTGGTCTAACCACCTGTTGAAGTTTACCAATGGCTCTACCATCACGTTTAAGTTTTCCACACAGAAAAGAAAGACGTTTCAAGGGGTGCGCCTGCATAAGGTGCGCCTAAACGAGGTGCAGCCCAAGCCTATTTACTCGGAATGCACTGCTCGCTTGGCTGACTTTAACGGATTCCTGACAGGAACAATGACACCGCTTGATGATAGGGGTGTGCCTTGGATATATGAAGAGCTGTATCTCCAGAGAGACAAGCGGGGCATATCCTTCCACCAGTGGTCTATGTTTGATAACCCACATATACCCAGAGATGCCAAGGATCGCCTTGTAGCGATGTGGGATGAGGATGAGATAGAAGCCCGAGCGTATGGAGCATTTGTTCCTATAGGTCAGAAGCTGGCTTTTTCTCACAAACTGGTGCGCAGTCTACGAGAAAAGGTTACTGCTCCCGATGTTGGAGTATTAGCACAGAACGAAAATGGTAAGGGGTATACCTTCAAGGCAGCGTAATGGAACAGAGGATTTGGAGTAAGCCACAGCAGGAGTTGACCTACGTCATTGGCGGTGATGTGGCTGAGGGGCTGGAACGAGGGGATGACTCTGTTCTTGAAGGCATTTGCGTTGAGACGGGAGAGCAGGTATTCGAGGTGCAGGGCAAGATAGACCCTATAACCTTCGGAGAGATCGCTTACCAGTATGGAACGTGGTATAACAATGCGCTTATAGGCATCGAGAACAACGCAGACGGCGGCTCTAACCGGATTTTGTCGCGGCTGGGGTATCCGAATATCTATTTGCAGGCCAATAACAGCGGAGAGGCGTATGACAAGCAGACCTCAAAGTTGGGGTTTAACACAAACCTACGCACTCGCTCTGAGATTATTGCTTCTGGCAGGGCCATGATGCAGGATGGATCCGTTATCGTGCGCAGCCAGCTGTTGCTTGCCCAGTTTGAAATCTTCGCTTTAAATAAGGCCGGGACGCGCTTTGAAGCTCTTCCTGGGGGGCATGATGACTTGGTTATGGCGTGGCTTATAGCCATAGAGATGTTCCGCAGGACGCTGGAGATCAGCGCCATGGAAGGTAGGGTAATGCTACCCTATATAGACGGTGAACCTTTTGACCCAGAACTGGAAGACATCGAGGAGCATAGCATAGTAGATAAACTGGTAGATCAAGCTAAGGCCAAGCAGGAGAAAGAACGAATACCCATATACCCCTCAACCGTAGGAAACCTCGTATGACTTTTGCCATTATAGCGTTTACATTGATGTGTTTTCTTTTTGTTATTGCCGCCCTTCTAAGGCAATTAAATAAGGAGCGAGAAGAGCGATACCAGCTTATGGATCGTTTTTCCAATGTGGCTATGCAGATACGCTGGAAGGAACATTACCCAGAGGAGCCTCAGGGATGGTTTGATCCCAATAATCCCTCATCGGTCCAAGACGTAGAAGGAGCTTTATAATGCCATTGGGCGATCCCCACTCTGAGCCTCAAGGTGAGGTAGATCATATACTGGGCGTAGGTCACAAAGGTCAGAGGATGGATCAGACCGCTACGCTGTTGACCTCAACAGGCGTTCCCCTTGCAGTAAACCTCACATCGGCAGCGAATAAGCCTGCCAAAAAGGAGGTAGTAGTAGAACCCAAGCCTATCAAAAAAGAAATAAAGAGCGAGCCAGAACTCACAGCTATAAACCCTACAGTCTTGGTTCAGATGATCTTTAACACCAAGATGGGCAAGGGGTTTAAGCTAATTCCTAACTTAGATGAGGAAATCTGGATTACGTCGCATATGGAAGAGGGGAGCAGTTGGTCTATCCCATATAATGACGTGCAGTTAAGACTGATTAACCCAAACGATTGGAAGCGTGGGGTGCAGGCGCTAGTTGACATGCTCATAACGGAAGATGGGCCGCTAAATCCATCCTTGTCATTCACATTAGAGGATGTGTTTGACGATGCAGTTGGAGAGAATATCTGAAGGGGTAGTTCGATTATCCCATACCGTAGACAAGATGAGTTCGGCAACGACAAGCACCATGCTTGTTATGTCGGATCAGCACTTTGATTCTAAGCAGTGCGATAGAAAGTCATTAAAGAAGCATTTAGACCAAGCCCTTGAAGCAGATTGCCCAATCATATTTTTGGGGGATTGGTTTGATGCCATGCAGGGTCGGAATGATAGGAGAGCCGCTAAGTCTTCCATAAAGGCATCCTACTTAAACTCCTATTTTGACGACATTGTAGACGAAACCGTAGAATTTTTAGAGCCTTACGCCAAAAATATAGCTATTTGGGCATGGGGCAACCACGAATCTTCTGTCTTTAGAAACAACGAAACCCGCCTAATTACCAGAGCAATCGAGCTTCTTCGGCTGCGCTCTGGGTCTACTATCTATGAAATGCCGTATCGCGGATGGATCCTATACAGGTATCTGCGTCCAGACGGCAAGACGTTCTGCCAAGCCCTAAAGATCGCCTATACCCATGGTGATGGGGGCAATGCCCCAGTTACACGCGGTGCGATTAAGTCGGCTCGCAGGGCAGTTATGTACCCTGATGCTGACTTATTCCTTTCTGGGCATATCCATTCCCAATTAGAGATGCCTATCCCACGCTTCCGCATATCCGAAAGGGGAAGAGAATACCAAGATGAGCAGGTTCACGTCCAATTACCAACATATATAACGCTTAATAAGCATGACGGATGGGAGGTCGAAAAGGGTTTCGGTCCTCCTAATGCTGGTGGCCTGTGGGTTGATATTTGTCTTAACGGCGATGCGTCTAATGCCCGCCTGTATGCGGATGTTAGAAGGGCAAGGTAGTGTGAGTAAGTTACGCCCAGTGATAGGGGATGATCTATATACTGTATAGTTGCTTGACAGTATACCATATATTGCGTATGGTACATATGTAAGGACAATATACTGACATGGCTAAATCTACTATATCTCAGTCTCCTGTTCATGCTCTATCTAAGGCTCCGTCCTCCGAGGAGGAGTGGTTAGGCTTTATTGACGATGTGTGGGGCTATGCAAGACAGGGACGCTCTGGCTTGGAGTATCGGGTGAGGGAGGCAATGCACTTCCTTATCGGTGAACAGTGGGTGCGCTTTTCTCCACACTCTAATCGCTTTGAGCGTCATGCTGTAGAGGACTGGGTCCCAACGCCCGTAGACAATGTATTAATAGAATTTTACGACTATCTGGTAGACCTTTTTACGTCAGGCAATACACACCCTGACGTGCGCCCTGCGACTCGTGATCAGGATGATGTAGAGGCTGCTAAAGCTGCCCGTAGGGCATTGATCTCTGAGTTTGACCGCATGAATACGGAAGGGCGACTCCTGCCCAGTGCAGCAGGGTGGTTAGCTCTTTCCGGCAATGCGATCCTTTCTTCTTCGTGGGACAGCCACAAGGGAGATCTGGTCCGTCGACCACAGATGGAAACGGTCTCTCAGCAGCAGAAGTATGACCAAGTGGCCTGCCCTTCCTGCGGTTGGACGGAGCGCAAGCAAGCTGCCCAGACAGATAGGTGTCCCGATTGTCAGACCGAGCTAGTCTACCAAGAGGCGTTAGAGTACGACATATACGGCACTCCTCTTATGGAGTCCGTCACTAAGAAGAAGATGCGCGATGGGGCATACGTCTACGACGAGTTTAGGGTAGGCAACTTAGACGAGCGCGTGTGCAACCTGCTTAACTGGTATCCTATGCCATCGAGGGATTGGCGCGATGTTCAGCAGCATGGTTGGGTAGTTGAGACAGACCCAGTAGATGTAGACCGTATTAAGGATCTGTTTGGGTCTAAGGCTAAAGACGTGATGTCCGAGGCTCTTAACACAGAAGACTTCGGCTCTTCACCTGTAACTCAGTTTGGCAGCGGTATCTTTAGCGGCAACCAAGACCAAGACTCAGACAAGGCCCTGCTAAAGATCTTTCGACATGCCCCTTCTAAGAAGTTTAAAGAGGGCATACTGACCATATCCGTTGCCAATAAGCTGCTCTATAAAGGCAAGCTGGACTCCTGCGACGGTAAGCTGCCCTACACTCTTATCAAGTATAGAGATGTGCCTGGCATGTTTTGGGGAGAGGGGCCAATACCTGACCTCATCCCGCAGCAGAAACGCCTCAATGCTATTGACTCTGCTATTGTCCAGAACAGAAAGCAGAATGTATCCCCCCAGTGGTTGATACCCGAAGGATCGGGCATCTCTAAAGTAACGGGCAGATCGGGTGCGGTATATCGCTGGTCTCCTCAAGCGTCGGGTGGGTTTAAGCCCGAGCGCATGCCGGGTATGCCCCTTCCTACACAGGTCATGGATGAGCGGTCAAAGGTTGTTGCGAGCATGAACCAGCAGGTAGGCCTGCCAGAGATCATGCGAGGCAACTTGCCTGTAGGGTCGTCCGGCTTAGAAACCGGAGCCGCAGTAGAGTTTCTATTTGAACGAGCGTACAAGCGGTTTGGTCAAGCAGTAAGAAACTGGCGCATAGGGTTGTCCGAGCACTATCACCGCAACCTACGGATCATGGCTAAGTATTGGGACGAAGAGCGCATGGTCAAGGTTATTGGAGAGAACCAAGAGCTGCAATCCTACTACTACTCTAAAGCGGATATGGCCTCGGCTGATGATATGACCGTATCGTCTACTGTTGGGCTTGAAGAGTCGCAGGTAGGTCGGACGGAGAAGATCCTTCAGGCGGTTAAGATGGGCCTGCTTGGAGATATTCGCAACCCTGCAGTGCGCGGTAAGATATTGGAAGACATGAAGTTAGACGGGTTTGACTCCGAGTATGTGTTAGATGCTAAGAAAGCAAGGCGTGTGCTGCGCGACTTAAGAGAAGGCAATGACGCAGAGGCAATCCTGCCAGAGGTAGACAACCACCAAGTGCAGTTTCAGATAATCAAAGACTACATGCTTACCTACGAGTTCTCACAAGAAGAGGACGAGGTAAAACAGGCTATACAGCAACGAGCAATGCAGCACCAGCAGATCATGCAGCAGAAACAGCAGCAGATGATGCAGGCTGCACAGGCAGCAAAAGGAACCAATGAACAGGTTTCTCAGCGCATAGTGGATAGTGGTGCTATGGGAGGGGAAGCTCAAACTCAACAGGTAGGAGCAGGATGATGAAGAAGAGTGGAATGAACCAGAATGGACACATAGGCCACTGCGGACATACGTCCGGCAAGGGGAATCGGGACCCGTTTGGCGCAAACGCGCAGGCAGGGGAACGCACTATGTGTTCCACGTATCCGATGTCTCAGTTTAAGAATAAGACGTTAGGCAGCAACCCACCTAAATATAAGTGAGGTAATGTATGTCTGAAGTAACTGGAGGAGATTTACCGTCGAGTGAGTCCCAGTCCAATATAGAAGTACCTGTAGAAATAGATGACGCAACCATGGCTGAGCTTATGGGAGAGTCACCTACGCAACAAGCAGCACCTGAACAGCCAGAGGGGGAGAGCGTTGCGGAGCAACCTGTCCAGCCAGAAGAGCCCATTCAGGAACCAGAGGTATCACAGGGGGCGCAGATAACGCCCGAGTTGTTGGAACAGATGCAGACGCGCACTGCCCAAGCGGTAGCGCATGCCATGCAGCAAGGTCAGACGCAAGGTCAGGCACAAGAAACGGTGCTTGATGTGTTGATCAAAAACAACCCTGAGGTACCTCGCGAGTCATTAGAGTGGATGGTCAAGGCCACCGAAACGATTAGTCAGAATCAGTTTAACGAATACACTGAACGCCTTAATCGTATCGAGCGTGCTCTTTCTCATCAAGCTAATGATAATATTACCAAGCAATACGAGTCGCACTTAAATAGCTTGGCCGATCAGTTGGGCATCGAGTCTGATTTTGATCGTCAATCTATGGCAGCGCTCGTAACAAAGAGGGGCTTGGAACAATACGGACAGAAGTTCGATATGGAAAAAGCTTCTCGACTATATAAACACATCGACCACGAACGCCGACAGGCGTCACACTCCAAGCAGCAAGCCTATGTTGATAAAAGAACGACAGAGGCAGCTGAGGAACCGCCAGTAAAGGGTTCAACGAGCACAGCCACTGCAACGGAAGACATCTTGAAGGGGCTTAAAGATCCCAAGGATCGCTCGTTTAATCCCACTGGTAGAAACTTTCAGAAGGTACTGAAGAACTTTATACGGCATAGCGAAAATGCTGCTTTGGGGTAATTAAAAGCAGAGAGAAAAAGAAATGCCAGCAACACTAAGTACGATGGATAAGGCGATGAAGCAGCTGTATCTTCCTCGCCTACGCTCTACGGTCAACACCGCTACGGTGCTGTCCACCCGATTGGAAAAGAACACCGAGATGACCTCTGTCTCGGGGCGCAATGCTATTGTGCCGATCAACATCCGTCCCTCTGAAGCTATTGGTGCGCGTCCCGATGATGGCACGCTTCCTACGGCACAGAACCAGACGTTTGTAGAATGCGCTATCCCGTATGCGTTTAACTACGCTACGATTCGCATCACTCATCCGACGATTGCTTCTACGAAGAATGATGCAGGTGCTTGGGCCAAAGTCGTCAGTGCTGAGATGGAAGGTATTCAGCGCGATCTGAAGAACGACTTTAACCGTCAGTATTTTGGCAATGGGACAGGCGTTATAGGACGCATTAATCAGCCAAGTACTATTACCTCCACTTTGCCCCTTGACGCTGGTCATAACGTAAAGGTCAACATGCTTATTGATGTGCATGGAGACTTGACGGGCGATGATATCAACAGTCCGGCTACTGGATTTTTGGTTAGCTCCGTCAGTGGCAATACGATTACGATTACCGATGCTGATGGCACGTCTGCTACGCTCGGCACTGTAGCAGACAATGACTACATCACTCGTTTCGGCAGTATGAACCAAGAAATGATGGGTCTTGTGGGCATTGTCGATGATGGCAGTGAAGTGGCAACGCTTCAAGGCATCAGTCGCAGCTCGTATCCTGAGTGGAAGTCTACTGTGGTGGACGCTGGCGGTGCACTTACCGCTACGACTCTCGATGACGCCATCTTGGAAATCGAGGCTAATGGTGAAGCGGCTCTAACGTGCGGCATTACTGATCGCACTCAGTTCCGCAAAATTGCAAACCTGATGGTTGCGGATCGTCGCTACACGGACACGATGGAACTCAAGGGTGGCTTTAAGGCTATTTCTTGGGGTGATATCCCCATCTTCTGGGATCGTGACACGCCATTGGACGGACAGAACGCAGGCAAGAGCCAACTGTTCTTCCTTGATGAAAACGAAATCCAGCGTTACGAACTCCAGGATCTGGACTTCGATGACACGGATGGAAACGTGCTGCACCGCGTTGCTAACAAGGCAAGCTACGATGCTACCTTGTTTTACTATGGCAACTTGGGTTGCACCGCTCCTGACAACCAAGGTGTTATTCGCAACATCACCTAAACCAGTGGGGGGAGGAGCAATAAGCTCCTCCCCTTACCCACAGGAATCTATGTATATACCCGATCGCACAATCGAACGTAGGCTAAAGGCGTACGATAATAAATTGTCTGTAAAATGGATACCTCGCAAAGAACGGTGGGGCATATACCGTGACGTTCCGTCCGAAAACGGGCTATACGACAGGCAGGTGCTTGTTAAGCTTGTGCGGAATGCAGACGACTCCTACAGACCGTTGGATGTGCGTGTGATAAGAGAGCTACGTCAAGCAGATAATCACCGATTAAGTCGGATGAACTACCTGCATAAAATGCGTGAGCTGGAAGAAATGAACGAAAAGAGGACCGCTCAGATTGAGAGGGACTCTTTAAACGAGATAGAAGATATATCTAAGGATATTGCTCCTATTGCAAGTAGGGAGATGGCTGACGATGTAGGGTCACGCAACATACCTAAAGAGGATGTGATTGCTGATCTGGAAGAACGCTACGGAAAAGAGAAGGTTGAGGAAATCCTCACATGATACTGTCGGATATGATCTCCGATGCAAGGAGGCATCTTGATGCATCTGAGAAGTTTCTCTCTGGGTCAGAGGTTGAAGAGCGGCTGTTTGCTTCTCAGCAGGAGATCCTTCGCAGCATAGTTAAGGAAGATCCTTCCTTTTTTGTTGCATACAAAGACATACCTCTTTCATCTGGCACAGCTACCTATGACTTGCCCCTTAACGCTCGCATGGGAACGCGCTTAATCTTTGTGCAAAATACTAACAGTAGCAGGGGCCTTGAGCTGCCCGCTGCTAACTGGCAGCAATACTTAACACTGGAGTCTCCCGGCATTATTAATCTGACGGATTCTTGGTCGTTCATTATGGAAGGGTCAAAGGTCAGGGTAACGCCTACTCCGCAAAGCTCAAGCACTATACGAGTGTGGTATTCTCCTTCATATGGCAACATGGTAGAGGGTCCGGCAGCAGCTGCGACCTCTACGACCATACAGCTTTATTCTGGAAACCCAGACTACATAAATAAGTTTGGTAAGATCGACGCTCGGAACGACTACTACAATGGGATGGAGATTAGGATACTCTCAGGCAATGGAGAGGGTCAATCAAGAGTTATTTCAGATTATGTTGGCTCTACGCGCACTGCCACAGTGGACACTTGGGATACAACTCCAGACGCAAACTCTAAGTTTTGCATTATGTGCCCTGTCCCAGAGGACCATCATGCCCTTGTTCCACTAAGAGCCGCTCTTCTTATGTCGGCTAAAAACCGCAACCGTGGACCAGAGTTAAACAACCTGTATTACGGCAACCCACAGCAGCGAGGAATGTTTTACGAGCTAATGCACTGGGTATCAAACCGTGCTCAATCGGAGAACGAGATTGTCGCACCCTTAGACTACGGATACTAACATGAAATTCATTATGCCCAGCGAAATGCCTCTTGAGATCATGAGAAAGAATACGACAAAGACGAGCGACATGATGAAGGAGTCGAATCGTCCTGTAATTAATCATAATCCTACTGCTGATTCTTTCTTACACGAAAAGCCCAAGCCAAAGCGCAGAAGGCGCACAAAGGGATAAGATGCCGATTGAAGGCGATGGACGTTTTACTTGGTATGAGGATCGGATAACAGATGGGATACGTCAGGATGTGTCCGAATCGACCAACCGATACCGAGTATTACGAAACGCATCAGTTGTCAACATGGGTTCGCTTGTCAAAGACAAGGGGATACGCCCTTTAGTTAGCGCACAGCTATCTGGGGCTGATACGTTTGGTGGCATTGATGCTCGCTACAATGACGGCACTCAAAAGATATTCGTTGCTCATGACAATGGTTCTAACGGGACTATACAAGCCCTAAATACAAGTGGTTCATTTTCATGGAACCAAGAGCTTAACAGCCTCGCTCGGGTCAAGCCTTGGATGGGGATGTTTGCTAACAAGCTGATTGTAGCAGATGGGACAACCTTACGCGCTAGAGACCAATCAGCTACATGGACAACCCCGGGTAACTCTACTGTTAATCCTTGTAAGTTTGCAGTTGTTTACGCTAACCGTCTTGTAGTCTTTGGCGATCCTGCCTATCCAAACTACTTCTATCCCAGTGGGGTGAGTGATCCTACTGACTGGGATGCTTCATTAGCTGTCAAGGTGACTAATGCTAATGGTGAAGTCATAACGGGTGCAGCAGCCTGTGGACGCTTCCTCCTTGTAGGTGGTCAAAACTTCATTCGATCCTACTACCTTGGTTTGGCAAGTCCTCGCGACTGGGACTGGGACTCGCTTTCTGAGCAGGTCGGCCCTGTCAACTGGCAGTCTTTTGTGCCTGTCACCCGGTATCAGGGATCGGACGCAGCTAACTTCACATTCTTCTGGTCAAACTACGGCCCCGCTATGGTGGCAGATACGGGGGGTGGCCCTCCCTCTCTGATACCTCTTTGGGACCCTATACGTCGCGCTGTGCTTGGTGAAGCATTCCAAGGGATGGAGGGTCTTGAACTTTCTCGCTTTGATAGCATCGAAGGAACGTGGTGTCCAGAGTTTAACGAGGTGCGCTTTGCCGTCTCATTCAAAGATAAGACTAAGAACAATGCACTTCTTTGTGTAAACGTAGACTCTGCTATAGGCGCATCTCAAAATCAAGGCTTTCCTATTTGGAGGATACGCGACAACTCTAACTGGCAAACGCAAGCTGGATCCGTATTCCCTGTGTCAACTGTCTTTTCAGCTGAGGTAGACGACAATGGTGCACCTACGACTACGGGCAAGGTAAGGACATTCTGTGCTCAAGATGGCAAGGTGTATGAGATGGACGCTCGGTCTGATTGCAAGGACGATAATACCTACCGTATAAAGATGCAGATTCGCAAGGATGGGTATGACGGGTATGAAGATGGTGTCCGTGAGCATGAGAAGAGCGTTAGGGGAATGTATATAAGAACCACGCAAGTAGGTGACTTTAATCTGCAAATGAGAATAGTAGCAGACGGTGGCCAAGACGCTTCCTTCGATAGCATTACTACTTCAACTGGGCAAAGGAAATGGGGTGCAGGTAATAGTTGGGGTGATGGTTCTTTGTGGAACAGCGCAGGGGAGTTTGTTACTGAGGATGTAGACTTTCACTGTTTGGGACAGAAGTTTGATCTGGAAATTTATGACAATGGGGAAATAGAAGCTCCGATAGAAATCAACAGCTGGAGCCTTTGGGGATATGTGGAGGATAGACGGTAATGCCGAATTTAGTATATGATAATACTTTTGATGAAAGCGGATTAGACGGCAAGGAGCCGCAGTCTTGGGATAACTACGTATCTCCTTACTTTAAGAATATCCGCACGTTGCTCAACACTACGGGCTTGGATGCAGTTAACTTGGGTGTTACCGAAGGTCAGGTAACGGCATCTAAGGCGCTGGTCGTTGACGCTTCTCGCAACCTTGATGATTCCACTGCTTCCAATCAAATAAACAATCTTACGTTATCAGGCACGTTTACTTGTGGCAATGTGTCCGTGACGGGCGGGACTATTACGGGCATCACTGACCTTGCTATAGCCGACGGTGGCACTGGCGCATCAGATGCTTCTACTGCTCGCACTAATTTAGGCCTTGAGATAGGCGTAGACGTGCAAGCCTATGACGCAGAGCTTCAAGCACTGTCTGGACTTACGCCTACGGATGGTAACTTTATCGTAGGAAATGGATCCACGTTTGTTACTGAAGATGCCGCTACCTCCAGGACTTCATTAGGGCTTGGTTCGATAGCAACGCAAGATGCAAGCGGTGTAAGCATTTCCGGCGGTTCTCTTACGGGCATGACCTCCTATAGTGGAGGGTCGTTCAGTGGCACTACAGGCAGCTTCTCTGGCCTTATCACTGCATCGGGTGGCGTAAGCGGTGCGTTGACAGGGAACGTCACTGGTAATGTCACGGGTGATGTCACTGGAGATCTGACAGGGAATGTGACTGGGAACGTCACTGGAAACGTTACTGGCAATGTGACTGGCAACGTCACAGGCAACCTAACAGGCGATGTCACGGTAAATATCAGCGGCAACGTCACTGGCGGTACGATCAGCGGCACCACGGGAACGTTCAGCGGCTTAATCTCTGGCAACGGTGGGGCAGAAATAGGAAGCTCCACCGCAAAAGTTAAATTTTATTCTGACTCCACTTACAGCGGAATTTATAACGGCTCATCATTAACCT
>Ga0181577_10003351_pt1 | contig 12416 bp, 9 predicted proteins | sample 101ome_21_FD_132468 | JGI IMG/M metagenome (GOLD analysis project Ga0181577, IMG submission 132468) | Coastal salt marsh microbial communities from the Groves Creek Marsh, Skidaway Island, Georgia - 101413BT metaG (megahit assembly) | ecosystem: Environmental > Aquatic > Marine > Intertidal zone...
CTGGTTACGAAGGACTTCTTTGTCGGTATCTACGGAGAGCAGGGAATGGAGTTGACCGGTGGAAGGTATCGACCCCTCAGCTTGGTGATGTTCGCCATTGAAATGCAGCTTTTCGTAGAGAAGAGGATCTCCAAAACCGGTAACCCGTCTTGAGCGCTGATCGCGAACAGCTGTACAGCTATAATCCCTTCATTGGCCATTTGGTCAACCTGATATTCTAAGCGCTCAGTGTCTATTTACTGTTTGTGCTTTTAGGGAAATGGTTTCCGAAGCAACCTATGGTCGCATGGATCGGAGCACTATTATTCGCACTCCACCCCATACACACGGAAGTTGTTGCAAACATCAAAAGTCGCGATGTGATCATGGCTCTTTTCTTCTTGATCTGCACCTTCCTTCAAATTGATAAAATCGTTCATAATCAGTCGATTAAAAACGTTATACTGGCCGGTTTGTTCTTCTTCTTTGCCGCAATGAGTAAGGAAAATGCCTTCACGTTCATTGTGTTCGTTCCAATTCTCATCACGGTCATCTACAAGAAGAGATGGAAAGAGAGTTTTCAAGGCTCCTTGCCTGTCTGGATAGGTGGTATTGTGTATTTAGCATTGAGGACGAGCATGGTCGGCCTTCCGAGCACCGTAGAAACGAATCCATCCATTCTTGAAAACCCATTCGTGAATGCAGAACCGGCGATCAAGTTCGGGACCATATTCGTGGTTCTTCTCCGCTACTTAATACTCCTCTTTGTACCTCACACATTGAGCTCAGATTACAGCTATCCGCAGATCGAGTATGTCGATTTCAGTGACATAGAAGCTTTGGCCGGTATGGTGATCTATTTAGTTATGGGTGCTTTATTGATCTACGGGGTTATCAAGAAGCAGACCTATGCGTTGTTTCTTGCTGCCTATTTATTGCCACTGAGTGTTGCCAGTAATATAGTGTTCAACATTGGTGCACCTATGGGAGAGCGATTTGTTTATATGTCCAGCTTTGGATTCGCCACCGGCGTTGCATGGATCATCGCGACCAAGCTGAATGTTCCAACATGGAAAGTCCTAGAGAGCAATAAGGGATTGCTGGGTGCATTGATCGTGTGTGGTGTGTTTTACAGCTACAAGACTGTCGGACGGAACACGGACTGGTACGACAACGAGACCTTGTTCACAGCCGATATTGAGAACAGTCCCAACAGCGCAAAGATGAACTACTACTATGCTAACACCCATCTTAAAAAGCAAATGGCAGATGAAAAGGATCCCCAGAGCCAAGAGTGGTTAGCCATTGCTGAAAAGCACTTCACCAAAGCCGTGGAATTATATCCGGATTTTGGATTGGGATGGTATAATTTAGGGTTAGTGAAAGTGCAAAACGGAGAGGGACAAGCTGCCCTTCCATATGCGAAAAGAGCTTTGGAAATTGAACCCAATAATGCCAAGGCAATGGCTCTGTTGGGCCAGGTCTATGGTCGGTTCCTGAAGCAACCGAAGAAGGGGATCGCCCCTTTGCGAACAGCTGTAGAGAAATTTGGGAATCGTGATCCGGGCGTGGTGCAGAATTTAGCGATCTGCTACGCTATGACACAGAATAGCGATAGTGCAGCGTACTACTTTGAGATGGCTTTGAAGAACGATCCGAACAATGTGAAAGTACTTCAAAATTTAGGTGGACTCATGTTACAAGCGGGTAGGCAGGAAAAAGCACAGGAATACTTCAGGAGAGCTCAGGCATTGAGCGGAAATCAAGGACAATGAGCAAGAAGACGAACAAATCGAAGAAGCGCGTTAAAGGGACCCATAATCCCAGACCTAAGGTGGTTTCGTTCAATTGGAAGCCGGCCCTGCTGGTGAGTCTGATCACTTTTGTACTCTACGGAAATACGCTTCAACATCAATTTGCCTTCGATGACGCCATTGTGATCACGGAGAATAAATTCACCCAAAAGGGTTTCGCCGGGATCAGTGAACTGGCGACGAGTGATTTTTTCAAAGGGACCTTTGACGAAAAAGGAGACGAATTATCCGGAGGCAGATACAGGCCTTTGTCTCTGGTGATGTTTGCTGCGGAAGCTCAGCTATTCGGTGAGCCTCAGAAGGAGGCCAATGGGCAGATCCGGAGAAATGACGACGGAGACATATTATATGACTACCCTGCACAGTTCGGACATTGGGTGAATGTTTTGTTCTATGCACTCTGTTGCTACTTGTTGTATTATCTGCTCTTCCTGTGGTTTGGTCAGAGAAAAGAATTAGTAGCAGTCCCATTCGTAGCGGCTTTATTGTTTGCGGTTCACCCCGTGCACTCGGAAGTAGTGGCCAACATCAAGAGTAGAGATGAGATCCTGTCATTGTTTTTCCTACTTGGAACATTGATCTTTTGGCACAGATGGCTGAAAAATCAGTCGAATAAAAAGGCCTTATGGTATGGACTAGGTGCATTCCTTTTGAGCTTATTGGCAAAGGAGACCCCGTTCACATACATTGCCATCTTCCCGTTGATCGACTGGGTCGTATACAGAACTCCAAAGAAAGAATTGATCAAGCGGTCATTGCTTTTTTGGCTCGTGGCTATTGGATATCTGGTATTGCGCACATCTATGGTCGGCTTGCCACAGCCCTCAGTGAATACGACCGGCATCCTGGATAACCCATTCGCCACTTCGGATATGGCCGAGAAGCTGGCGACCATCAGTCTCATCTGCTGGCGTTATGTGATGTTATTGGTGGCACCGATCACCATGCGCTGTGATTATTCATTTGAGCATGTCCCGTTTGCTACTTTCGGTCATCCGGAGGCCCTTATGGGGGTCTTGCTGTACGGAAGTATGATCGTTGCGGCAATCGTATTGTTGAAGAAGCGGAGCATCTATTCGCTCGTCATTGTGATGTTCCTGTTTCCACTCTCGGTGGTGACCAACCTGTTCTTCAATATCGGAGCTACGATGGGAGAGCGGTTCTTGTTCGTGCCTTCACTGGCATTTGCGTTGTTGGTGGCGCTACTGCTTGTTAAATACATGAAATTGAACAGCTTGAAAGTTCAGGCGAATGCTGGTTGGGCGGTTTTGATACTATATGGAATGTTCTTCTCCTACAAGACCTTTGCCCGCAACCCGGATTGGAAGAACAACGATACCTTGTTCACCAAGGATGTGGAGACCACACCAAAGAGTGCCAAGATGCAGAATTATCAGGCACGTAATCTATTCGAGGATTGGCGGGAAGGAAACCGTCAGGCCGAGGATAGGCCTCTGCTCGAACAGGCAAAGTATCACTACGACCGGAGCGTGCAGATCTACAAGGACTATTTGATGTCGTACTACGACTTGGGCATGGTGAACCTTTACCTGGGTAACAAGGACGAATCCCTGGCAGCCTTGCACAACGCGTTGAAGTTGAACTACCAGCACGGACTGAGTCATGAGTTACTAGGGCAGGTGCATTACCGCATGACCAAGGATTACAATAAAGCGGCCTTCCACCTTCGCTATGCCGTGGAGAGGCTCGATCGCAAGTGCGCGAAAGCGTTGCGGGACCTGGGAGTGTACTACGCCACTGCAGGCAAGGGCGACAGCGCTGTTATGTACTTACAGCAGTCGTTGGACATGGATCCGAACAACCTGATGACCTTGAAGAACACCTCAGTAATCTTGCGCCAGTTGGGTCGACCTCGGGAAGCAGACGAGTATGCCCGTCGTGCTGCGGCATTGGAGGCGAAACAGCCTTGACTTTTTTGCGAAATTATTTTGGATTTGTGTTTGCCAATTAATTTATATTTGCAGCCCGCCAAAGGAGGTTATGCCCTCCGAAGGAAGGGGCCTGAAAGGATTTCAGGAAAACGGTCTGGTAGTTCAGTTGGTTAGAATACCTGCCTGTCACGCAGGGGGCCGCGGGTTCGAGTCCCGTCCAGACCGCAGACGACGAGCATCTCAAATGAGATGCTTTTTGTTCTTAGTGCATCGTGTTTCAAATCAAGTTATTCAGACCAGAGTTTCTACTATTCTAAGTGGTAAATTATGGGTTGCTTGCGTAACCCCCACCAACCCAAATCCCCGATATTTGCACCATGATTTCTAAACCTTTCGGACCTCGAATTGGTATCGTTGGTGGCGGACAACTCGGGAAAATGCTCATCGAAGCGGGCCTGCCTTGGAATGTGAATTACAACGTCCTCGATCCAGGTGTGGATGCACCAGCTGCACGCTACGCTGCAGAGTTCATTCATGGATCGCTGACCGACCGGGAAGCTATACTCAAACTTGCGGAAGTAAGCGACATACTTACGTATGAGATTGAGCACATAGATGTGGAAACTCTCATAGAATTAGAAGGTCAGGGTAAAACAGTAATTCCGGGTCCACGAATTCTCAAAACAATACAGGATAAGAGCCTCCAAAAACAGTTCTATTCTCAGAATGAATTGAGCACAACTCCATTTACTCTGTTTCACACAATCGATGAAATGAGAGGTGCTGCGAGCGACTTCTCTGACGAGAAGATTGTGGTCAAATCGGCAAAAGGAGGTTACGATGGAAAGGGAGTCTGGATCTTAAATAGAAGCGATGTACAACAAGGGAATGTCCCCTTTGAATTGAATGGAAATACGTTCTTTCTGGAACAGTTCCTTGGACATGCTCGTGAGCTATCTGTGATAGTGGCACGGAACACCGACGGTGATTCCAAAACCTACCCGAGTGTGGAGATGGTCTTTGATCCCGAACTTAATCTTGTAGATTACTTGTTCGCTCCGGCAAACGTGACGGATGAAGAAGAAACGGCATTGCGAACACTAGCTCATGATGCGATAGACGCTTTAGAAGGTGTAGGACTTTTTGCCGTTGAAATGTTCTTGACTGATGAAGGTGAAGTATTTATCAATGAAATAGCACCTCGACCTCATAATAGTGGTCACCAGACAATAGAAGGTAATGTTACGTCTCAGTATGAACAGCTCAATCGCATCTTACTCGGATTGCCGTTGGGTGAGACAGACCTTTACAGCCCTGTGGTCATGATTAATTTACTTGGAGATCAAGGGGTCAGTGGTGACTATGGTCTAAGCGGACTGGATCAATTCTTTGCCGCCAAGGATGCCCATTTACATTGGTACAACAAGTCACAAACCAGACCAGGACGAAAAATGGGGCACATTACGGTTCGCGCCTCTTCAGTGCATGAAGCGCACACTACAGCTACCCACATCCGATCGAGATTGAAAATGCAGCAAAGGTGATATTGCGTAGCTTTGTTGTACAATATTGAATGCTATGTCAGCTAAAGTTGGAATAATTATGGGTTCCGATTCGGACCTTCCGGTGATGCAGAATGCGGCCGCTATTCTGGATGAGTTAGGTGTTCCGTACGAATGCACCGTGGTTTCCGCACATCGAACACCGGACAGAATGTATGATTATGCCAAAAGTGCAGCTGAGCGGGGGATTCAGGTAATAATTTCAGGAGCCGGTGGTGCCGCACATTTGCCGGGCATGGTTGCATCTCTCACACATCTTCCCGTGATCGGTGTACCGGTCAAGTCTTCCAATATGAGTGGTATAGATTCACTCTACAGTATCGTGCAAATGCCTCCAGGTGTTCCCGTAGCATCAGTGGCGATCAACGGATCTAAGAATGCAGGAATACTTGCAGCGCAGATTCTGGCGACCGCGGATGTCGAACTCTCTGCAAGAGTCCAGCAATACAAATCCGATATGAAAGGAGAGGTGGAGCGAAAAGCTTCTAAGTTGGAAGATCTTGGGTATGGATCGTACCTGGACCAGATGAGTAAATGATCATTCTTGAGGATACGCTGATCTCAGACGATCTCATCGAGCGCAAGTTTTGTTGCGACCTGGGAGCTTGTCGTGGTGCATGTTGCATTGAAGGAGATCGAGGCGCACCGATCAATGCTGAAGAGGTTCAGCAGATCCGTGAGAACTTAGATCATATTCTTCCGTATGTTGACAAGGACATTCGTGAAGAAGTCAAGGATGAGGAATTTTTCGAGAAAGACGACGATGGAGATCTTGTTACCCTTTGTCACAGCGACGGTCGTTGCAGATTCGTACATACAAATGAGAATGGCATACAGGAATGCGCAATAGAAAAGGCGCACAACGATGGCCTTTCGACATTTTTGAAACCAGTCTCCTGTCACTTATATCCTGTCCGACTTTCTGAGAAAGAAACCTATACGCTGGTCAATTACCACGAATGGGGAATTTGCAATCCTGCTCGCAAGAATGGGAGCGAACTGGGACTCCCGATTTATCAATTTGTTAAAGATGCACTGGTGCGTCGCTTTGGCGAGGAATGGTACGAAGGATTGAGTAAACTTGCTGAGGAGAAATTCCCAGACAAGTGAAAACAGTAGATCGTAGAAAATTCATCGAGTTCATAGGGGTCATCGGTGTAGGCACTGCCGTCACAGGCCTCGCCGGATGTAAAAATCCCACTCAAACTGCCAAAACAGCTCAAATTCCTGCATTCCGACTCAAAGGTTTGAATGCATCGGCAAAAGACGAATTGCTTCTTACTGAGGGCTTCAATTCTGAAGTTCTGATTCGCTTTGGTGACCGAATTGCGGATCGAGAGACTTTTGGTTTCAATAACGATTACATTGCATTTCTACCAAATGAGAATAAACCGAATTCGGGCATGATGTGGGTCAATCATGAAGCTATCGATCCCAAGTTCGTATCAGGGAGAACCATTGCTGATGAACCTAGCAAAGAGCAGGTAGATAAGGAGCTGTACAATGTCGGAGGCACATTTGTCCATATAACCTTGAAGGGAGACAAATGGCAGATAGATCAAGATCATCCCAACAACCGGCGATTATCCGGCCATTCTCCGATGTCATTTCTTTGGAGCGAACAGATCGGTGGTGAATCCCCAATAGGGACATTGGCAAACTGTGCCGGAGGTGTTACACCTTGGGGGACTGTCCTCACTTGCGAAGAAAATTTCCAAGATTGTTTTGGTGACCGGAAGCGAGGTGAACAAGACATAGTTGAAGGCTATTATCGCTGGAACCGAATCTACAACCGCCCACCGGAGCATTACGGCTGGGTAGTGGAAGTGGATCCTTCATCCAATGCCGGGAAAAAGCTGGTTGCACTGGGAAGATGTGCCCACGAATGTGCGACCGTTAATCAATTGGATGATGGTCGTTTGGTTATTTACACAGGCGATGATAAAGAGAATGAATGCCTTTACAAATTCGTTTCATGTGAGCCCAACTCATTGGAGCATGGGACGCTGTATGTTGCCAATATTGATGCCGGTATCTGGATACCCATTGATTGGGAACGTCAAGACGTCCTGAAGGATAATTTCAAGGATCAGACGGAGGTGTTGACTTTCCTTAGAGAAGCAGCCGCCCTCGTAGGTGGGAGCAAATTAGACAGACCAGAAGACATTGAGATTGATCCGATCAGCGGTGATGTCTTCGTTGCACTCACCAAGAACAAATCAAGGGGAAATTTCTTTGGTTCTATTCTCAAGATCAATGAAAAAGGGTCTTATGATGGGCCAACCTTCGTTTCAGAGTCCTTCCTCACAGGAGGTGAGCAAACCGGTTTTGCCTGTCCCGACAATTTAGTTTTTGATCAAAATGGCAATCTGTGGTTCACTTCGGATATTTCCAATTCATCATTGAACGTGGACCCATACAAGGCATTCGGAAATAATGGACTGTTCCTTGCCCCTCGTACAGGCGAACAGGCGGGAGAAGTGATAAAGATCGCCAGCGCACCTATGGATGCCGAGTTCACGGGACCTTGTTTTAGCGCAGATCAGCGTTCGCTGTTCCTGAGTGTACAACATCCGGGAGCAAGCTCTTCTGATGACCTGACTGAGTTATCATCCACATGGCCGGACGGTGGAATCCCGAAACCATCTGTTGTTGTGATCACAGGAGAGAATCTTGAGCGATTCACACAAAAAAACACTGCTACTCAGGAGTAGTATATCGAAGTTGAAGAAGCATAAGTCTTGGTCCTCCCATGTCTGCCGGACGTATGAATCGCTCACGGTTGAAAATATTGTTGGTGACGAGACCAACGCGGAATGACTGATTGATTCGATAAAATACTCGTACATCGAAATTCAACCCGTAGGGATAGAGGTCACGTGACTCCTGAACTCCGGGAACAAAAAAAGATATAGGAGGAGTGATGAATGCCAGGTCGACATTTTCCACTTTACTATTGAACCTTCCACTTATACCTGCTTCCCATTTTTTGTACTTCCACATCAGGTCCAGCTTGGCGGTATGCCGACTTCGGTACTTCAGATAGTTCGAAACGGTGTCAGAACTAGTAGTTCTATAACTCAGATTCTTACCTACACTATCCTTACCCCAGATCAGATCCGGTTGTTCACTTACCGGATTACTGAAAACATACCCGGCCTGTATATTGATCTGATGTTGGTCATGTTTATACACTGCAGTTCCACTGATCTCGAAACCACTGATCTTAGCCGGACCGGTATTGATCGATTTGAATCCGATGCCAAAGTTGTTTTCAGGCGTGATCAAACTTGACCACTGACCAAATGTGAACTCTACCATATCGTCGTATTTCATTTGAAATACTGCGGCATTCAGCAATCCTCTCCACCTCTTCTTGATCTGAAATCCTTGAGTTAATCCCACCTCGACATTACTCCCGATTTCAGGGTTCAATTCTACATTTGGATAGACCGATACAGGGCCCACTGTGGTTGAAATATACGTCTCTGCTATGGTCGGGAATCGGAATCCTTCTCCGTAGGAAAACCTCAGGAAAGTACTCTTGGTCAGTGGAACATTTAATCCACCTCTAAGAATTGGCTTTCGACTGATGCGGTCGTTCAGCCTGTATTCTTCGAAACGAAATCCAAACTCCGCTGAGAAAGGTCCGAAATTGTTCCGGATCTGTGTGAATGCCGCCATGTTACTGGCTGTTTGATCACCGCTGAAAAGAGGACTTCTTGTCACGGTGTAATTCCCTGTCACACCCAACGACCATTGCGCATTCAGCCAATCCTTGTTATTCGGGTTCCACCTCTTTTGGAGCAAGTATTCCGCAAAGTACCAATCGGATCGATTGCTTTGGTCTACAGATGTATCTCCATTATCGACGTTGTTGTCAACCAAGAGATACCGAGTATTGATCTGATGCCGCCAACCATTTTTTGTTGCAATGGAAAAGAAGGGGTCTATTGCAACGCGCAGGTTCGCATTATCTGTGTTACTGCCTTCCAGAGGTAAGTAGGCACTGTCCAGATTTCGCCATAATAAAAAGCTTCCCGACTTGTTTAACAGAACCTTAGTTCTGATACCGACACGACCTTGCTCTCCAATCCGCCTTCTCCAATTCACGCCTCCCTGAATTCGTCTGTCCGGATCACCTTTTCGGAATCCGTCATCATCGATCCACTCACCATTCAAAACCAGCTCGTTCTGACCCATACGCCTACTATGAAGCACTCTGGCTCCGGAACGTAGTAATGGTCTTTCACTCCAACGCCATGATTCTTCTCGCGGAGCAGAGAACCCACCTCCGAATGAGGTAACACTCGTATAAGGTTTGGCCTTGGTCCATTTTGTGCGGATCGAAATGATCCCGTTGAGTGCAGCAGATCCGTACAAAACGGACGATGCACCTTTAACAACTTCGATCTCTTCAATATTGTCCACTGTTATAAATGACCACAGGGCTTGTCCTGCATCACCCGACATAAGCGGAACCCCATCCACCAAAACAATAACTCGCGACCCGGCGCCATAACTCCAGCCACTGCCACCGCGAATACTCACTTGTCCATCCACCATGTTCACTCCCGGAATCTGATGTATGATCGAGCTGACGGAAGATGGGTTCTTATCTGTAATGATATTTGGATTGATCCTTTCGACGGAGATCGTCATCTCTTTGAGAGCACTTTCGGATTTATTTCCCGTGACTACGATCTGATCAAGCAGGTCATCTGTCCCGCGCAGTCCGACCAGTAGTTCATTGTGACCCTCTAGCAAATAGACCAAACTGTCTTCGTATCCAACGTGGACAACTAGGAGTGCGTTGCTTTGAACATTTATAGAGAATGCTCCTGCATGATCGGTGATCACCAGATTCTGGGAATTGGCTGCTTCAAGAACGTGGGCACCTATGAGTGGTCTACCTGTTTTAGCATCCACGACTTTACCTCTGCAAGTCTGTGCCAACACAGTATTGACCGACAAAGTCAGTACAAGGGCACAAAAGAGAAATCGTTGAATAAGTCGCAAGGGATCAGTTAAATTCGTAAGACAAGTTTAATCAAATCCGAGTAACTATGGTACGTCGAACACTCTTATTGGTTCTTTTAGCCGGGCTCTCTCAGCTCGCGAAAGCACAGTGTACTCCCAATGACACGATCACACGAACAGGTTTTTTTCCTTCACAACTTTCTCCGGGAGTTGCTGGTCAGCCTTATTCAGGAACGATGACCGTGGTACTGATCTCAGACACGACGATCGATTACAATGGTTTTCCGGCTGCGGTGATCATCGATAGTGCGATCCTGGTGGATGTTGTGAACTTACCACCTACGTTCGGATACAATTGCGAAACGTCAGATTGTAAATACCTGCCCAAGAAACCGCGCTGCGCGGAAGTGTATGGGCAACCAGGTGCTAATGATGTGAGAGAGGATACGATCGGATTGGTGATTCGGATGCACGGAAAGGCGTTCGGTACGATTGTCATGAGCCAAACAGACACGCTCTGGAGGTTCGTCATCAAAATTGAAAAGAATACAGCGTCTATCCGACCCATTCTTGATGGATTATTCATCTATCCAAACCCGAGTTCAGATGGTGCATTCACATTTAACCAGAAACTAAATGAAGTCCGGATCTTCGATGCCATGGGTCGACAAGTTCCTTTCAAGTATGATGGTGTAGAATTGAAATTGGAGCAACCTCTCGCAGGTTTCTATTACCTAAAGGCGGTCAATTCGCATAAAGAGGTCATTCACCACAAACTTCACGTTCAGTAGACTGAAAACAATCAGTCTATTCTATCTGTTCCTTCCACTCGTTGGGAAGCATATTACCTTTGCACTGTGAAACGAGTAGTCGTTGGATTATCGGGTGGCGTTGATTCCGCCGTTGCTGCAGCTTTGTTGGTAGAACAAGGCTACGACGTCATTGCTATGTTCATGAAGAACTGGCACGATACATCCGTGACCATCAGCGATGAGTGTCCGTGGGAAGAAGACAGCAAAGACGCTCTTCTGGTTGCAGAGCAGTTGGGCATTCCGTTTCAGACTTTAGACTTGAGTGAGCAATACAAAGAACGGATCGTTGATTACATGTTTGCCGAGTATGAAGCAGGCCGCACACCAAACCCCGATGTGCTGTGTAATCGCGAGATCAAGTTTGACATATTCCTCAAGGCCGCTAAGGATCTTGGGGCAGATTACGTTGCTACCGGTCACTAATGCCGCAAGGATGAAATTGTCGTGGACGGGAAGCCCTTATACAGGTTACTTGCTGGAGTGGACGGCAACAAGGATCAAAGCTATTTCCTGTGCCAACTGGATCAGGAACAGCTTTCGAAGGTGCTCTTTCCGGTAGGAGAACTTACTAAACCTGAAGTTAGAAAAAAGGCTGATGGTCTGCATCTCCCGAATGCCGACAAGAAGGACAGCCAGGGACTTTGCTTCATAGGAAAAGTTAGACTGCCCGATTTTCTGAAACAACAACTCGAGCCGAGAGAAGGGGAAGTTGTTGAGATTCCCGCCGACAAGCAGATGTACGGAAGTTTGAGCCAACGGAATCCCGAAAAATCAGATGACTGGTATGATCTCACCGAACCAATGCACTACCCGCCTTCAGATGGAGAAATTCTTGGCACACATCAAGGTGCACATTTTTACACGATCGGACAGCGAAAGGGCCTTGGGATCGGAGGCAAAGAGGAGCCACTCTTCGTCATCTCCACGGATGTCAAGTCAAATCACATTTATGTGGGAATGGGAGAGAAGCATCCCGGACTTTATAAGAAAGCCTTGCTCATTGAAGTCCCGGATGTTCACTGGGTCCGAACTGATCTTGAGTTGAAGGAGTCTGAGACGATGGAAGTACTCTGCCGTTTCAGATATCGTCAGCCACTCCAGAAAGCAACGTTACATCAGTTGAAAGATGACCTGATCATTTCCTTTGAGGAACCTCAAAAAGCTATCACTCCAGGACAATTTGCTGCCTGGTATATTGATGATGAATTGATCGGTAGTGGGGTGATCAAGTATTGAGAGGTGGTATTATTCGAACCAGAATCCGAATCGTAGGTCCAGCCGATTGTAGGTGATCTTTTCTTCAACAGTGGTCACCACCCAATTGAAGCCATCCCAAAACCCGTCTTCGTAAGCTCCGTTGATCGTTTGAGTTCTGAA
>Ga0181577_10003369_pt1 | contig 12394 bp, 10 predicted proteins | sample 101ome_21_FD_132468 | JGI IMG/M metagenome (GOLD analysis project Ga0181577, IMG submission 132468) | Coastal salt marsh microbial communities from the Groves Creek Marsh, Skidaway Island, Georgia - 101413BT metaG (megahit assembly) | ecosystem: Environmental > Aquatic > Marine > Intertidal...
ATGGCGGGCAATTTGGAACTCAGCACCAAATATGAATCGATTGCTAGGCCTCCCAATACGGAGGCTACAACGGCGAAAAAGAACATCGGGCCAGAGATGAAAGTTGCCGATTGAAGGGAGGCCAGCAGAATGGCAAACAGGACTATTTTGATCAGCCATCCGCCCAGCACTAGGCCATAAAATCCGCCCAGCCCCAGCTTGGACCCAAACCTAATGCTCAAGATGGTCGTGATGCCAAAAATTGCGGAGACCCCGGCCCCAATGAGGGCGGAGAGCAGGCCCGGGGTGCCGTAGATTAGGGCCCCGATTGCGCCACCCAGAATAGCTATTGCTAGCGCGAGCGCCACCGAGAGCTTAAGCGCCTTCGCAAAAAGAGCCGCACTAGTTGTTGGCATTAGATCTCCTTCGCGCCGCGATTCGGCTCAGCACTGGCCAGTAAGTGTGGAGCAAGGCAATTATCTGCCAGATGCCAAAAATGACCAAAACCTGAGGCAGCTCAAGCCAGAAAAACAGCAGCAGGCTCGTCGAGACGAAAGCGGTCCAGTGGTAGAAAACCAACACAGTCCCGCGATGCGAGTGACCGATGTCCTGGAGCAGGTGGTGCAGGTGCTCCTTATCCGGAGCAAATGGTGATTTTCCGCGTCGGAGCCTACGCAGAACAGCCAGCAGCAGATCAAGAAGCGGGAGGATCAAGATAAATACCGGCAAGACCAAGGGAATCAACGCCGGCAGTAAATCGTTTCGAGTTACAGTAGCTGGGTCAATCGACCCGGTCACCGTGATTGCGGAGGTGGCCATTAGCAGCCCCAGCAGCATCGAACCTGAGTCGCCCATGAAAATCTTTGCCGGTCGCCAGTTATGCGGCAGGAAGCCGAGCACCATCCCCAAGACCAGGGCTCCGAGCAGACCGGCGGTGGAGAAGTAATTGGTTGGCGAGGTCTGCTGAGCGAGCAGGTAAGTGTAGGCAAAAAAAGCAAAAGTGCCGATGCCGACTACACCCGCAGCCAGGCCATCAAGCCCATCGATGAAGTTCACCGCATTCATAATCAGCACGACCAAAAACATTGTGATTGCGAGTGAGACCCCGAAGCTTCCTACTGTGAGGCCGCCAATGGGAAGCGAAACAATCTGAATTCCGGAGGATGCCAGAATCCAGGCTGCTACCATCTGCCCGCCCATCTTGGCGGTCCAGTCCAGCTCAATGAGGTCATCCAGGATTCCGATTACGACGATGACGCCCGCGGCACCAAGAATCGCCCAGATTGGCCCCGGGTTCAAAAAGATTGACTCGAACCAACCAAAGGAAGCGGCCGCTAGGAAGCCGGCCGTAAGGCCCACCAGCATTGCAATTCCGCCAATTCGAGGAGTAGGCAACTTGTGAACGTCGCGCTCGCGAATCGCGGGGTGGATGTTGTAACGCTTGGCAAGGAAGCGAACGGCCCAGGTTGAACCGTAGGTAACTACCGCGGTGATTAGTGCAACCAGCAGGTAGGCGCGCACTACTCGACCTCGAGCTCCACGTTGCCTATTACCGAGCGAATTCGATCAAGCGATATGGCTCCCTTGCGCAAAACGCGAATGGGCTCACCATCTCGAACCTGGGTGAGGTCCAAGATTGTGGAGGCTTCGCCCTTAGGCGATGCTCCACCATCGAGGTAGACAGAAACCTTGTCGCCAAAGTAATCGACCGCCTGCTGCACGTTTACCGCTGCTGGTTCGCCAGTAAGGTTTGCACTCGAAACGGCAAGCGGACCAACGTCCTCGAGCAGCGCCAAGGTGATCTTGTGATCGGGAACGCGCAGCGCAACGGTGCCCTTGGTTTCCCCGAGATCCCACTCCAGCGATCGCTGCGCCTTCAACACCATGGTCAAAGCGCCCGGCCAAAAAGCCGAGGCAAGCTGGTTTGCAACTAGGGGAAGATCAGCGGCCAAGGCGGAGAGCGTCTCCACCTTTGGAATTAGGACCGGTGGTGGTGAGGTTCGATCTCTCCCTTTTGCCTCCAAGAGCGCCTCTACCGCCTTCGGGTTGAATGCATTCGCGCCGATGCCGTAGACGGTGTCGGTGGGAAGAACCACAAGCTCTGGGCGGTCTAGAGAAACCTTGGCCAGGCGAAAACCAGTCAACAGCTCGGTGTCCACTGAGCAGTCATAGACGTTTGCCATGACCCACCTACTTCCTAATAGCCGAAACGGCGCGCAGCCTCCCTACGGGATCAGGGTGAACCGACACTCCGCGCCAACCTGCCTCTAATAGTAATTCACGCACGGCATCTGATTGGCCGTCGGCATGCTCCAAGATAAGCATTCCGCCCGAGCGAAGAGCGATTTCACTGAGGCTAGCCAGCTCTCGAATCGCATCCAGCCCATCCGGCCCTGAATAGAGCGCCAGCTCGGGATCGTGGTGATTGACCTCCGGATCAATCGGAGTCGCATCGAGCGGTATGTACGGCGGATTAGAGACCACCAAGTCCAAATTGGTGAACTTGAGTAGCTCAGTTTGAAAATCACCTCGAACAAGGTCCACCGAAACGCCACAGCGCTCAATGTTCTCTCGCGCAAAGTCGGCAGCATCCGCCGAGAGTTCGATTGCAGAAACTTCGGCCTCTGTCTCCGAGGCCAATGAAATGGCAATGGCGCCACTTCCCGTGCCGACATCAACTGCGCGAGGGCGGCCGGGGATCGCGCGAAGGAAATCAATTGCCAGCTGGGCGACAAGCTCCGTCTCAAACCTAGGAACAAACACTCCAGGGCCCACTCTCAGCTCCAAAGACCTGAAGGGGGCAAATCCGATTATGTGCTGCAGCGGTTCGCGAGCCTCACGGCGAGCTACCTGTTCCTCGATTTCGGAAAGCTCAAATTCTTGGCCGGTAATCGCCCGTGCCTGCAGCTCACCGCGAGAGAGGCCGAGGTGGTTGGAGATGAGGATTTCGGCATCCGCCTGCGCCGATGCGATTCCGGCGGCAGAAAAGCGTTCAACAATCGAGGCGATTGCCGCCTGTAGGTTCATTCGGTCTTGCCCAGCGCCTCTAGGCGGGCCTGCTCGTCCATCTTGATAGCGGATTCCACAATCGGCTCCAAGGCGCCGTCCATCACCTGATCTAGGTTGTAGGCCTTGTATCCGGTGCGGTGATCTGCGATTCGGTTTTCCGGAAAATTGTAGGTTCGGATGCGCTCGGAGCGGTCCACGGTTCGCACCTGGCTCTTGCGAGCGGCGGATTGCTCCGCGTCAATTTCCTCCTGCTTCGCTGCCAGGATGCGGGCCCGAAGCACTCGCATCGCGGCCTCTCGGTTCTGCAGCTGCGACTTTTCATTCTGCATCGATACCACGATGCCGGTGGGCAAGTGAGTGATACGCACGGCCGAGTCGGTGGTGTTCACAGACTGACCACCCGGGCCAGAAGAGCGGAACACATCCACCCTGATGTCGTTGGGCGCAATGTCTACTTCCTCAGGCTCATCCACCTCAGGGAAGACGAGCACGCCAGCGGCCGAGGTGTGTATGCGGCCCTGGGTCTCGGTCACCGGTACGCGCTGCACCCGGTGCACACCACCCTCGTACTTGAGGTGAGCCCAAGCGCCGGCGGCCGGATCGGTTGATCCAGACTTGATGGCTACCTGGCAGTCCTTTATGCCGCCAAGATCGCTTTCGGTCTTGTCCAGAACCTCGGCCTTCCAGCCTTTGCTCTGGGCGTAGTGCAAATACATTCGCAGCAGATCTCCGGCGAACAGCGCCGACTCTGCGCCGCCCTCGCCAGCCTTGATCTCCAAAATGACATCTCTGCCATCGTCGGGGTCGCGCGGAATAAGCAGCCTGCGAAGTTTCTCGCTCGCCTCGGTCAGCTGCTCCTGGAGGGCCGGCAACTCTTCGGCAAATGCCTCATCCTGCTGCGCTAGTTCGGTAGCAGCGGCAAGGTCCTGCTCTAGAGCGCGGACAGTGTCGTCGGCCTCCAAGATTGCGCTTAGCTCCGCGTAGCGCCGGTTCAGCTTTTTACTCAGCGCCGGGTTTGAGTGAACCGCCGAGTCGCTGAGCTGCTCCTGCAAACTCGCGTGCTCGGCCCTTAGACCTGCAAGCGAATCTGACAAAGCTACTCCGAATCGTTCTCGGTTGGCACCGGCATTGACTTCTCAAGCTTCAGTAGGAACTCCACGTTGCTTGCGGTGTCTTTCAGCCTGGTGAGAACCAGCTCGAGCGCCTGCTGCTGCTCGAGTCCAGCAAGGGCACGGCGCAGCTTCCAAATGATCTTTGTCTCCTGCGGGGACATGAGCATCTCTTCGCGGCGGGTTCCCGAAGCGTTGATGTCAACGGCTGGGAAGATGCGCTTGTCAGCCAGCTGACGCGACAGGCGAAGCTCCATGTTTCCGGTTCCCTTGAACTCTTCGAAGATGACCTCATCCATTTTGGATCCAGTCTCGACCAGAGCGGTGGCCAAAATTGTCAGCGAGCCGCCGTTTTCAATGTTTCGAGCAGCACCGAAGAAGCGCTTTGGTGGGTATAGCGCGGAAGAGTCAACACCACCTGACAGGATGCGTCCGGACGCAGGTGCACTTAGGTTGTAGGCGCGACCCAGGCGGGTGATGGAGTCGAGCAGCACGACTACGTCGTGGCCCATCTCAACCAAGCGCTTGGCGCGCTCAATTGCCAGCTCAGCAACCATGGTGTGATCATCGGCAGGACGGTCGAAGGTGGAGGCAATTACCTCGCCCTTCACGGTGCGCTGCATGTCAGTGACCTCTTCTGGGCGCTCATCTACCAGTACGACCATGAGGTGAACCTCTGGGTTGTTGCTAGTGATCGCATTCGCAATTGCCTGCAGCACCAGGGTCTTACCGGCTTTAGGAGGCGAAACAATCAAGCCTCGCTGACCCTTACCGATTGGCGATACCAGGTCAATGATCCTCGTGGAAAGCTTCTTCGAGTCAGTCTCTAGGCGCAGTCGAGCGTCAGGGTATAGCGGGGTGAGCTTGCCGAACTCAACTCGAGCTGCAGACTCTTCCATGGTCTGACCATTGACCGACTCAACCTTGACCAGGGCATTGAACTTCTGGCGCTGGTTTGGGTTCTCGTTCTCGCGAGGCTGACGGATTGCACCTACAACCGCATCACCCTTGCGCAGCGAGTACTTCTTTACCTGACCCAATGAGACATAGACATCGTTCGGGCCCGGCAGGTAGCCAGAGGTGCGCAGGAATGCGTAGTTGTCCAGCACGTCGAGAATTCCGGCAACCGGAATCAATACGTCGTCCTCGGTAATCTCAGGCTCGGCCTCGTCCTGTCCGCGTCGACGGTCACGGTCGCGATAGCGGCCGCGGCGGTTTCTTCCGCCCCTGCGGTCATCGTCCCTGTCTCGACCACCCTCCCGATCGGAGTTGCGGTTTGACTTTTCCTCGCGAGCCTCGTCGCCCTTTTGCTCACCCTTGGACTCAGCCTTGCCCTCGCCCTTTTCCTCAGCCTTTGCTTCGGTCTTGGCCTCGCCAGCATCTGCCTTGTCGCTGGCCTCGGCCTTTGACTTACTGGTGGATCGCTTGCGCGCCGGAGCCTTCTCGGCTGGCGCCTCGGACGACTTGTTTTCGGTTGCGGAGTCTGATTTGGCCGAGGACTTCTTGCCCTCGGTGGAGTCGGCCTGGCTTGATTCGGTCGCAGCCGGGGTCTCTGACTTTGTTGAGCTAACGCGACGCGTGCGCTTTACCGGCTTTTCTTCTTGGATTTCATCCATTGTGGTTATTTCTCATTTCTTCGCGGCACCATGCCACATTCAAAACTTTGATTGGAAACTGCAGAGGGGCTGAAACGCCTGATCCGTACTGCCCCTAAAGACTAGCACCTTTGAAGTCAACCGCAAGTGGCAAAGCAATCCATGTTGGGAAAAGCTCTTTTGCAAGCTCGATTGCCGCCAAGCGCTGTTGCGGGTCGCTCTCCAGGACCAAAACAGATGGGCCAGCACCGGACACCACGGCGGGGTGGCCGCCCTCGCGCAGCTTTGCGATTAGATCGGCAGTCTCCGGCATAGCACTGGCGCGGTAATTCTGGTGCAGCCTGTCTTCGGTGGCCGCCATCATCAACTCGGGCGACTGCGTTAGCGCCGCGACCAGCAGCGCAGAGCGGGAAACGTTGAACACGGCATCAGTGTGTGGCACAGACTCTGGCTGAAGGCTGCGGGCCAACTTGGTCGACATCTGGTGAGTAGGGACCAAAACCAGCGGTGAGATGCCGCGGTGCACAGTTAGCTTCTTGTGCTTAGGGCCCTCGTCGTCAACCCAAGCGATAGTCAGGCCACCAAACAGGGCGGGGGCAACGTTGTCTGGGTGCCCCTCAAGCTCAGTTGCAAATTCCAAGAGCTGCTGCTCGGAAAGCTCGATCTTGTCCTGCAGTAGACCGGCAGCGAGCATGACTCCGCCAGCTACTGCCGCACCGGACGAACCCATGCCTCGACCGTGAGGTATTGCGTTCTGGCAAGTGAGGCGCACTGGAGGCACAGGCTGACCCAGTGAATCGAAGACCAGTTTGAAGGCGCGATAGATGAGGTTTGACTCATCCCTGGGCGTACCGTCCTCACCCTCGCCGCTAACGACTATCTCGAGGCCGGAGTCAATGAGCTCAACCGAGTACTCGTCATAGTGGGACAGCGCCATGCCAAGGGTGTCGAAACCAGGCCCCAAGTTGGCGCTGGTTGCTGGAACCTTCACCGAAACGCTCATTTGTTGCGCTCCAATCCCAGTACGTCTGCTACCGATTGTGCGGTCGCGGAGACCTTCTTTGGCTTTATCTTTCGACCACTCTCGCTCTTGAGCGCCCAGTCCGGATCCTTCAGACCGTGTCCGGTAACCGTTACAACTACCCGGTCCACCTTTGGTAACTCACCTGACTGAGCCAGCTTGTAGAGGCCGGCAGCACCGGTCGCGCTGGAGGGCTCCACGAACACGCCGGTCTCCTGGGATAGGAATCTGTGCATCCACAGAATCTCCTTATCGCTCACGGCACCAAAGCCGCCATCGGTCTCCTTTTTGGCCTCCTGGGCCAGATCCCAGCTGGCTGGATTGCCAATGCGAATAGCCGTGGCAATCGTTTCTGGCTTCTCAACCGGCGAACCCTGAATAAACGGTGCACTTCCGGCGGCCTGGATGCCAAACAGCTTGGGCAGCTTAGTGGTCCGAGATACCTCACGCTCCTCACGGTAGCCAAGGTGGTACGCGGAAATGTTTCCTGCGTTGCCAAGTGGCATGGCGTGCAGATCTGGAGCGTCGCCCAGCACGTCTACCACCTCGAAGGCCGCGGTCTTTTGACCCTGCAGGCGATCCGGGTTGACCGAGTTAACCAGGAACACAGGGTAGTTCTCGCTCAGGTCACGGGCGATGCGCAAGCAGTCATCGAAGTTGCCGCGCACCTGCAAAATCTGGGCCTTGTGTGCAACCGCCTGGGAGAGTTTGCCCCAGGAGATCTTGCCGGCTGGAACCAAGACCACCGACTGCATTCCAGCCTTCACCGCGTAGGCCGCGGCCGAAGCGGAGGTGTTTCCGGTGGAGGCAGCAATCACAGCCTTGGCGCCGTTTGCGGCAGCCTTGGAGACAGCCGTTGTCATGCCGCGGTCCTTGAAGGATCCGGTTGGGTTCATGCCCTCGAACTTGAGGTGAAGACTTCCGACATCAAGAAGTCGAGCCAGTGCCGGTGCCTCAATCAGTGGAGTTCCACCCTCGCCCAGGGTGACCACCGGATCCCCCTCGGAGAAAGGCAGCCGATCAAAATACTCGCGAATTACGCCGCGCCAAAGGTGAGCCATTTAGATTCCCTCCACTCGGATTACCGAGTCAACTTGAACAACAAAATCATTCTTTTCTAACGACTGCGCCAGCTTCTCCAGGTCTCCCTCTAGGGCGCTGTGGGTCATGATCGTCAAGAGTGCCGCCGCCGAATCTGACCCGGCAGACTGCGCGACGGTCTCAACGCTCACGCCGTGCGAAGCAAACTCGTTAGCAATTGATGCCAACACTCCGGGCTGGTCCTGCACCGCCAATGTGATCTGGAAGCGGGTGCGAACCTCCTGAATCGAAGCCACCGGCAGATTTGCGTGGGTGGAATCCGACAGACCCGGGCCGCCGGCGAGGTGTCGCTTGGCGGCCGAAACCAGATCGCCCAAAACGGCAGAGGCAGTCTCCGGTCCACCGGCACCTGCGCCGTAGAACATCAGCTGACCCGCACTCTCTGCCTCAACGAACACTGCGTTGTAAGCGCCTCGCACCGCCGCCAGCGGGTGGCTCAGCGGAATCAAGGTCGGGTGCACCCTGACCACGAGACTGTCCTGCACTCGCTCACAAATAGCCAACAGCTTCACGCTGTAGCCAGCCTGGCGAGCGGTCTCAATTTGCATTGAGGAAACCGAAGTAATGCCCTCGCGGAAAACTTCTTCAACCGGAACCTCTGAGTGGAAGGCGAGTGATGCCAAAATGGCCGCCTTGCTGGCAGCATCAAAGGCCTCCACATCCGCGGTCGGATCGGCCTCTGCATAGCCGAGCTGCTGGGCTTCGCTCAGTGCATCTTGGAAATCAGCACCGGTGGATTCCATCTGGTCCAAGATGTAGTTGGTTGTGCCGTTCACGATTCCCATGACCCGGTTGATACGGTCACCGGCTAATGACTCACGCAGCGGTCGAATGATTGGAATTGCCCCACCAACCGCGGCCTCGTAGTAGAGCTGAGCTCCGAGCTGATGAGCCAGCCCCAACAGCTCTGAACCGTGCGCTGCAATCAGGGCCTTGTTGGCCGTTACTACATCCGCGCCAGAGTTCAGCGCGAGCGTTATCCAGCCCTTGGCTGGCTCGATACCACCAATCAACTCAATGACGATATCTGAACCAATAATCAGCGATTCTGCGTCTTCGGTGAAAAGCTCCTTGGGAAGGTCAGCATCACGCTTAGCGTTCACATCGCGCACGGCGATCCCCGTCAGCTGCAACTCGGTGCCAACGCGCTTGGCCAGCTCCTCTTTGTTCTCCAGCAGTAGCCTGGCAACTTGGGAGCCAACCGAACCTGCGCCCAGTAGCGCAATTCGAATTGGTCGGTAAGCAGTTTGCATCAGGCGTCTCCTCCAGAGTTGAGTCCGAGATCACGGCTCATCAGATCAAGTTCAGTCTCGGCTCGCACGAGCTGCTTGGCGAGACCGGATTTCACGGCCACCATCGCTGGGCGAGGCAAGAAGTTGTAGTTAGAAGATAGCGAAAAGCAATACGCCCCGGTGGCAGCCACGGCAAGCAAGTCGTTTACCGCAATGTCGGAAGGCAGCATTGCGTGGTTCACCACAATGTCGCCCGACTCGCAGTGCTTGCCCACAACTCGAGAGAGCGCCGGCGATGAGCTTGATGCTCGGTTGGCAACGGTGGCTGAGTATTCCGCTCCGTAAAGAGCCGGGCGGGCATTGTCGCTCATGCCGCCATCGACCGAGACGTACTTACGGGTTGCCGAGGAGCCGCTCTCGGTGACCTGTACGTCCTTGAGCGTTCCAACCGAGTAGAGAGTCACTCCGGCTGGGCCAGCAATTATTCGCCCTGGCTCGAAGGCAAGCTTTGGAACCGAGATACCCAACTGCTCACACTTGGCCGCCACGGCAGCGGCGATGCGCGCCGCAATGTCCTTGATTGGAATGGGGTGGTCTTCCGGCGTGTAGGCAATCCCAAAGCCACCGCCAAGGTTCAGTTCGGGCACATCTCCCCCATCCAGCAGGTTCGCGTGCAGCTCAAGCAGACGCTCGGCCGCCGCGACAAAACCCTCGACGGCAAAGATTTGCGATCCGATGTGGGAGTGCAAGCCCAGGAATTTCAGGTGCGAGTGTGAGCGAATCTTTGCCACCAAATCCGGCACATCGCTGATGGCAATTCCAAATTTTTGGTCTTCGCGTGCTGTCGCCAAGAAGTCGTGGGTATGGGCATGGATACCGGAGTTCACCCGCAGCCTGACCGGCTGAACCTTGTCCTGAGCCCCCGCAACCGAGGCGATGCGCTCAATCTCGATTTCAGAATCGACCACGATGGCTGACACATCCGCACTCACCGCACGACCAATCTCGACCAGAGACTTATTATTTCCGTGCAGGCCAAGCCTCTCCCCTGGAACGCCAGCTGCAAGCGCCATTGCCATTTCGCCGCCGGTTGAAACATCCACGGAATATCCAGCATCGACGACCCAGCGCATAACATCGGCGGTTAGCAATGCCTTTGAGGCGTAGTAGAGCTTTGCGGTTGTCCCAATCTTGCTGGCGGCATCGCTGAAAGCTCGATTCACGGCAATTAGGCGGCCCTCAAAGTCCTCCTGATCAACCACATACAGAGGTGAACCGTAGGAGCGAACCAAATCTGCGGCAGCGATTTCACCGATTTCCAGCGCACCGTTCTCAGCGCGCCTTGCTGTGCGCGGCCAAATCTTGGCATCGAGGGCGTTGGGATCGGCGCTGCGCAGCCATTCCGGAACAAGTGGGTTTTGCATCACTACATCCTCTCCGGGGCTGACACGCCAAGCAAACCAAGCCCATTGGCCAACACCTGGCCTGCGGCCTCATTCAACCAGAGCCGAGTGTGGTGCAGGTTGCTCACTGACTGAGTGGCCAGCGGGATTACCCGACAGCTGTCGTAGAACCGGTGATAGCTTCCGGCAACCTCCTCAAGATAACGCGCCACTCGATGAGGTTCGCGAAACTCGGCGGCGTGGGCCAAGACGCGCGGAAATTCTGCAAGTTTTGCAATCAGCTCAGACTCACTGGCCTCGGCCAGCAGTGCCGGCTCAAATTGCTCCATCGTCACACCGGCCGCCTCGGCATTGCGCGCCACCTGCCTGGTTCTGGCGTGGGCGTACTGGACGTAGAAGACGGGATTGTCGTTGGTGCGCTTTGAAAGCAGCTCCAAATCGATATCAAGGGTTGAATTGATAGAGGACCTGGTGAGCGCGTAGCGGGCGGCATCAACGCCAACCACATCGACTAGGTCTTCCATGGTCACAACATTGCCCGCACGCTTGGACATCCGCACCGGTTCACCCCCGCGAACCAGATTCACCAGCTGGCCAATCAAAATTTCCATGTTTTCACCCGGGGTGTCGCCGAACGCCGCGCAAAGCGCCATCATTCTTGGGACATAGCCGTGATGATCCGCTCCCAGCATGTAGATGCAGCGGTCAAATCCGCGCTCGCGCTTGTCGAGGTAGTAGGCGATGTCGCCGGCAATGTATGCCGAATTTCCATCGCTCTTGATAACCACCCGATCGCGATCATCTCCAAAACTGGTCGAGCGCAGCCAAAGCGCTCCTTCATCTTCAAACATGTGCCCAAGAGACTTCAGCCGCTCCACCGAGCGCTCAACTGCACCCGATTCGTAGAGCGAGTTCTCGTGGAAATACACGTCAAAATCAACGCCAAAATCGTGCAGCGACTGACGGATCTGGCTGAACATCAGCTCAACGCCCTGTGCCCTAAAGGCCTCTTGGCGTTCCGGGGCATCGAGCGAGATCACTTCAGGATTCTTCTCCACCACCTGCTGGGCAATATCGAGAATGTAGCCACCGGCGTAGCCGTCCTCCGGAGCAGGCTCACCCAGCGCCGCAGCGACAAGGGACCGCGCAAAGCGATCAATCTGAGCACCGTGATCGTTGAAGTAATACTCCCTTGTGACCGCGGCACCCTGAGATTCGAAAACCCTGGCCAGTGCATCGCCAACTGCTGCCCAACGTGTGCCGCCCAGGTGGATCGGCCCGGTCGGATTTGCCGAGACAAACTCCAAGTTCAGCTTTACACCGGCCATGCTTTCTCCAAGGCCGTATGAGGTCCCGAGCTCGACAATCTGCTTGACCAGGGTTGCCGCGGCGGCATCGGAAACAAAGAGGTTTATGAAACCGGGCCCTGCAACCTCCACCTTTTCGACGCCGTCAACCGCCTCTAACGCAGTAGCGATTTCGGCGGCCAGCTGGCGCGGATTGATTCCGTTCTTGCCAGCGAGCTGCATGGCAACATTTGTGGCCCAGTCGCCGTGGTCACGATTCTTTGGCCGCTCGACAACAACCGCCTCTGGCACTTCAAAGCTGAACTTGCTGCCCTCCACGAGCGCAGCAAGTACGTCGCGGATTGCGGTGCTTAGCTGCTCGGGTGTCAACGGAACATTCCTGACTCGCGCCATAGGCGCGCTATCGGGGTGGGATTCGGCTTCGAACCTAAATCATACCCGCTCGAGCCTGCTAGCTAGAAGGAGCGCAGCCAGGCCGTTGAGTTGCCGGGCAGCATTCCGTCTACTACCTCATCACTTGAGATCAAAACCTCTCCGGTGATGGCAATTGGCTCATCGGTGAAATTGGTAATCGAAATCCACTTTGGCGAGCGCCGGAAGGCAAGCAGTCCCGGTGCCAAATCCACCCACTCCAGCTC
>Ga0181577_10003374_pt1 | contig 12385 bp, 6 predicted proteins | sample 101ome_21_FD_132468 | JGI IMG/M metagenome (GOLD analysis project Ga0181577, IMG submission 132468) | Coastal salt marsh microbial communities from the Groves Creek Marsh, Skidaway Island, Georgia - 101413BT metaG (megahit assembly) | ecosystem: Environmental > Aquatic > Marine > Intertidal zone...
CATGTAGTTGTATTGTGCTTTTCCGGGTACCAGTTTACTAATATCGTTGCTACACACGCGATCTAGAAGTGTTTTTGCCTCAGGACCTTTCACGCTAAATTCACCCATATGTGAGACGTCAAATACGCCACATCTGTTACGTACCTGATGATGTTCTTCGTTAATTCCGGTATAAGAAACGGGCATCTCGAAACCGGCAAAAGGAATCATCTTTGCTTTTTCTTCAAGGTGCTTTTCGTGTAAGGCTACGTTTTTCATCTTCTACTTTTGTACAAAAATAAAAAGAAGAAACCCCTTAATGATTTAAGAGTAGCGATTTAAGTTCTTGATAGTTTGAAAGCGCCCCTTTTTCTCGATTCTTTTCGCGTAAAGCGGTAATTGCTTCAGGCTCTTCGATCTTTATCTCTAGAGCCTTTTCAACGGCGTCAGCAAATTTAATAGGGTGAGCAGTTTCAAGAAAAATTCCAAGTTCTCTTGTAGGGTCAAGCTTTTCGTTCTCTAAGCCTAAATAGGCGATCGCTCCGTGCGGCTCAGCGGTGTAGTGATACGCTTTGTAAATGTGCTGGATAGCCTCAATTGTTTGCGTGTCATCAAAGCTGCAGGCGTGTATGAAGTGCTTAAGCTCTTTATCTTCAAACAACTCCTGTATGCGTAAAAAATTAGAGGGGTCGCTCACATCCATGGCGTTCGAAAGGGTAGGGACGGTAGGTTGAGGATGATATCCTTGACCATCGAGATAGCGCACCACTGTGTCATTGGTATTGGTAGCTGTTACGAAGCGCTTAAACGGAATACCCATTTTATAGGCGAGCATTCCTGCACAGCTGTTTCCGAAGTTTCCTGACGGAACTGAGAGAATAAGATCTCGCTTTTCTCCGGCTTCACGAAGGCTGTGAAAGGTTTTTAAATAATAAAGCATCTGTGGGAGCCAACGTGCCACGTTTATGCTATTGGCAGAGGTTAGATCGATCTGACTCTTAAGTTCGGCATCAACAAATGCTTGCTTTACTAGGCGTTGGCAGTCGTCAAAAGTTCCCTGTACTGCTATCGCCTTTATATTTTGGTGAAAGGTCGTCATCTGCAGCTCTTGTACGTCGCTGATTTTTTGATCGGGGTAAAGTATAACCACATCGACATTTTCTACCCCTAGAAATCCGCTCGCAACTGCTCCTCCAGTGTCTCCAGAGGTTGCTACTAATACTACAGTTTTCTTCGTTTTTTGATCCTTTTTATGAAACAGTCCCAAGCATTCTGCCATAAAGCGAGCGCCAATATCCTTAAATGCAAGGGTAGGACCATGAAACAATTCTAGAGACAGGTAATCACCAACGGGAACTAACGGGAGATCAAAGTGTACAGTCTTTTGAATAATCGTCTTAAGCTCTTCAGGACTCATGTCTTCAGAGACGAAGGGATAAAGGGCTTCAAAACTCAGGCTTTCAAAACTTCTATGACTATCAGGGTCTAAATGTGAAGGATCAATTTTTGGAAGCTGTTCAGGAAAATACAAGGAACGATCCGGAGCAAGCCCTTCTATAACGGCCTCGCGAAAAGATACTTTGTGGTCAGGATTTGAGAGACTATAAAATTTCATGTGCTCCTTGTTGGTGAATTTGTCCAGAATAGATCTTGAATTCTTGAGCTTGATTCTTGGATAAAAAGACGTTGAACTGATCTGCAACCTCTTTGGCTTTTTGAAATCCTTCGCACAGCGCAAAGACAGAAGGTCCAGATCCTGAGATGCCGAAGGTAAATGCTCCGTGCCCTAATGCGACCTCCTTAAGGGCGTCAAAATGTGGAATGCTTGATCTTCTGACAGGCTCAGCCACATAATCGACCGCACAGTGCGTCATAAGATCAAGGTTATTCGTTACTAATCCAGCTGTAAATCCGGCTAAAGAACTCCATTGGCTTACGGCTGTTTTTAGAGGAATTTCTTGAGGCAAGCTGTTTCTAGAATCTGAGGTTTTAATTTCTATATGTTGATGTGCCACCACGTAATAAAGGTCTAAATCAGTGTCTAGGTGTACGACGCGATGGTCGTCTTGAGAGACGATGAGGCAAAATTTTCCGAATAATGCCGGTGCGATGTTGTCAGCATGGCGCGCTCCACTAGCGATCTGTTCACCGTCTAAAGCAGATTCCAGGAGTTGTGCTTCAGAGAACGTCGTTTCTAGCAATGCCTGAACACCTGTAACGGCACCAACAGCGCTTGCAGCACTGCTTCCAATGCCACTGCCAGGCTTGATGCGTTTATCAATGCTAATTTCAATTCCGATAGAGGGGTCGCCGTGTTTTTCTAAAAGAGAAGCTGCAGCTGCGCAGGCAATATTATTTTCAGGTACGCTAGGAGTGGGGTATCCGATCAACTCACCAAGATGAACCCCTGGTTGGCTTACGCGTTTAAATACCATAATGTCGTACGCGTCTGATAGGCAAAAGCCTAGGGCGTCAAAGCCAACGTTTAAGTTGGATACAGAGGCTGGACACCATACGGTACATTGGTCTTTCATGGCTTAACGGTAATTGCTTGCTCTAATGATATCTCCAAAAATTCCAGAAGCTGTTACATCTGCCCCTGCACCAGCGCCCTTGATAACCATGGGCTGTTTTTGATAGCGATCGGTGTACAGGATCAGAATATTGTCGCTTCCGCTTAAGGTGTAGTAGTCCGAAGTAGAATCTACGCCTTGTAAACCTACTTTAGCTTCTACATAATGGTCGCTCAAAACCTTTAGCTCGGCGACAAATTTCAATTTCTTTTGTTGTGCAGACGCTTCTTTATAGAGGGACTCAAAATGTGATTCATTTACCTCTAATAGCTGTAAGAAAGCAGAAACGTCAGCGGTCTCTAAGGCACCTTCAGGGAGAAAGGCTTCGGTTGCTATGTCCTCTAGTTCTAAGGCGTATCCGCTTTCACGAGCTAATATGAGCAATTTACGTTTCACGTCGAGTCCACTCAAATCGATACGCGGATCGGGTTCAGTGTATCCTCCTTCCATGGCCGCTTCAACAACGGATTTAAAAGAAGTTCGCCCATCATAGGTGTCGAATATGAAGTTAAGACTTCCTGAAAGCACAGCTACAACAGAGTGGATGCTATCGCCAGAATCAATGAGGTTCTTAAGGGTGTCGATTATGGGTAATCCTGCACCCACATTGGTCTCGTAATAAAAGGGAACTTTTTGGTCGATACTGACGCGCTGTAACGCTTGGTAATTGCTGAGTGATGAAGAGCAGGCAATTTTATTGCAGGTGACAACTCCGATTCCGTTTTTCAACAACTCCATATAGCAGGCAGAAACATCGTGACTAGCGGTATTGTCAATCAGAATACTATTGCGAAGGTTGAGAGACTTAATGCGTGCAATGAGTACGGATAAGTCAGCAGGTTCTCCTTCTTCAAGATGGTGCTTCCATTTGCTGATCTCATGTCCTTGCTCATTAAAGGCCATCTTCTTAGAGTTACTAATACCTACTACCCGAGCATCAATAGAAAGTTTGTCGAGTAAATGCTGATGTTGTAAATCAAGTATATTGAGCAGTCTAGAACCTACAGTACCTACTCCGACTACAAACAGATTGATCTGCTTGCGTTGTTTTTCAAAAAACCGCTCGTGGATCGTATTTAGTGCCTTTTTCACATTGATTTCATCGATAACGAAAGAAATGTTTCGTTCAGATGACCCCTGCGCGATGGCTACAATGTTGATGTGATTCGCTCCAAGGCTGCTAAAGAGCTTTCCACTTACACCGGTATGACTCTTCATGTTTTCACCAACAAGGGCCACGATGCTCAATTGAGATTCGATACGAAAGGGTTTCATTCGACCTGTACGAATCTCCGTTTCAAAGCGTTCGCTCAAGGCGTGCTGAGCCGTATCCGCATCTCCTGAATCTATGGCCACGCAAAGCGAATATTCTGAAGAAGCTTGAGTGATCAAGATGATGTTTATGTTGTGTTGAGAAAATGTTTCGAAGAACCTCGTAGTAAATCCTCTTTGGCCGATAAGATCCGCACCTTCAGCGGTGATAAGAGAGATATTATTGAGATGGCTAATGCCAATTACGGTCTCTTTGTTTGAGATGAGGTCGCTCGAAGTGATTAGCGATCCTTGTGCAGACGGATCAAAGGTATTTTTAACCTTTAACGGAATTTTCTTCTCGAATGCTGGCTGTACAGAGGGGGCATAAAGTACTTTGGCTCCGAAATGAGAAAGTTCAAGGGCCTCTTCGTATGAAAGCGTTTCAACGGGTTTCGCTTGACGCACAAAACGAGGATCTGCTGTGTAAATCCCACTGACATCGGTATAGATGTACAATTCGTCAGCCGAGACACCATTAGCAATCAGGGCAGCGCTGAAATCGGAGCCTCCTCTGCCAAGTGTGGTAAGAGCGCCCTCTGGAGTTCTGGCCATAAAACCAGGCATCACGACAACGCCTTCTTTCTCCTTAAGTTTTTGCAAGGCGCTATAGGTGGCAGCATAATCGACTTTGACTCTGCGGCCCTCGTGCATTGCCGTTATAAATTGACTGCTATCTTCTAAACGGTTGGCCGTTCCTAAGGCGTTTAAATAGCCACTAATAACGGTAGAAGACAGTGCTTCTCCGGTTACCAGAATTTCAGCAGAAACGGCATCAGAGGACTCAGTTTCTTCAAATAGTGATTTTGCACACTCTGAAAGCCTTGAAAGAATTTGCCTTACTGCTTCTCGGGTTGAGGCATCGCCCCCCCAAAAAGATAGGCTCTCTTCTGTTCGCGCTGTGATTTGATCTATGCCAGTGGTGTAGGTTGCCTTTTTGGCAAGCGCTTCGTCAGTTATTTGCTGTAAGAGGTCGGTAACCCCGCCGAAAGCCGAAACGACAACGATTAGGGGATGTTGTGTAGCGTGAGAGGCTACGATAGAAGCCATTTGTTTAAGGGCCTCAGGATTTTTAACCGAGGTCCCTCCGAACTTAACAACGATCATGGGCTAGATTGTAATTTCGATTTAAGCGGCAAAAATTACTTTAAAAAGTAAAGAGCGCCCAAGAATGAACGCTCTTTTTAGTAAGAAATCTCAGTTTTGTAACGAATGCTTTCAATCCGTGCATAAATCGCATGATTTATGACTTTTTTTCACCGGCATCTTCTGTTTTCTGAGTTTTTGCAACAAGTTGAGATTTGTCTTCTGACAGATCCAATTCAATGGTGTCTCCTTCGTTTAATCTGCTATTGACAATTTCTTCTGCAAGGGTGTCTTCGATATATTTTTGGATGGCTCTTTTGAGCGGACGAGCACCGTATTGCTTATCAAACCCTTTTTCTGCTAAGAATTCTTGTGCCGCATCCGAAAGTTGTATGTGGTATCCCAAATTCTCGATACGTGAAATGACTTTTCTAAGTTCAATTTGAATGATTTCATTGATATCTTCTCGCTCGAGCGCGTTGAACACTACCACGTCGTCAATACGATTGAGAAATTCTGGCGCGAACGCTTTTTTCAAGGCTTTTTCAATGACTCCCTTCGTATAATCTTGTTCTTGAGCCTTTTTTGCAGCGGTACCAAAACCAACCCCTTGACCGAAGTCCTTGATCTGCCGTGCTCCAATATTTGAGGTCATAATGATGATCGTATTTCTAAAATCAACTTTACGCCCAAGACTGTCGGTTAAAAATCCGTCGTCGAGCACCTGAAGGAGCATGTTAAAAATATCTGGATGCGCCTTTTCAATCTCATCGAGTAGGATAACGGCATAAGGCTTTCTTCTGACCTTTTCGGTGAGCTGGCCTCCTTCTTCATACCCAACGTAGCCTGGAGGTGCCCCGACAAGGCGGGATACGGCGAATTTCTCCATGTATTCGCTCATATCAATACGAATAAGGGCCTCTTCACTGTCGAACAGTTCTACTGCTAAAACCTTGGCTAACTGTGTTTTACCTACACCTGTTTGACCTAAGAATATAAACGACCCGATCGGTTTGTTCGGATCTTTTAGACCAGCGCGATTGCGCTGTATAGCTTTAGCTACCTTTTGAACCGCCTCGTTTTGGCCGATAATTTTTGAGGAAATAATAGAGGGCAATTGAGCTAACTTCGAACTTTCAGCCTGTGCAATTTTCGCCACTGGAATACCGCTCATCATCGAAACCACGTCGGCTACGTTTTCGGCAGTTACCGTTTCTCGATGAAGTTTGCTTTCTTCTTCCCAAGCTAATTGGGCATCTGCCAATTCTTTTTCAACGCGTTTTTCATCGTCTCTAAGTTTGGCTGCTTCTTCATATTTCTGCTTTTTAACCACCTCATTCTTCAGAATCCTTGTGTCTTCAAGCTTTTTTTCTAACTCGAGGATCTGTTCTGGGACGTTCATATTGATGATATGAACGCGAGAACCTGCCTCGTCTAGGGCATCTATGGCCTTATCGGGCAAGAACCTATCGCTGATGTAGCGATTGGTTAAGGTGACACAGGCCTCTAAGGCCTCGTCAGTATATAGTACATGGTGATGGTCTTCGTAACGCTCGCGAATGTTTTGTAAGATTTCAACGGTCTCTTCAATAGAAGTCGGAGAAACCATAACTTTTTGAAAGCGACGTTCTAGTGCTCCGTCTTTCTCAATATACTGTCTATACTCGTCTAAAGTGGTAGCTCCGATACATTGTACTTCGCCTCTGGCGAGTGCAGGCTTGAACATGTTCGAGGCATCAAGGCTTCCTGTTGCCCCTCCTGCGCCTACAATGGTATGAATCTCATCTATGAAAAGAATAATTTCTTCATTTTTTTCGAGCTCATTCATCACGGCTTTCATGCGCTCCTCGAATTGTCCGCGGTATTTCGTACCCGCTACTAAAGAAGCAAGATCTAATGTGATGACTCGTTTATTGTAAAGGATGCGCGAAACCTTCTTTTGCACGATGCGTAAGGCCAAACCTTCTGCAATGGCACTTTTACCCACTCCAGGCTCTCCAATTAAGAGTGGATTGTTCTTTTTACGTCGGCTCAAAATTTGAGAGACCCGTTCGATTTCCTTTTCTCTACCTACAACAGGGTCTAGTTTATTCTCTTCGGCTAGTTCTGTCAAGTCTCGGCCGAAATTATCGAGGACAGGTGTTTTAGATTTCTGACCTTTTTTCGACGTGGCTTTTGCCTTAGAACCGTCATTGCCCTCAGATTCTTCTCTGTCTTCTGAAGACTCGTGGAAGGTTTCAGCTGCAGGGTTATCGATAAAATCGTCATCAGAAGTGATCATCGATTTGAATTGCTCTTTGACACCATCGTAATCGATATTCATCTTTTGCAATAGACGCGTGGTAGGGTCGTTTTCATTTCTAAGAATACACAGTAGTAGGTGAGCAGTATTAATGGTGCTGCTTTGAAAGAGCTTAGCTTCTAAGAAGGTTGTTTTTGAGGCGTGCTCTGCCTGTCGTTTCAGTCTCAGGTTTTTTTTGTCTTGAATAGAAGTACTTCCTTCAGGATTTGAAGGGGTAAGGATTTCTACCTTGCGCTTGAGGTGCTCAAGATCGACATCGAGTTGATCCAAAATAGAAATAGCTTTTCCACTGCCATCTCTAAGGATCCCCAATAGTAAATGCTCTGTTCCTATGAAATCATGTCCAAGACGAAGGGCTTCGTCTTTACTGAATGATAACACTTCTTTTACTCTAGGTGAGAAATTATCGTCCATAGCGCCTTATTAAGTTCTAAAAATACTAAAACTATTTACCAACAGGACAATTTCTGTGCCGGACTTATCCACCTGACAGCATTGCAGTTTTGTTGATAAATTCTTAATTAAACCGGCTTGTATTTCACGATCTACCCTGTCATTATACCTAAATTGCCCTATTCAATAAATACCACAAAATTCAGTTGAGATGAACGAAGGAGAGAAGCTGATTTCGATTAACATTGAAGATGAAATGAAGTCGGCCTACATCGATTATTCGATGTCGGTTATTGTGTCGCGTGCCCTTCCTGATGTTAGAGATGGCCTTAAGCCAGTACACAGAAGAGTATTGTACGGAATGCACGACCTAGGCGTGCGGTCTACAAGTGCCTATAAAAAGTCTGCAAGAATTGTAGGTGAGGTGCTCGGAAAGTATCACCCTCACGGCGATACCTCGGTTTATGACACCATGGTGCGCATGGCACAGGAGTGGTCTCTGCGTTATATGCTCGTTGATGGCCAAGGAAACTTCGGTTCTGTCGATGGCGATAGCCCTGCAGCGATGCGTTATACCGAGGCGCGTATGCGCAAAATTGCTGAAGAAATGTTGTCAGACATCGACAAAGAAACAGTTGATTACCAGCTTAATTTTGACGATTCTCTTAAAGAACCAGTGGTCTTACCTGCCAGGGTTCCGAATTTACTGGTTAATGGTGCAGCGGGTATCGCAGTGGGTATGGCCACGAACATGCCGCCCCACAACCTTTCAGAAGTAGTTGACGGTACTATTAGCTATATCAAAAACAGAGATATCAGTATTGATGAACTCATGCAGTACATCAAGGCACCAGATTTTCCGACAGGGGGTACCATTTACGGATACGAAGGAGTGAAAGAGGCCTTTGAAACTGGAAGAGGTCGTGTAGTGATGCGCGGTAAAGCCGAAATCCAAGAAGTTCAAGGTAAAGAGGCTATCGTGGTCACCGAGATTCCTTATCAGGTGAACAAGGCTGACATGATCAAGAAGACTTGGGATTTGGTCAACGATAAGAAGATTGAGGGCATCTCAGCGATACGCGATGAATCAGACCGCAAAGGGATGCGTGTGGTATATATCTTAAAGAGAGATGCGATTCCGAACATCGTGATGAACATGCTCTTTAAATACACATCGCTACAAACTTCTTTCAGCGTCAATAACATTGCGCTTGTAAAAGGGCGTCCGCAGCTCTTAAATCTCAAAGAGATGATTCACCATTTCGTCGAACATAGACATGAGGTGGTTATCCGTAGATCGCAATTTGAATTGAATAAAGCTGAGGAGCGTGCTCATATTGTAGAAGGACTCATTATCGCCTCTGACAATATTGATGAGGTTATTGCCATTATTAGAGGCTCTGCCAATGTCGATGAAGCGCGCGAAAAGCTCATGAGCACTTTCAAGTTGTCAGAAGCGCAGTCAAAAGCCATTGTTGAGATGCGTTTGAGACAATTGACAGGTCTTGAGCAGGATAAATTGAGAGAAGAATTTGAGCAGTTGCAAGCGACGATTAACGACTTGAAAGACATCCTTGCAAAAGAGGAGCGTCGCATGCAGATTATTATAGATGAATTAGAAGAGGTTAAAGCGAAGTACGGAGACGAAAGACGCTCTCAGATTGATTATGCCGGGGGTAGCTTTAGAATGGAGGATATGATTCCAGATGAGCAAGTGGTGATTACTATTTCACATGCAGGGTACATCAAAAGAACGCCTCTAGCTGAATATAAAACTCAAAATCGCGGAGGAGTAGGGCAAAAGGCATCGGCAACTAGAAATGAAGATTTTTTAGAGCACCTTTTTGTGGGAACCAATCACCAGTACATGTTGTTCTTTACTCAAAATGGTAAGTGTTTCTGGCTCCGTGTTTACGAAATTCCAGAAGGCTCGCGTACCTCTAAAGGAAGGGCAATTCAAAACCTCCTTCAAATTGAATCTGAGGACAAGATTAAAGCGGTGATCTGTACGCAAGACCTTAAAGACGACGATTACGTGAACAGCCACTACGTCATCACGGCAACGAAAAAGGGTGTGGTGAAAAAGACCTCTCTTGAACAGTATTCAAGACCGAGACAGAGTGGTATCAATGCCATCACTGTTCGCGACGGTGACGAGTTACTCGAAGCGCGCTTAACAACTGGATCAAGCCAAATTATACTTGGACTCAAATCAGGGAAGGCTATTCGCTTTGAGGAAAGTAAAACGCGTCCTATGGGTAGAAACGCCTCTGGAGTGCGCGGTGCAACCTTAGCAGACGCCTCGGATGAAGTGGTAGGAATGGTTTCAGTGAATAATTTTGATGAGAACATCCTTGTAGTTTCAGAAAAGGGATACGGTAAGCGATCAGATCTTGAAGATTACCGAATCACAAACCGCGGTGGTAAAGGAGTGAAGACCATAACCATCAGCGAAAAAACAGGATCTCTAGTAGCTATTAAATCAGTTACCGATGAAGACGATTTAATGATTATCAATAAGTCAGGAGTCGCTATTCGGCTTCCTGTAGGTGATTTAAGGGTAATGGGACGTGCCACGCAGGGTGTAAAATTGATTAATCTTCGCAACGACGATAGTATTGCGGCAGTCGCAAAAGTGATGAAAGAAGAAGATGTTGATCAAGAAAATGAAATTCGTGATTTGCCGATCGTTGATTCTGAAGAATCTTCTGTTGGTAATGCGCCTGAAGAAGAGTAAATTGCACTCCTTAATTTAAACAAGACACACCTTAATTATCATGAAAAGAATACTACTTTTCGCAATGGCCGTAGGAGCAACGCTTTCGGTCGCTGCTCAAAAAGATGAACTTAAAGAGGCTTCAAAGTCTTTTAAAAAGGGAGATGCAGCAGAAACGCTCGCTCAACTTGCCCCGATTGAGAGATCTATCAGCTCGGCTGAAGAGAAGTATCAACAGGACTACTATCTTTTGCTCGGAGACGCCTCATTGCAATTGGCAAAAGCAGGAGATGTAGATCGTTATCAAGATGCTATCGCAGCCTACCAGTCGCTAATTGCGATGGAAGAAGCTTCAGGGAAGTCGAAATACAGCGATCAGGTAGCTATGTCAATGGCGGAAATTGCGAACGATTATGTAAATCTTGCCGTAGAGGATCAGAAAACAGAGAACTACGCAGGCGCTGCTGAGAAGCTTTACCAAAGCTACAAGCTTAGTCCAAAGGACACCATTTTCTTGTATTATGCCGCTGGATCTGCGGTGAACGGTGGAGATTTTGATCAAGCTCTTGATTATTATATCAGATTGCGCGATATCAATTATGACGGAAGCGAAAAGCGTTTTGGTGCGATCAATATCGAGACTTCAGAAATGGAGTACTTTGATAAGGCTACACGTGACCTTTACGTAAAAGGGGGTACTCACAAAGACCCATCTGATGAGAACACACCTTCAAAGCGCTCTGAGGTAGTTAAGAATATTGCGTTGATTTATCAACAACAAGGCAAAAATGATGAGGCCCTTGAAGCGTATGAAGTTGCTCAAGCCCAGAATCCAGGTGATATTGCTTTACTTTTAAACAAAGCAAATTTGTACTATAATATAGGACAGCCGGAGAAATTCAAAGAAATGATGAACGAGGCCATCGCTATTGATCCGAATAATCCTGATTTGCATTACAACATAGGCGTTATTAGCTCTGAGCAGGGGAATATTGAAGAAGCAAGAGCTGCTTACAGAAAAGCTATTGAGATCAATCCGACATACATCAATGCTATATTAAACCTTTCTTCAACCTATGTAAATGAAGGAAACTCTTTGGTAGATGAGATGAATACGCTAGCAACGTCTACAAAACAATCTGATTACGACAAATACGATGCGCTTAAGGAGAAGAAAGACAATCTTTTTAGAGAAAGTGCTGCAGTTTTGGAAGCTGCTCTCGAGAACCTTCCGAACAATAATGACTTATTAACGCAGTTGAAGAATATTTATGGAGCACTTGGAGACAATAATAACTTTAAGCGTATCCTAGAGCTTATGCAGGATTCATAGGTTTTGTTTCCCTTAAAATTAGAAAGCTCTCACCATTAGGTGGGGGCTTTTTTTATTGAAGTGTTTTTAACACACGAAGCGAGTGAGTGTACTGATTGAGTTCAGGATTGAAGATCCCAGTGTGGTCAAGTCGGTCAATTCGAACGCACCCGTGCGCATGAATGATGTAGTGGTTGGGGAGTACCAGTCCAACATGAATCAAGTTTCCTTCTAGATCGTCAAAAAAAGCGAGGTCTCCGGGTTCACTTTCTTCTATAAAAGATAGTGTTTGACCTTGATTTGATTGGGAGAGGATGTCTCGTTCTAAAAACAGATGACACGTTTTATATACCATTTGAGTAAATCCGCTGGCATCGATTCCAAAGGGAGATTTGCCTCCGAGCATATACGGGGCATAGGTGTACTTCAGTGCGGTATTCACAAGCTGTTCGGACACCGTTATTCCTTCGACCTTAAAGGCGTTTTGAGAGAGGTCTAACTCGTGTTTGATTTTTGAAGAAGCGTCAAGTCTAGATCCAATGAGTAGGGGCATCGCCCCATGTTCACCAACTAAGGCATAGTGCGTAAGGTTCTGATTGTAGATCGCCTTTGAATAATCAGACAGTGCTTCAAAATCCTTAGGCGCTAAGGGAGTAAAAAGGCTATTTAAAATGTATCCTTCTGTTTGATCGTAGTGCAATTTGATTTTGGAC
>Ga0181577_10003379_pt1 | contig 12376 bp, 10 predicted proteins | sample 101ome_21_FD_132468 | JGI IMG/M metagenome (GOLD analysis project Ga0181577, IMG submission 132468) | Coastal salt marsh microbial communities from the Groves Creek Marsh, Skidaway Island, Georgia - 101413BT metaG (megahit assembly) | ecosystem: Environmental > Aquatic > Marine > Intertidal...
AAATGGCTGGCTGGCTCCGCAAAGAGTTCAGAAGATTGGCCAAGAGGCCTCTGGAGTGATTCGTGGGAGTGGGAGAAACCCGGAGCAGAGGTTGAACTCTTCGAAATAGAGAGTCTATCAGAGAATGTGTTCGAAGCTCACCCGAATTCAACCATTATTGTGGATCTAAAAAGTGGAACAAAGAAAATGAGCATTGAAATGATGGAGTACGCAAATCGGCGTTTCGAAAATCCTCAGTTCATTATGTCAAACATTGGTAGTTGTATTGCCCTTTCCCATGGACTTGTTGTACCTACGCCCCACCTGTCCTTGAACGAAATGGTTTGGTTATCTTCTGGATTTGTCATCGATGTAGATTACACTCCTGATTTTGATTCTTCAGTCGATGCTATCGAACATCTTGATTATGATTTGCAAAGGCGAAGTGGCCAGCATCGATACTCCTTCAAACAATCTTACCTCGAACGGATGGGAAAATTGTTCTCCGGTGAGTATGAAACCGATCGTTACATTTACCATGATTACCTTGAAGAGTTCACTGCCTATGCTATGAAGCAGAAAAACGATTATGTTGAGGTGTATGGTGGGGTTCGCTTCATTAATCCTAAGAGACTGAAAAACTGCCTCGGGAGAGCAGAATGGGTCATTCTGAAAAATAAATATCCTGATCAATTTACAACTGAATACAGGACTGAAATTGAAGCATTCTTTGAATCAGGTACTACAGAGAAGGAAGACTTGATTGCATACGTTCGGAAGAAAATTCACACGATGGAAATTGATTCTCTTGCATTGACCATCGATGGATGGCTGATTGGCGTTGAGTGTAAATATGGTACATACCGAGGGATAGATGTTGATCGATTACATGCCATATGTTCAAGGCTGTCACCACGCTTTTATCCATTAATTGTGAATACCAATCAAACCAACAAGCATGAATCAGGAGTCCATCAAATCCCGTTCCCTATGCTCCTAGATCCACTTGATTCCATTCTAGTATTCCCCGAGATTCTCCCAACAAATCTTGAAGTTGCTAAATCAATGCTGCAAGAATATCCAGATGACCAACAGGAGGTTGAACTCGAGGATGCTCTTGACATAATTCATCAACTATTGCTGATCATCAAAGAGAATCCGATTTCCTGGCCAGAATTTTATCAACTTCTCCAAAGTCAGGGTATCAAGACCACCGGGCTCATGAAATTCATAAAACAACATTTTTCAGAAAAGCTGAATTTTTCACTTAAACGTCAAAAAAATCAGACAGGTATCAATTGGATTGTCTGGAATTGAAGGAATAGATTTCGACATCTGTCAATTTTGACAGATTTTCTCTTACGTAGGTTGCGATAAATATTGCAACAGAGGAGGAAGGTGAATCGTATGTCCAGGACGTATCGTGAAAACATAACAAAAGCAACTACAAAAAAGCGTCGAAAGACGAAGAAGAATAAATATGCCTGGAAGATCTTCCGGGAGGAGGACATGAGCCTCTCGAGTAACGAGAACTCATACAAGGAGGCGATTGAATGAGCGGCGTACTGTTTCCAAAGGTCGACGTGTCAGTTTCAAGTTTTGTTGAGATCATCAAAAAAGAACAAAAGAGAAGAGAGGATTGTCGAAAAAGGCTTGAGGAAAAAGCTGAGTTCATGCTCAAGAAGAGATTGGAAAAGACCATTAGAGCTCATAAGTTTGAGAAAGCGGTCAGGAAATCTGCCAAACAAGGAAAGAACGCGGTTGAAATTCCGCTAAAAAAAGGATATAGATTCAGTTGTGATATGTCTTCACCATATATTGAATTGAGTGATAAAAAATTCGATATTCATGTGTCAATTTCCCATAATCAGTTTCTCGAAGCACTGGAACAATCGCTTTATGAAGAAAAACAGATCGAGGGCAAAATCTTTGTTGAGAATGAAGGAGATTCTCGAATATCTATTGTTTCAAGCATACTCATTGAATGGGAAGACCTGCAACCTCTACCAGTAACATTGGATTTCTTATGGGATTCAGGATTCAAAATATCGGATGTCGATCAAAAAGAATCGTTTTCTGATTTGTTCAAAAGAAAGGGTTTCGTTCCGAGAGATGGAACTCGATTAATCATAACAAGTGGTCGACAAAGGATTCGAATGAATCAGAAAGTCAAGCCTTTCTTTGGTAAAACATTGATTGTAAGGCCTGAGAATTACGATGAGCTGGATGTAGTTGATCTCTAGCGTAAATTATGACAGATAACGACTCAATCAAGCAGCAGAATGGATAGGTGATATGATGAACGAAATGATTCCACTAACCGTAGCAAATACGCTTAACCAAACAGCGAAGAATCGTATCGAAGCGAAGGCAGGCCAATCTCTGAAGCAAGTCATCCAAAGTCAAAATCTTGCTCCTGAGGGCCAATTCGATGTGTATGACCAGAATGGAAAGGTCGTCTCGAATGACGCAGTGTCTGAATTCCGAGATCGAACGGTCTATGTCGGAGTTGCAAAGGTTGCTGGAGGAGGGATTCCTCGAGAGCGACTTAAGGAATTGAAGATTGAATATCCTTCACTGCGGCCGGTCAAGCAACATTTGACTCGAAGTGAAGCCCAAATGTTCCGAGTTCGATTTCCGTCCGAAAATCAAACTTCAAGCGGGTTTTGGGACATCGTGGTCTACTGTCCTAATGCTTCTTCTGGACTGATGCATGCCTATGTTCTTAATTTCAAGGAAATTATCAGAAACCCAAGAGTTTCACTATTCGAGCGCCCCCCGTCCGTAGGATATGGACAAGGAGCTGGGAATGGCAGAATTCCCGGCTCAAATCGGAAGGCTCGATGGGTTTGCCATGGACAGATTCTTCCACATTTGAATCAATTGGGAAATGATCCGATTGCTCGGGCGGGAGCTTATCTTAATCATATTCAGAATCTACTTAATCAATAAATGAGGTGAAAGAATGGAAAACGGAATCGATTTGAATGAAATTCCTGGAGAGAAAGCAGCGAAGAAGGAGAGAATACAGGGTAATTTTCCCAAGAAGAACCGTTCTTCACCAAGAAGGAACAATGATTTTGTTGACGTAGAACCTATTCGTAATGTTCAACAATTTATTGATCGGTTTCAAAAGCCAAGAGTTCATGTTCCAGAGATTCGTAAACCTCCAAAAGATTTCCGACGAGATCCATTCATTCCGCCATTTCAACCAGATAATCGCCCGGGTGTGCCAGAGAGGTTGTTTACTGGTGTACTCACCGTTTTGGTTTATGCGATAGTTATCGCAATCGTTGGAGGTGCTCTTTACATCGGTGCCATCGCTCTCGATGCATTGTTCACCTTTGTATCAGAATTCACGAATGATATCTTTGACTTCGTTTCCTCTGCATTGGCATTTTTGTGGGAATGCTTGAAGATTATTTTCTGGATCTATGTGATTCTGTTCGTGCTTTCTCTATTCGAATAATGGTCTGTAAAAATTAACAAAATTATCGGAAAACAAACTGAGCGAATAACCAGAAAACGCAAGGAGATGAAAATTATGCCAAACAATGGAAGCCCAGTTTGCTGTATTGGAAAGCCATGTGGAAACACATGTATTGATGCCACGGAAGAATGTCACGAAGGGCCAGGTGGAGCGACGTGCGACTCCTCCAAGAATTGTGATTGTGGATGTTCAACGCATTGTGACTGTGGGAATCTCGCAGCTCAGGACTGTAGTTCAGATTCTTGCGGAGCATGTTGTGATGACGTTGATTGCCCACGGCACGGTTGAACGGGAATAAATGGAGAATTTTACGTAAGTTTTGACATAAAAATTAGCAAACAAACCGTACAAATATACAGATTAGGAGATGAATACAATGATGAATACAATGATCCCACTTACCATCGCCAATACGCTTGATCAAACAAACAAGCAACGCATTGAAGCGAAAGCAAATCAAACCCTGAAATCGGTAATTCAGCAACAAAATCTTGCCCCTGCTGGACAATTCGATGTTTACGACCAATCTGGAAAGGTCATCTCCAATGATGTCGCATCCCAACACCGAGATGGCACTGTTTATGTCGGTGTGGCAAAGGTTGCTGGTGGGAGCGTTTCAGCGAGCGATTTTCGACAACTATCAGTCGGCTTCCCCTCAATTCGACACATCAACCAATACTCTTCCAAGCAAAATGTTGGCGCATTCGTGGTTAACTTGCCAGGGGTTATTTCTCACGCTAACAGTTCGCAAATGTTCTACATGGTATTGGTTGATGCTCGAAGCTTTCCCGATCTTCCTTCTGCTTACATACTGTCCCCTTCTTGCAATCAAATCGAGCATGCGAACATTTACCAAGGCAAAGTCTTCTCCGTAGCACCCAACAAGACCATGTGTGCTATTTGCACAGGTCCGACCTTCTATGAGGAATGGTATTCATCAATTCAAAATTCGAACCTTACGAGTTCGATGATGCTTGGAATGTATCTAGATCACCTCATTCATGTTCTCAAGAATCCGAACCCAGATGATCCTGCTAGGGAGGTCTAATGATGTCCGATCGCTATCTTCGTCAACAAGGAATTGTTGATCAAAACGCTCTATCTCGCCTCAAGGTTCTTGTTTCTGGTTCTTCTAACGGTATTGCCGATGTCCTCGTCCTGCTTGATCAACTTGGAATATCTTCAAAGGACGGGAAAATTGGAATTTACATGGAAGAAGAGACCAATCCTGTCACCGTTTTTTGGAATTTAGCATTCTCTGAGACACCAACTTTTCAGGCGCTGTGTCTAAACCAACCTGAGAAGTATTTACTCGTGAAGGACTTGAGTTCAACAAAGCATTGGGATATCCATCTGTCAATTAACGGTTCAATCAATCTTCCAAACACAATCTATGGTAGAGTTATGGGGCCGAGAGCTTTGATTTCGATGAATCCAATTTCACCAAGAGGTAACCCCCCATCAGATCATCCACTCGCCCCTTCACTTCGAATTGTGTGTTGTTCCGCTATCATCGAGCGGATGATGCGATTTCTTGGAATAACCAACAAATTGGTGGTCAGCGATGCTTGGATGACAGCAACATACCGAATTGAAACAACAGATATGGAACATGCAAGTGATATTGTTCATGCACAAGGTTTGGAAAATATTTCAGTGAATTTTCGGCCCTCAAGTGATGGACTTGCCACACTGGCCCGAATTCGTATGCCTCAAAATCCTCAAATAAATCCATTTGATTATCTCAGTGTCTGCAAGGAGGCAAATGAAGAATTGAACGATCTTGATGTTGGCTTGATTCCATGGGATGATACCGATTCATCACTCAACCAAGTGTTCAAGATTCAACAGAATAACGTTGTTGTTTTGGGAGCAGGAGGTCTCGGTTCATGGTGTGCACCACTTGTTTCGCAAATGCTTCCTTCTGGCCAGATACACATTGTCGATAGTGACGAACAGATTGAAGGACACAATCTCAATCGCCAAGTGTTGTACAGTGCACAGCACATTGGGCAAGCAAAGGCAGAAATTGCTCAGAAACGATTGAGTAAGATCAATCCGAACGTCCAAATTCATGCTTATATTGAGCACCTATTGCCAGGTCATGTTAACCAAGATTCGTGGGATGAAGAAGAATTTCTTGTTGACGATCTCGATGATCAAGTCGAATCTTTCCTTTCTGAAGCACTTCAATCTTCGAAGTTGTATTTCGCTTGCCTCGATAATATGAAGGCTCGAACCCTTTTGAATGAAGCTGCACTATTGTACAATGCTGATTTCATTAATGGAGGAAGTGAGTCAATTCATGGTATCGTTGAACGGATGTCGAATGAAGAGGGTTGCATGGTTTGCCGATATGGTAGAGAAACTGCAAATGAGGTTGAAGTTGTCTCATGTACAGAGGAAGGCGTTCGTCCAATCGCATCAATCGCAACAACAACAGCTTGGGCCGGTGCCATGATGGCAGCGATTGGATTGGTGCAATCTTCCTGCTTCAATGAAACGGTTTTGCCAAGATTCCAATGGCACAAAGGCTCAGTGCAACGAATGATGACTGGATCGAAGCCACCATGGATGGACGAACCCTGTTTGCGTCATATTTGACAGAAAAAAAGGAAGACAAAAAGCAGTGTAGATGGAGATGAGAAAAATGGTACAACTAATTTGTCAGACAAGCCAAGAGATTGGAGAAAATAAGATTGCAATTTCAATCAATGATAGTATTGAATCAGGACTCCATCCAGGAAGTCCAGCTAAGATTATTGGAAACAAGTCCACTGTAGCACAAATTGTCGTCTCCGAACAGATCGAACCAGGTCGAATTCTTATGGGCGCTACAATGAGAATAAATGCATCCGTTTCGGAGGGTGATGAAGTTGAGGTAAACTCCTTGAATGCCAAGGTCCTTCAAAAGATTCGATTCCAGCCCTTGGTTGAAGGGATTGATGAGCATACATTGAACCAGGCTGTTTCGAGTTTGAATGATGTGTATGTTTGCAAGGGTGATCGATTTGTTGTTCAAGTAAATGGTGAGCCGATTGAGGTTTGTGCAACCCGCATTCGCCCTAATCATGGATGGTTGGTCGATGGAACTGTTTGTGAGGTTAAAGAGAAACCTGTCAGAATGAGGGGGCGGAATATTCCAAGCGTTTCCTTTGAAGATATTGGTGGTCTCGATGAGACAATTGAGGAGATAAAGGAAATCGCAATTGTTCCTCTTCTTCACCCAGAGGTGTACCAAAAGGCTGGCCAAGATCCTCCAAAGGGAATTCTTTTGTTTGGCCCACCTGGCGTCGGAAAAACGTTGCTTGCCAAAGCTCTAGCCCGAGAGGCTCAATGCAATTTTATGCTCATCAATGGGCCGGAACTTTTTGCTGCTACATACGGTGAATCTGAGAGGAAGCTACGAGAACTTTTCGAACAGGCTAAGAAAGAAGGTCCGACCGTTGTATACATCGATGAAATCGATGCTATTGCTGGTTCGCGCAAGGATGGTAAGGGACAACTTGAGAAACGGATTCTTACACAACTGCTCACCGAATTGGATGGTTTTGAAGATCGAGGGCAAGTCCTCGTTGTTGGTTCTACCAACATGATTGAATCAATTGATGATGCTCTTCTTCGTGCCGGACGATTCGATCGAAGAATCCATGTCCCATATCCGGACAAGGCTGGTCGTGAGCACATTCTTCAAATTCATACTTCTTCTATGCCATTGGAAGAAGACTTTAGCATTGAACAATGGGCAAGAAACACCAACGGTTTCACTGGTGCTGATTTGGCAAATTTGTGTCGATATGCTGCATTTTCATCAATTCATCGAGTCTATGGTGTTGAACGTTTGATGGACCTTCAAATGGTGGAAGAGGAAGAATTGTCGAATCTAATCGTAACGCATGAGGACTTCGAAGCCTCACTTGAAAAGGCGAAGCCATATCGAATTGATCAACGCCAACCATCGAACATTGGACTGTTCAAGATGGACGACATTATCGGTCATGATGAAGCAAAGGAAGAATTGAATGAACATCTGGTCTTGCCCATTCTCCACAAGGAGATGTACGAAGCGATGGGTCTCAATTGCAACGGTGGCGTTATCTTGCATGGACCGCCAGGTACTGGAAAAACCATGCTTGGAAAGGCAGTAGCGAATCTATCTGAAGTTCAATTTATGGCAGTGTCTGGGCCTGAACTACTTTCCAAGTGGGTAGGAGAATCAGAGCGAGCAGTACGAGAACTGTTCCAGCGAGCTCAAGAAGCAGCCCCAGTTGTTCTTTTCTTTGATGAGTTTGATGCACTCGGTCGTCAACGAGAAGGTGGAGAAGGATCAAACCATTCTGATTCGGTTGTTGCCCAGTTGCTGACGCTCATGGATGGACTCGGAAGTAGCGAAGACATCTATCTCATGGGGTCCACAAACCAAGTTGACCTCGTTGATAGGGCATTCCTTCGTCCAGGGCGATTCGAGAAAACGATTTACATCGGCCCTCTCGAAAAAGATAGGTTTATGCAATTCTTCAAGAGTGAGACCAAGGATTGTGATTGCGACATTTCGAAGGAACAATGGAAGAAACTGATTTCGAACATGGCTGATGAAGCTACAGGAGCAGATCTACACGGATTGGTCAATCGAGGCAAGCGTAACGCTGTTTCCACTGCGCTTGCTGAAGGCTACGAACGACCAAGACTCTCTTTTGAGGACATGACGCAAGCATTGAAATCAACCCCTCATTTGTTTTCAGGCTACGTCAAGAAGGTCACCGATGAAGACGATTGGAATGATGATGATGATGATTGGGTGATACCATGAGGAATCGATTTTCAAGACAACGAGGTCTTCTTCGGCAAACGATTGTCGAAGGTTTGAAGGTCGAAATCGATCATGCTCCTGAGGAGTTCCATTCTGCGATGAATTTGCTGGGGGAGCATCTTGGCGTGAATCGGACCATGTCTTCCAAGTGCAAGGAATTCACAGTAAGATGGAATTCAGGAGAGGAGATATCGGAAGAACCGAATTGTATATCGGTAGGATATGGAGGAAATGGTGTATTTCTTGATGGTTCAGATATCGGAGAACCACTTGATGAAGTCTACAAACCAGCAGTAGCGACCATCGCTGCATGTTTGGTTTGGAGTGAAATTCTACGCAGATCGGGAGCATATCTACCTATCGAAATTCCAAAGATCTCTGTTTCAGTAAACGTTCGGGTTAACGAGAATGCATTGTATACAAATGCAACACAACTTCAATTCTCTTTGGAGGGTCATGAAACACATCAAAACATTCGTGATACAAACGATGGGACTGGTCATCGAAGGGTTTTGCTTCGTCTCTCTGACGATGATCCATTGGTTGAACAACTCCTCGATACAGTTGATGTTAGGGCAATGAATGAAACCTTTGAGGAGAGTTTCCCTCGCTTGGAATTTAATCTTCCTGAAACTTCACCGAGGGTTCAAGGGCATCTCACCGTAGTTGGTGTTGGTGGATTGGGAACCTGGTGCCTTCATACATTGGTCGAAGGACTCAACCGGCTGGAAGCAAGTGATGTTTCGTTCCTCATTTTTGATAAGGATATGGAAGTTGAAGAACACAATCTAAATCGACAAGTAATCTACAGTAAGGAGGACATAGGAATGACAAAGATCTCTGCTACACAACGTTGGTTGGCAAAGAGGTTAACGAATTCAAATGTCGAGCTTGCTTACGAACTGATCGATGCAATGGCAGAAGATGAATTCAAAGAATCTGAGGAAGGAATTGATCTTGACGACCTTCTAATGGATACGTCACCAGAAAACATCGAGGATGAAGATGTACTAACAATTCAACAATCCATCGAACGATTGCAGAATACGGATTTGATTCTCGGTTGTCTTGATGCGATGAGACCAAGAGTTCTCGCCGATTACATTGCAGCAAAGAACAACATTCCTTACGTGAATGGAGGGGTTGCAAATTTCTCCTGCGAATTTAGTGAGTTTACGACGAGTACACTCATCGATAAATATGGATCACAAATTGCGAAGAATACTACTGTCAGTTCATGTCAAGAAGACGGCGATGTACCAATCGCTTCAATGGTACTAACAAATGCATTCGTCGGTTCATTGCAAGCCTTGTCAGCAATCCAAAGATTGTCTGGGCATCAGGTTTCGACCTTCGAATCCGTTTACTGGAACGCTCACAGTAACCAACTTCATTCAGTACCTTCAGTTCAAACACTCGATCGCTTGCCTTACATCGAAAAGACTCGTGAAGCCCTATGGCCAAACCAAAGTGTGTCAAATTTGACAGAACCTGGTGAGGAGAATCTGCTGTAATACTCGAAGACAAAAACCGGAGATGAATAAATGGAAACGAAAGAGAAGTGGACTGAAACCACAAATTACGAGAATTACCTTCGAAATTGCCGAATGTATGGAATGAGCAAGCGACTCTGGATTCGCTCCGGATGTCCAACCCACAAGCCCAATGGAGAGAAAATCAATTTCAAACACTGATCTGTAAAAATTGACAATAAATGAGCAAAAGAAACTGTACTAGAAAGTAACCACATTAAGGAGATGAAAAAATGATGAACACAATGATACCACTTACCGTCGCAAATACGCTTGACCAAACCAATAAGCAAAGGATTGAGGCTCAGCCAAATCAGACACTAAAGTCTGTAATCAAACTTCAACAGCTCGCACCTGCGGGAGAATTCGATGTCTACGATCAGTCTGGAAAGGTCATCTCGAACGAGAAAGCCTCTCAGCATCGAGATGGCACTGTTTATGTTGGTGTTGCAAAGGTTGCTGGTGGGCAATTCCAGCCAGGTTTTGACCTCGATGATGACGATGATGATGGATGGGATCTTGACGATGATCAAGATTTGGTCAAACCTCGTGAGGTAATCTTCATTCTCCAAGACGAACGAAGGATTTCAGCTACTCCAAATGATGGAGAAATGCTTATTCAGACATATCAACGGGTGAATGGACGGCCTCGTGACAATTCTCCGATGGAAATTATGGATGGAGAAGGCAATGTCGTTAGTAGCCGGCTTGCCAAGGATATGATTGGAAGGTCTTTCCGTGTACACCTTCGGGCATTCCCAGGTGGCGGATGGCTCAAGGGAAAGAAATCAGACAGCATTTCACCTCCTGTTCTTCGAAATCCTCCACCATTCCCTGCAAAGGTTCCAAAGGAAATTATCGATCAAACGACTGCATTTACTCAACCAAGAGGACGACTTGAAATGGGAGGTCTCTTGATTGGTCACGTTGATCACGAAGGAAACAATGTTGTTGTCTGTGGGTTCTTCCCGCGTCAGGATGAAGCTTCTTCTGGCTATTGTGAATTTCACGGTTCGTTCAGTGCTATTGCTGCTGCTGCATGTGATTATGCCAACGAAAAGGCAGGTGGAGCTCACACCCCGAATCTTCGCGTGATTGGATGGATCCATACACATCCTGACATCGGTATTTTCCTTTCTGGAATTGATGTTAACACATTCAGAAGCCTGAGGACACACTCTTTCGAACAGCGATGTGTCGCTGTCGTCGTCGATCCACTTCGACAAGAACACGGTGTCTTTACAAGTGAACGAAACGCTCAAAATCGTCACGCAGGCACTGCGAATGACAAGATAAAACTCTCAGAAGATCTGCAAGCTCGTTATCATAAGTTCTTGAACCGACTCCGTTCACTGCAAAACAAGAAGGGTAAGGAAGAAATTCCATTCATTCTCCCTGGTCTGCTGTATCAACAACGCGTCGCGATGGGAGATGCTGACGACATTATGGAAGCGAAGTTGCAAACTCTGGACAAGTTGAATCGAGAAATCGAACAGCACCAAGTTCGAGTTCGAAAGTTGCAGGATAATGTCCGTCTATTGGAGCAAACTGTTACACGATTGAACAAGAATCTTGATGATTGCCTCAGCCTCAAGGCTGATGTGAAAAATCACTCATTAAAGATTGATAAGCTCGTAAAGAGAGACGATATTTTGCTAAGTATGGGTCAAGAACAGGAAACTGAGATCAAGAAACTCAAGGAGAATGTGGATGTATTGTTTGAAGCCTTGAGTCAACTGAACCAAAAGGAAAAGGTTCAGGAAGAAGAGTAAGATTACTCCTCTTCTTCATTCCAGTTACTTGGAACCATGATGCTAACAGGGTCATATTTCGAATTAAATACAAACTTCGTAGCCTCATCGGATTTTATCCATTCTAGGATAAAGGGGGCTTCAGGATGTTTTCCTGAGGTCCACTGCTTGTTTAATTTCTCTATTTTTTTTGCCCTGTCAAGAAATAGGTCTGGGAAGTCACTTTCTGCCAAGCGTTTCCAAACCAAGGCACTATTTTTCTCAAGAGCCGATCCTTGGCTAAACGAACTGAGTATGGAGTCGCTTGTTTTTCTCAGTTGAATTGATCCAGCAAAGGTGATTTTTCCTTTGAAAACATCTGCTAAGTTATGGTGAAAGGTGTTGAGGAACTTCAAAATAGATTCTGACGTTGATGCTGATTTGTTTACGAGCACAATGTCATCACCTGCAAGAATCCAGGGAACCAGACTACAATCTATATTTTCCATCATTGAGTTTCTTAGGGCGACCCACCACTTTGAATTGAAATCAAACGATCTTCTTTGTTTTCGGATAAGTACCTGTAATCGAGGCTGAAAAATCTCTTTTCTCTGTACATATTGTTCTTGTTTAGTACCATGCCCAGCAAATATGAACTTTTCATCTATTTTCAGTATTGATTCTTTTTCTTCGTTCCACAAGTCAAGGCATTCTTGGATTTTAGGCTGTCTGTAGTCATCATAGTTTAATCCAAAGTAGTCACCAACAGAATTGCCGTCAAAGGAAATAATGTCTGTCAGAATTTTTCTTTTTCCAGTAGAATCGAAAAAGGTGG
>Ga0181577_10003382_pt1 | contig 12374 bp, 13 predicted proteins | sample 101ome_21_FD_132468 | JGI IMG/M metagenome (GOLD analysis project Ga0181577, IMG submission 132468) | Coastal salt marsh microbial communities from the Groves Creek Marsh, Skidaway Island, Georgia - 101413BT metaG (megahit assembly) | ecosystem: Environmental > Aquatic > Marine > Intertidal...
GATCAATCACCGGCACTTGCAATTTATCCCTTGCCCAATGCAAAGTGTCGGGGTCGGTGCGTTCCCCTGCGAGAAACAACGCCCGAAAATGCCGCATATCATAGTTTTCCATCAACGCCCCTTGGGGGTCAACTTTGCGGATCGCCCGAAACGCGGTTGGCGCAGTAAAGAGAACGGAGATGCGGTATTCACTGATCATGCGCCAAAACGCGCCAGCATCTGGCGTGCCAACGGGCTTACCTTCATAGATGACACTGGTACAGCCAAACAACAGCGGCGCATAGCAAATATAACTATGCCCGACCACCCAGCCAACATCAGAAGCCGCCCAAAACACATCCTCCGGTTTGACATCATAAAAATGATCCATGGTCCACATTAGCGCTACCATATGGCCGCCGTTATCACGCACAACCCCCTTGGGCTGACCTGTGGTGCCAGAAGTATATAGAATATAAAGCGGGTCAGTTGACGCCACCGCAACCGGGGCTTGTCGCCAGCCCTTTTCGCGTGCCTCTGCCATGGCGGCGGCAAAATCATGATCACGGGTAGGGGTGAGCGCACAGGATAGCGCCTCACGCTGAAGGATGAAGCAAGCCAAAGGCTTATGTTCAGCCAGTTCAATCGCCTGATCCAAGAGCGGCTTATAGGCAATCACGCCCGATGGCTCAATACCGCAGGATGCAGAAATGATCGCCTTTGGTGTGGCATCATTGATCCGGATAGCTAATTCTGCTGGTGCAAATCCGCCAAACACAACCGAATGGATCGCCCCTAGCCGCGCTGTGGCTAGCATGGCTATGACCGCCTCTGGCACCATGGGCATATAGATAATGACCCGATCCCCTTTACCAATACCGCGATGGGCTAGGGCGGCGGCAAGGGTTTCTACCTCATCTTGTAATTCAGCATAGGTGATTTTGCGTTTGCTATTGGTCACCGGGCTGTCATAGATCAACGCCACCCGATCCCCGTTTCCAGCGGCAACATGGCGATCAACGGCGTTATAGCAAGTGTTCGTTTCTCCACCTGGAAACCACCGGCCTGAGACCCCCATCTTAGGATCAAAATTAGCATCAGGAGCTTTGATCCAATCGATTTTTTCTGCCAGTTTGCCCCAGAAGCCCTCGGGGTCATTTTTCCAATTGTCATAAATGGCCTGATACTGCGATGCCATATTACCCTCGCTTTTATCTTTCTTATGATGGAAAAGATTTCCACCAACAACATTAATGCCAATTTTGCTTTCGGGCAAGTCCGGTGGTCTGGTAACAGAAAGATCGTCTACAGCTTGACCCTATGCCATGGGGGGAGTAAGACAAATTAGGCCGAAATTGACACAGTCACAAGACATTATGCCTTCTGATCTAACACCTATTTCTGACCCTCGTCGCGTGGTTTTGATGGCCATGCGAGATGTGGTTGGTATTCCGGGGCTTGGCCTCTTTTTTAGCATGGTTGGATTTGCCGCCATTGCCAGAGAAGCTGGGTTTGGTTTGGCCGAAGCTCTAGCAACCAGTGCCCTTGTCTGGGGGATGCCGGGGCAGGTGGCTATGGTCAGCCTTTATCTCGCCGGGGCATCGGTGGCAGTTATCGTGATGGCTGTGGCTCTCGCCAATATGCGGATGATGCTGATGGTGGTGTCAACAGTGGATTTGATTGGTTTTCGCCGCTTTGGCACAGGATTGGTAAAACAGCTGATATCAGTTCATTTTCTGGCTATCACCACTTGGATTCAATTGGCGGTGGTGCGTGGTCGGGTTGCTGATCAGGCTATGTTTATCTATTTCCTCGGGTTTGCTTTGCCGCTTTACATCATTGGGTTGCTTGGCACTTGTCTGGGGTTTTATCTGATTGATATTGTGCCGATTTGGTTGCTGAAGACTATTGTGTTCACCACTCCACTTTACATTCTGATGATGGTTGCAAAAATCAGATCTCTGCTGTTTCGGCAAGCTGGTTTGGTGGGTGGGTTACTGGCCCCACTGCTTTATCCGGTATTAGGGGAGTGGGCTATTTTAGTCGCTGGTATTGTTGGTGGCTCACTGGTGATGCTTCCTCGGTTTCTTGCTGCGCGGAAAGTCCGCAGGCGGCGGCTAAACAAAGGGCAAAGGCCATGACGCCAGATCATCCGCTTTATCTTTGGATGCTAATTTTGCTGGCCTTTCTGGCGACAGATATTTGGCGTTGGTTTGGGGTTTTGCTTGCTCATCGCATTTCACCAGAAAGCTTGATGATGAAATGGGTTAATGCGGTTGCTTATGCCATGGTTTGCGGCGTCATGGTGTTGGTTGTTGTGCATCCCTCGGGGATTGTGGCCTCATCCGGCTTGATCGCACGATTGCCGGCCCTGCTGATAACAATGGTCATTATGATACGATCAGGCCAAACATTGATCGCTGTGCTTGCTGGGGCATTAACATTTTTGGGGTTAGACTGGCTATTCCCACTATCATAAGTGGTGGCAAGTGGGAATTAAAGGACATCAATTTGATATCCGATTGACCCATCTCCTCCCATGAGATCATCAAGATAATCAAGATTGTTCAGGATGCCATCCGAATTGACCATGGAAAGCGCAGTTTGCATATCACCGCCAAGGGCGGCAATAATTTCCTGCTGGTTTAGCGCTGTGGAAAATTGAACCTTGACCACAGGAATAACTATACGGCCATCACCAAAAGACACGCTGTCTTTGAAATGAAAAGATAATCCAGCTAATTCTGCTTCGCCTTGGGGGTTGATGTTAAGATTAAGGACAACGAGCAACTGGTCATCATGCAAATCATCTGGCGTGCCTGACATCACATAAGTCAGAAAATCATCAAGATTATGTATCACATCAGTGGCGCTATTGGCCTCTAGGGAAAAGACAAATCTATCATGCCCACGATTAAAATTGGTGATGATGTCGCCGCCATCTTTTGCGGATTGATGGCCAATGCCATAAATCACCTGATCGTGATCGTTGCCTTCTTGGTCATGACCAAGGTCAATGATATCATCCCCCCTTCCACCAATGATAATGTCATTACGGTTGCCATCGGTAATGGTGTCTGCCCCATCACTGAATATGCCTGAAAAGCTAGGGATTACGGGTTCTGTTCGCGCAGGGCTAAAGGCAAGAGGCGGGGGAGGTGGCAGGTCAAGGCGCTCGCCATCACTTACCCGATACCAACCGGTGATAAAATCATCAGTATCTTCTGCAGTGAAATATCGAATTTCAGAATGGCTTTCTGACATGAACTCTCACTTTGATAATGGTTTTTTCACAAGTTGCTCAACTCAAAGGAGCAGCGTGATTTATTATTGACGAAAAACCTTAATATTTTCCTAATTTCTGGAAAATATTTTCTGCCAAGATAAGCAGACCTGATCTTGCATCTGTTCTGAATTTAGGCCATCTTTCAGGGATAAAGACTACGAATAAGGGCACTGGCCATGACTATGACTGCAGACGAATTGATCAAAACCTTGGATTTGCAACAGCATCCCGAAGGGGGATGGTATAGAGAGACTTATAATAATCGTCTTGAGGGTGAGGCGCGAGGAAGCATGACAGCAATTTATTTTTTGCTGAAAGAAAATGAAACCTCGCACTGGCATCGCGTGACAGATGCGGATGAGGTATGGTCATGGATTGCTGGCAGTAGCCTTATGTTTTCTAGCACCAGTGATGGTAAAACAGTTGAACGGGCTAAGATCGGAATGGATTTGGCCTCTGGTGAGGTGCCGCAAATTGTAGTCAAAGCAGGGGATTGGCAAACCGCAACAGCGAAAAATGGCTATGTTTTGGTGACTTGTGTGACCTCACCTGGCTTTATTTTTGATAGTTTTGAATTAGCTCCTCAAAGTTTTCAACCAGGATTTATGTTCTAAACACATATTTTTTCTATCCTTTTTTAAATCTTGTGTTTCCAGAGAGTGTCTATTTTTTCTTGCATGTTGCTATTGTTAATGATAATCATTCTCATTATCACATAAAATTGGTAAATCCAAAAAAGTGATATTTTCGATCAAATTAGTATGTTTTTTTATAGTGCGATTAGGTATTCAGAAAATAGCTAAGGAAAAAATCATGATGACTCGTATCGCTATGACACATTATCGTAAAGCAACAAAGCAAGCCCTAATCATGCTGATAGCAATGGTGAGTTTCACCGGATCGTTTGGTTCAGCTGAGGCAACTGAAATCAATATTTATTCTTCGCGGTCGCCAGAATTGGTGCAACCCATGTTGGATGCATATACAGCAGAAACAGGGGTGACCTTTAACATTCTCTATCTTGCTAAGGGTATGGCCCAAAGATTAGTTTCCGAGGGCGAAGCCTCACCAGCGGATGTGATTATGACGGTGGATATCGCCAGATTGTCAGAACTTGATCATATGGGGATTTTTGCTGCGGTTGACTCGCCCATTTTGAGGTCAAACATTCCTGCAAAATGGCGCGATGATGATCATCACTGGTTTGGCCTTACTACCCGGGCACGGGTTGCGGTGGTTTCCATTGACCGTGTTCAGTCTGATGAATTGATGCGATTAGAAGATTTAGCTGATCCGCGCTGGCAGGGACGAATTTGCACACGCGCAGGAAGCCACCCCTATAACCGCGCTTTATTAGCCTCATTGGTGGCCCATCTTGGTGAAGATGCCGCCACAGAATGGGCACAGGGTTTGGTTGCCAATATGGCACGTAAACCACAAGGAAATGATCGCGCCCAAGCTAGCGCTATTTTTGCTGGTCGCTGTGATGTGGCCTTGATGAACACCTATTACTATGGGTTGATGAAACATAATCTTGAGAAAACAGAACAACAAGACTGGGCGAAAGTGGTTCGCATTGTCTTCCTTAATCAAGGTGATGGGGATCGGGGTCAGCATGTCAATATCACAGGTGCAGGGATACTCGACTCAAGTCAAAACTACGACGCATCAGTACAGTTTCTAGAATGGCTAAGCGGCCCAAAAGGACAGAGCATTTATTCCAGCATCAATTATGAATATCCTGTTAACCCTAGGGTGATGCCAGATGAAGAAATTGCCTCTTGGGGCAGCTTCAGGGCAGATGATTTGCCGGTCTCTGATATTGCGGATCATGCGGACACGGCGCAAAGGATTATTAATAAGACAGGGTGGTAAGGCACTGACCTTTTCAGAAAGGTTTTTGTTTACAAGACTTGAAAAGCGCATACCAATCCTGTCATGATAAAATCATACCAGCTGATTTAAACAGGATTTAATCTTATGACGCATCGCCCTATTCCTACCCCTAGTGCTCGGCTTCGCCGGTGTTTGCTCTCCATCCCTGCATCATCTGCAAAAATGATGGCAAAAGGGGTGACCACTGATGCAGATGCTGTGTTTTTTGATCTTGAGGATTCGGTGGCACCAAACGCTAAAGAAGAAGCCAGGGTCCTAGCCGTTGAAGCCTTAAAAACCCATGATTGGAAAGGCGCTGGTAAATCTGTTTCTATTCGCGTTAATGCGTTGGATACGGTATGGACGTATCAAGATATCATTGCTGTTGTTGAAGGCGCAGGGGAGCATATTGACACCATCATCCTACCCAAAGTGGGATGCCGCGAAGATGTTTATGCGGTGGATGCGCTCATCACCCAACTCTGCCGAGCCAGAGGCCAAAACAACCTGATTACCATCGAAGGGTTGATTGAAACCGCCTCAGGCGTGGTTAATCTGCCTAGTATCACAGGCTATAATCAATTTATTGGCAGCTTAAGGCTAGAGGCGCTTCATTTTGGGGCGGGTGATTACGCCGCGAGTGTCAGGTCGCCAACAACGTCAATTGGGGGCGGAGTGGCGGATTACCCGGGGGATATCTGGCATTATCCCTTAGCCTCAATGGTTGCGGCATGCCACGCGAATGGCGTTGTTCCTATGGATAGTGCGTTTGGTGATTTTAATGATCCTGATGGTTTCATGGCTGTTGCAAAACGGGCTCGAGCTCTTGGTATGGCTGGAAAATGGGCTATTCACCCGTCTCAAATCCCTCTTGCTAATGATATCTTTACTCCCAGCAATGATGAAATCACACGAGCAGAAGCCATGATAACGGCCCTAGAGGTATCTGAGGCGTCAGGTGCAGGGGCGGCTTTGTATCGAGGGCAAATGATTGATGCTGCCTCAACCCGGATGGCTCGTAATATTGTAGATATGGCAAAAACATTAGGCATTCGGCCGTCCTAACCGTGGTATCGGATGACCGGAACACATGGCAGGTGGCGGCTAAAGCCGCTTATGAAGCGGTAGTAACCGCAGGCCAACCCCACAATGCTATGGCCTCTGCCTTAGCGGAAATGGATGTTTCTGATGTTACTGCTGTTCTTGCGGTGGGCAAAGCAGCGCATGGCATGGCGAGCGAGGCAGCAAAGGCGGAGTTAAGTTCGCCCGCTAGGCAAAAAGGATTAATTATTGCCCCTGATGCTGGGCATAACGCAATCTGGCCTGTGGTGGTGGCGGGGCATCCTGTGCCCGATCAAGGCAGTTATGATGGCGGCATCGCGGCGGCAAATCTGGCGTCATCTTTAGGACAGGATGATCATTTGCTTTTTCTGCTAAGTGGCGGCGCCTCAGCAATGATGATTTTACCGCAACTTCCTCTAACCCTTGAGCAAAAGATGATCTTGAACGAGAGGCTTCTTTCTAGCGGTGCAGACATCCATGAAATCAACGCAATCCGCAGATTGGTGTCGGGGATAAAGGGCGGAAGACTGGCAGCCATGGCAGCACCAGCACGGATCACTCAAATGATTATCTCAGATGTCGAAGATGATGCGCTTGCGGCTATTGGAAGTGGCCCTGCAGCCGCAGACCCGATGCCTATAAGTCAGGTCATAGACAGCATCAATCGCCTAGGGTTAACAGACCTTCCATGGTTGCAGACATATCTTGAGGGGCTTCAAAACGGACAGGTGATGCCGCCAGTTCGACAAGGTGATGCTTGTCTTAATAAGATTAGCACAAAGATTGTCGCCAGCAACAGGCAACTGGTTCAGGATAATCTTTTGCCCGTGATCGCTAAGGCAGGCGGCTTTCCCAATTTTTTGCCTATTTCTTTACCGCGTTTATCAGGCGATGCGGCAGAGATGGGACGGTGCCTTGCTGAGATTATTTTCAATCATAATCAAGCAGAGGCGCTTATTCTTGGGGTCAGTGGTGGTGAGACAACCGTAACCTTAGGCCGTGATCATGGCAAAGGGGGGCGATCGCAAGAGCTAGCCGTAAGTTTTGCCCTGCGCATGGCAGATGCTGATATTGATTTTCCTTGGTTGATACTTGCTGCCGGAACCGATGGCCGAGATGGGCCGACTAATGCCGCCGGGGCAATGCTTGATAGTTCTATGCCGCTTGATTCTGATGCGATGGCAAGGGCTGTGCGTCGGCATGACTGTTGGACTTATCTTAATCAGGTTGGTGGCTTATTTTTGCCAGGGGCGAGTGGTACAAATTTGGCAGATATGGTGGTCATCCTCATAGACCCATCACAAAGGCACGGATCAGAATCTTTGAGGTGATAATTTGACACATAGAAATTCTCTTTTTAAAGAATAATAATAACAATCTTAATAGGGCGAGAAATGAATAGATTATTTTTAATTTCAATTTTTCTGTCGGCTTTAATAAGCGTGGGAACACCTGTTTTTCACGCATCGTTGAAATCTGCTTCGGCAGACGACATGCGCCTTGGGGATCTCATAATTTCAGATCCGTGGCTTAAAGCTACACAATCGGGCAAGCCTGTGACGGGTGGCTATTTAACCATTCGCAATGATGGGATGATTGATGATTATTTGTTAGGGGCATCAGCAGCATTTTCAGGTAAAACAGAAATCCACGAAATGAAAATTACAAACGACATCATGCAAATGCGCCCATTATCAGAGGGGTTGTTTATTCCAGCAGGAGAAACCGTTATGCTCAAACCCGGCGGATATCATGTTATGTTTATGGGGTTAAACCAGCCGCTTTCTGAAGAGGGAGAGTTTGAAGTTGTACTTAATTTCAAGCACGCTGGCTCAATCCGAGTTATGTTTGACGCCAAACGTAATCAGGGCCAAACCCATTAACTGATAACCCCAACATAACTTCATCACAGAAAAGGAGAGGTGTTATGCGTCCGTTTGCTTTACTCATTACCGGAATTCTGGTGGGGTCGGCCCTCACCTATACGGTCATGGGGAATATCCTTAGTGATGGCCATGACCATGATCGCGATGCCTACGCTGTAGGGGCAGAATCGCATGACCATTCTTCGCATGATCACGCAGAGGGCATTGAAACAAGTCAATGGGACCTTGTGCCCGAAGTGAAGGCAAAACTCACCGCTGATGCCGTTACAGGGTATAATTTGCATATCGAAACTTCGCATTTTGATCTTGTTCCCCCGGCAACAGACCATGCTGATAGCACAGGTGAGGGGCATGCCCATCTCTATGTTAATGGTGAAAAAATTGCTCGTGTTTATGGGCATTGGTTTCATATTTCCAGCCTGCCAAAAGGGCAAAACACCATTACCGTAAGTTTGAATGGTCACAACCACGAAGAATTGCTAAATCAAGGGGTGCCGATTGTGGCGACATTGATGCAGGAAGGCGATTAACCTTAATTATTCGAATTGTGTTGTTGTGCTGACAGCACATAAGGATATAACTGCAGGAATTTTTTTGATGGATGCACCGTGCTATGCCATCTCGGCATAATTGGCTTGCGGTATGACAATGGATGAGGAGCGCATATCATGGAAAATTTAACCCATTTGGGCAAACCTACAGCTTTGCCGTCATCCCCTGAAGAGGCTGTGCTGGACAGGGTCCCGAACCCACATCCGGATACAAAGTTCGTTGCGCGGTTTACCCAGCCTGAGTTCACCTCGCTATGTCCGGTTACCGCACAGCCTGATTTTGCCCATCTGGTGATTGACTATATTCCTCAAGAATGGATGGTGGAATCCAAGTCGTTGAAAGTCTATCTAAATAGCTTTCGAAACCATCAGGCCTTTCATGAAGCTTGTACGGTTGATATAGGCAAGCGGCTTGCTGATTTGCTCCAGCCTCATTGGCTCAGAATTGGGGGCTACTGGTATCCGCGTGGCGGTATGCCGATTGATGTGTTTTGGCAATATGGACAAAGCCCTGAAGGCGTCTGGATTCCAGATCAGGGCGTTGCAGGGTATCGGGGCCGCGGCTAATTAATCAGTCGCAAGGTTTTCCAGCGCTTGCCTAAAGATGACAGGATCAACATTTCCACCTGAGGCAATAACGATGGTAGTTTTGTCTTTGCCATCACATTTTCCAGCTAATAACGAAGTCAGGGCAACAGCACCGCCTGGTTCAATCACCAACTTAAGATATTGCCATGCTAATGCCATAGCATGAAGCACTTCTTCATCAGTGACTTGAAATCCTTTTGAGACATGGTTATTGTTAATGGCAAAGGTGATCTCGCCTGGGGTAGGTGTGACAATCGCGTCACAAATTGATCGTGCTGAGGGATCATTGCTAAGCCGTTCTCCTGCCTCTAGTGAGCGCCGGAAATCATCAAAACCCTCAGGCTCTGCCGCCATTAAGGTCAGTTTTGGAAAATGCTCATGCATGGCAAGGGCAACCCCGGCAAGCAAGCCGCCGCCGCCAGTACAGCACAGCAACTGATCCGGAATAACGCCAGCAGCTTTTAGATCTTCGGCAATTTCCACCCCCATAGTGCCTTGGCCTGCAATCACCGGTATATATTCATAGGGCGGAATTAATGCCGCCCCATGATCGTCAGCCATGTTTTGACCAATCGCCTCGCGGTTTTCCCGATATCGGTCATAAAACACGACATCAGCACCAAAGGCCTTGGTATTTTTGATTTTCATGCTGGGGGCATCCTCGGGCATGATGATGGTGGCCTTTATCCCTTTAATGCCTGCTGCCGCCGCAACGGCGGCTGCATGATTGCCTGAAGAATAGGCAACCACATGATCCACATCACTGGGTAAAGCCATGACAGCGTTAATTGCCCCGCGAAATTTAAAAGACCCTGTTTTCTGGAGGGGTTCAGCTTTGATCAACACGCGGCCACCGACCAGCTGATTCAAAAGTGGCGATTCCAGCAAAGGGGTTTTAACAATAAAACCCGAAATACGCTTAACCGCCGCGGCTATATCCGCATAAACTGGCAATTCCATGATGTTTGGTTCCTGTTTTTCCTATTTCTTTAGGTTATTATAGGTTTTGCAGTCAAGATTTTCTACCAATTGCTAACGGTTAAAAACGAAACCTTGAAGTCTCACGCCGTTAGCCCTATTCTCCGGCAAAGAAGATCACGCTGAAACCCAGTGTGGATATAAAACATAGTTTTTTTTATTAAGGAATATCCAGATGTCCGGACAGCCGCAATTTCAAGGTTCTTATGTTGCCCTTATGACGCCCTTCAAAAATGGTGCACTTGATGAGGCCGCTTTCCGAAAATTAGTCTCATGGCAAATTGCGGAAGGCACCAATGGCCTGATTCCTGTAGGAACCACAGGTGAATCCCCAACTCTAAGCCATGATGAGCATAAACAAGTTGTCGAATGGTGTATTGACGAAGCCGCAGGCAGGGTTCCTATTATCGCTGGCGCTGGTTCCAATTCCACCGATGAGGCTGTGGATTTTGTTCGTCATGCAAGCAAGGCCGGTGCCGATGCGGTGCTAGTGGTTACGCCTTATTATAACAAACCCACACAGGCTGGCTTATTGCGCCATTATGAAACCATTGCTGATGCCTCGGATGTTCCGGTGATTATTTATGATATCCCGGGGCGGTCTGTGGTCAGCATGGCGGTAGATACTATGGTCAAATTGGCAGATCACCCCAATATCGCAGGGGTAAAAGACAGCTCACAAGATTTGTCACGGCCTACAGAACTTGGCAATCGCATTGCTGGCGGCTTTAGCATGCTGTCAGGTGAAGATGGCACAGCGTTGCCATTCCTCGCCGCAGGGGGGCATGGCTGTATCTCTGTGACGGCTAATATTGCGCCGCGGATGTTATCAGAAATGCATGCCGCGTGGCAGGCAGGGGATATCAGAACCGCAATGGCGATTAACGCGCGGGTAATGCCGTTGCACGCGGCCATGTTCTGCGAATCTAGCCCTGGCCCAGTGAAATATGCTGCTAGCCTGATGGGGCTGTGTGGTGAGGAAATGCGTTTGCCCATGACAGATATTGATGCGAGTTCGAAAGTTAAAGTCAAACAGGCTATGCTAGACGTTGGTTTGATAAACGCATAACCCCTTAGTGAGGAGGTTCAATGGCCTCGACCATTTCCGTGGGCCGTGTTGCTGAAAATCGTAAGGCGCGCCACGATTATGAAATAATTGAGACCATCGAAGCCGGACTTGTGCTGTTCGGCAGTGAGGTCAAGTCACTTCGTCGGGGCAGGGCCAGTATCACTGAGGCCTACGCCGGTGAAGAACGGGGAAGGCTTATCCTGATTAATGCCAATATTCCCGAATACGAGGGTGCCAGGGATAATCATGAACCTAAACGGCATCGGCCCTTATTGCTCAATAAAAAAGAACAAAACAAATTGCTAGGCCATATCAACCGCGATGGCATGACCATTGTTCCATTAAGTCTTTATTTTAATGATCGGGGTTTAGCAAAGGTCGCACTTGGTCTGGCCAAAGGCCGCAAAAAGCATGATAAGCGCGAAGCGATCAAAAAGCGTGACTGGGATCGCCAGAAGGCTCGTGTCCTTAAGGGTGACTGATGACCGCGTTAATGCGGTGAAAAACCTGATCAAACATATCTTCGGTCAAGCGTCCGGTCTGGGTGTTATATCGTGAACAATGATAGGATGAGATTAACATCTGCCCACCATCCAGTTGCCATTCGCCATGATGCCGAAACGGATAGTCACGCCGCTTTAATCCCAACATATCTAGCAAGGTGTGATGGGCAATCTGCCCTAGCGTAAAATAAACTTTGATCCCCGTCATGCGATTAAGATCACGGGCAAGAAAAGGGCGACAGTTTTTAATCTCATTTGGGTTAGGTTTGTTTTGTGGTGGCAAGCAACGCACGGCATTTATAATCCGTGCTTTATTTAAGACAAGCCCATCATCGGTTCGGGCTTTATACTCACCCTTTGCCCAGCCATGTTTCAGCATCATTTTAAACAGCAAATCACCCGCAAAATCCCCAGTGAAGGGGCGGCCTGTGCGGTTAGCCCCTTTTAATCCTGGGGCCAAACCCACAATTGCCACCGCCGCATCCAATGCGCCAAACCCATGCACAGGGGCGTTATACCAATCTGGGTATTTGTCTTGTTGTTGTTGCCTGAAATTAGCCAGTCTCGGGCATAATTGGCAGTCTTGTGGAGGATTAA
>Ga0181577_10003386_pt1 | contig 12370 bp, 9 predicted proteins | sample 101ome_21_FD_132468 | JGI IMG/M metagenome (GOLD analysis project Ga0181577, IMG submission 132468) | Coastal salt marsh microbial communities from the Groves Creek Marsh, Skidaway Island, Georgia - 101413BT metaG (megahit assembly) | ecosystem: Environmental > Aquatic > Marine > Intertidal zone...
AGGCGTGGTACTGCGCGACCTCAGCCGAGGCGGTGTCGCTCCAAGACTCGGGCGCGGCGTACCCGCCGAGCCGGCTGGTGAGGTCGACGAGGGTCTCGCGAGCATCACCGACGACTGGGAGCGCCAGATGTTTCGTGGCATCGAAGCGAGCGACATTGATCCCGATGATCTTGACGTCCTGGTTCTTGAAGACCGTCCACGAGCCGGTCGTGAAGTCTTCGAGGCGGGTACCGACGGCGAGAACGACGTCGGCCTCGGCCGCCAGATTGTTGGCCGCCTCACACCCGGTCACGCCGATCGGCCCGGTGTAGTTCGGATGCGATGCGAGCAGCGACGCCTTACCGGCGACCGTCTCCACGACGCGGATGTTGTGGGTCTCGGCGAAGGCCGCGAGCTCCGCCTCGGCGAACGAGTAGTGCACGCCACCACCGGCAATGATCAGGGGTTTCTCGGCCCCGGCGATCGCCGCAGCAGCCGCGTCGAGTTGATGGATGTCGGCGCGCGGCCGGGTCAGATGATGGATCTGTTCGTCGAAGAATCGGACCGGGAAGTCGTAGGCCTCACCCGCCACATCTTGGGGCAGGCCGATGAACGCAGGGCCGCAATCGGCCGGATCGAGCATCGTCTGGACCGCATGCGGGAGTGAGGTCACGACCTGCTCGGGCTTCATGATGCGGTCCCAGTAGCGGCTCACCGACCGAAAGGCATCGTTGACCGTCGTCGATGGTTCACCGAAGTGTTCCACTTGCTGGAGCACCGGGTCGGGCAAGCGGCTGGCGAATGTGTCGCCGGCGATGAGCAGGAGGGGGATACGGTTGGAGTGGGCGACGCCGGCGGCGGTGACCATATTGGTTGCACCGGGCCCGACCGACGAGGTCGCCACCATGATCTGGCGGCGACGGACCGTCTTTGCGTAGGCGGTGGCGGCGAGCGCCATGCCCTGTTCGTTCTGCCCGCGCCAGGTCGGCAGCTCCTCTCGGTGTTGCTCAAGCGCATGGCCGAGGCATGTCACGTTGCCGTGCCCGAAAATGGCGAAAACGCCAGGGAAGAGCGGCTCGACCGTTCCGTCGGGCATCACCGTCTTCTGGGCGATGAGGTACCTGACGATCGCTTCGGCGGTGGTGAGGCGGATGGTTTCCACGAACAACTCCTCTGTCAGTCGCGCGGGCTCAGCCGCTCGACGGTCTCCCACTTCTCGGACTCCCACGAGCGCAACATCGCGTCCTGCACGCTCACATAGTCGATCGCCTCGGCAAAGCCCGGCGTGTGCTGACGGCCGTTGGCGACGGACGACAAGAACTCGAACTCTTCGATGACTTTGAGGTCCTCGTAGCCGATCGGGTTGGCGTCGCCCGGCACGAAGTTGCCGTGGTACGGGAAGCGGTCACCGGAATACACCGTCTTGAACCCGAGCTCGGGCTCAGAGGCACGGAACACCTTCAGCTCGTTCATCGTCTCCAGGTTCCACATCAGCGAACCCTTGGTGCCGTACACCTCAAAGGCACACTGACTCTGCGGGCCGACGATGGACCGACTGGTCTCGAAGACTCCTCGGGCACCGTTCTCGAAGACACACATCGCACCGAAGTAGTCCTCGTTCTCCACCGTGCCGGTCGGGTCGCCGGGCTTGCCGGTGTCGTAGTGCGTGCCACCCTGTTTGGGTAGCGGTCGTTCCGGGATCTGGATGTGACCCGTTCCGACCACCTTCTCGATCCCGCCGATCAGCATGTGGGCGAGGTCGACGGAGTGGCTGAGGATGTCAGAGGACACGCCGTGGCCGGCCTCATCGAGCATGAAACGCCAGCTGAGCAACCCCATCGGGTCGGCGCCGTACATCGAGAAGAACCGACCGCGATAGTTGGTGATCTCGCCCAACTCACCGGTATCGATCAGCTGCTTGGCGTACTGCACCAGCGGGGCCCAGCGATAGTTGTAGCCGACGCCGGTGATCACACCGGCGGCCCGGGTGGCCGCCTCAATGCGGACGGTCTGCTCAGGCTTGCCACCCACCGGCTTCTCACAGAACACGTGTTTGCCAGCTTCGGCCGCGGCAATCGCGATCGGTTCGTGCAGCATGTTGGGCGCACAGATCACGACGACATCGATGTCGTCGTTGGTCACCAGGTCGTTCCAGTCGACCGAGCCATGACGGAAGCCGAAGTCGGCGACGGCCTGGTCGACCCGGGCCGCCAGGTTGTCGCTGATCATCACCAGCTCCGCGTCGAAGTCGCGGTCGGCGAACAGGGTCGGGATACGAAGGATCGATCGGGTGTGGGCCTGGCCCATCCAACCGAAGCCGACGACGCCGACTCGGATCTTCTTTCGTGCGGTCACGAGCGGTTCTCCAAGGTCTCGTAGACGTGCGGGTTGACGACATCGACCGGGCGTTCCCCGGCCAACACCTGACGGGCGTTCTCGATCGCGCCGGAGTACATGCGCACCCGGCCCTTATCCGTGGCCGAGGCGATATGAGGGGTAACAACGACATTGTCGCGGTGCAAGAGGGTGTGAGCGGGGTCGAGCGGTTCGGGCGCGGTCACATCGAGACCAGCCGCATAGACCTTGCCGGAGTCGAGAGCGTCGATCAGCGCCTGCGTGTCGATCACGCCGCCCCGTGCCGCGTTGACGATGACAACACCGTCCTGCATGCGGGCGAACGCGTCGGCATCGAGCAGGTTGCGGGTCTCATCGGTGAGTGGGGTGTGCATCGTGACCACCCGGCTCTCACAAAGAATCGTCTCGAAGTCGACCTGTTCGTACTCGCCGACCTCAACGTAGGGGTCACAGACGAGGACCCGCATGTCCATCGCCGCACACATCCGGGCGACACGGCTCCCGATCCGGCCATGGCCGACCACCCCGACCGTCGCCCCGCTCAGTTCGATGCCTTCGTGGGCGGCGTAGAAGTCCTGACGGCCCGCCCGCAACCGGGCGACGTTGTTGGCGGTGAACTTGGTCGCTGCCATCAGCAGGCTCAGCGTGTGCTCTGCCGTCGAGATCGAGGGCGCGTCGGGCGTGTTGCAGACGACCACGCCCGCCGCAGCTGCGGCATCGAGGTCGACGGTGTCGAAGCCGATCCCCGACCGTGAAATCACTTCGAGCATCTCACCCTTGGCGATTCGCTCCGCTGGCCACAATGACGCACCGGCGATCGCAGCACGGCAGGTGGGCAGTTCGGACTCGTCGGGTCCGACAACCTCCCAGTCATGACCGAACAACTCGTCGAAGCCGGGGGGCAGCGGCCGATCGATGAAGATGCGTTCAGGCATCGCCGGCTCCTAGATGAGTCTTGCCGTCGGCCGTCGCCATCGGGCAGCGGGGGTCGAGCGCCATGCCCTCCCATTCGTCTCGAACCCAGTGGTGGGCCGGATCGTCACAGAACGCCATCGAACGTTCGCCTCCAGGTCCAGCCAGCACGTTCAAGTAGTACATGTCGTAGCCGGGCGCCGCGATGCACGGCCCGTGGTAGCCGCGTGGCACGAGGAACACGTCGCCGTCGCGCACCGCCACGTTGGCGTCGATCTCACCGTCGTCGGTGTAGGTGCGGTGCATCCCGAACCCGTCTGCGGCGTGGTCGATCGTGCCCGCCTTCCCGATACGGAAGTAGTAGATCTCCTCGTTGTTGACCTCGCACTCCGGACTGTCGTCATGCTTGTGGGGCGGATACGAGGACCAGTTGCCGTCAGGGGTGAGGAGTTCGACGCACATGATCTTGTCCGCGTGATTCCACACCTCGGGGCTCGCAAAGTTTGTGACCTGGCGGGTGGCAGGCCCCGCACCGCGAACCTCGACACCAACGCCGGACGTCGGGCCGTACTTCGGGGGGAGCGCGTTGTCACAGCGAGAAGTGGCAAGGGCGACCTCACCGCCGCCGGATGCCAAAATCGAAAACACCGAGTCCCGCCCGACATACAGGAAGTCGGTCACTCGGGCGAACACCGTCTCGCGCCCATCGAGCCGAAACATCGCATCGCCGACGACGACATCGACGTCGACCGCGCTCAGGGGGAGCACGATCATCTCGTTGTCGCCTGTTTCGACGGTGCGGCTCACGCCGGCCGCAAGGTCGAGCACCCGAAGGCCCGTGTGAGCCCAACCGGCGCGATCGGGCGTGAGCACCACGGGGTCATCGCCGTTGGCGAGCGTCGGCGCAGCGAGATGAAGGTCAGCGACCGGAATCATCGTGGGTCACGCTCCTGAAGGAACTCGCCGACCTCCGGACCGGTCGGCATGTCGTCGGCGCACATCATCCGCCCGGCGACGATGGCACCGGCCGCGTTCCCGAACCGGACGGTATCGGGCAGCGACCAGCCCTCGAGCAAGCCATGGCAGAAGGCGCCGCCGAACGCGTCGCCCGAACCCAAGCCGCACACAACCTTGACCGGGTACGGGGCGAGCCGCTCTCGGATCTGCGGCGTTGCGACCATGACGCCGTCGCCGCCCAGCTTCACAATCGCTGCGTCGAGACCGCGTTCGAGCAGTCGGTCGGCTGCCTCGTCTGGATCGGAGGCACCGACCGCGACCTCGCACTCCTTGCGGTTGCCGATCGCGATCGTGACATGCTCGAGCATCGGCGAGATCGCCTGGTGGGCCTGCGCTTCGGACTCCCAGAACATCGGGCGCCAGTCCAGGTCAAGGACGGTGTGGCGTTGGCGCCCTCGCCGTTCGAGCAACTCGGTGACGGTCTGGCGGCTCCGTTCGAATGCGAAGCGACTGGCCGGCGTCCAGACGATCCGCGCCTCGTCCACGGCCTCGAGCAACTCCGGTGTCGTCTCGATCTCCATGTCGGGAGCCGCCGGCTCCCGGTAGAAGAAAATGGTCGGATCCTCGGGTGGATCGAGTTCGGCGAACGCAAGCGGCGTCTTCAACGTCGGGTGGGTTGCGACAAACCGCGGATCGACGTTGAACGTGTCGCGGAGCGCGTCGGCGATGTAGCGGCCGAACTGGTCGTCACCGACGCGCGTTGCGAGGGCCACGTTGTGGCCGTAGCGCGCGGTCGCGACCGCCACATTCGTAGCGGTACCACCGATGGATTTTCGGAAGGTCGTGACGTCGGACATCGTCACGCCGGGTTGTTCGGCGTAGAGATCGACGCTCACCCTTCCGATCGAGAGAAGATCGAGCGACGACATCGACGATCAGCCCCCTCGACCCTGCAGGCCGCTTGCGGCGGGGCAGGGGTAGGGCTCACGTCGCCGCGGCCCACCGGTGGTCTCCTGCACCGTGCGTCGGAGGGGAGGAATTCGGTTCATGCGTTCTGAGCGGCGTCGATTTCGTGCTGCAACGCCTCGAGCTCTGCACCACCGGCCATCAACGAAGTCAGTTCGGTCTGTGTGATCTCGCCCTTCGCGAAGTTGCCCATCGATTGGCCGCGGTTGAGGATCAGGAAACGGTCGCCAACCGGATAGGCGTGATTCGGGTTGTGGGTGATGAAGATCACACCCAGGCCGCGCTTCGCTGCTTCGACGATGTATCTCAGCACGACACCCGACTGCTTCACGCCGAGGGCCGACGTCGGCTCGTCCAGAATGAGCACCTTCGCCCCGAAATAGACCGCCCGAGCGATCGCGACCGATTGGCGTTCACCTCCGGAGAGAGTGCCGACGGGCTGCTCGGTGTCGCGGATGTCGATGCCCATCTTGGCCATCTCTTCCTTGGCGATCCGCTTGGCCTTCGTCTTGTCGATCCACTCCAGCGGCCAGATGCCCTTCGTCGGCTCAGAGCCGAGAAAGAAGTTCCGCCACACCGACATGAGCGGGACCATGGCGAGATCCTGATACACGGCGGCGATGCCAGCATTGAGCGCTTCACGTGGGTTCTTAAAGTTGACCGCTTCCCCCTCGAGCTTGAAGGTCCCTTCGGAGTGCTCGTGCACACCGGCGAGGATCTTGATGAAGGTGGACTTGCCGGCGCCGTTGTCGCCGAGCACACAGGTGACCTGACCCGCTCGGACCTCGGTCGTGACCCCCTGAAGGGCGATGATGTTGCCGTAGAACTTCGAGATGCCCTCGAGCTCGAGCAGTGGCGTGTCTGACATCTTCTGCCTCCTCGAATCAGCGGGCCGATTCGGCCTTGGTGCGGATGTAGTTGTTGGCGACCACGGCGAGCAGCAGGATCGCTCCGACGAAGACGAACCTCCAGTCAGAGTTCCAGCGGGCTGATGGGATGCCCTGCACGGCCATCGCCATGATCACGGCGCCGATTCCGGCGCCGATCGTGGAGCCATAGCCGCCGGTCAATGCCGTTCCGCCGACGACAGCAGCGATGATGTATTCGAACTCTTCACCGTCACCGGTGCTGGCCTGGATGGTGTTGAGGCGGAACGCAAGCAACACACCGACGAGCCAGGCGGCTGCCGAAACGACCATGAACAACTGTGTCTTGGTGCGGGCGGCCGGAACACCGACCTGGCGGGCCGCGTCCTTGTTGCCGCCGACGGCGAAGGTCCAGCTGCCGAACCGGGTTCTGGCGAGGACCCACGAGACCACGGCGGTAAAGCCGATGAACCACAGGATTCGGACGCTGTATTTGACGATCGAGCCGCCTTCGGCCGCTTCGGCTTCGGTCACCCAACCGAGACGGGCAACCATGCCGACCAGGATCAACACCGCAGCGCCAAGCATCAGGTTGCGAGCGAAGGCGTCAGCCTTCACGTCGGAGAAGCGCCGCACATCAAAGAGCATCGTGGCGACCGCCCAGATGGCCATGACCGCAGCGATGGCAAGCATTACCGAAAAGGCTTGCGCACGGAATTTGGCCGAGGCCGACTCGCTCTGGATGAAGAACGCCATCACCACGAGCGCGAGTGAGGTCACCAGCAACAGCGCCGAACCGGTGCGGTCGTCTCGCCGACGCCCTCGGCTCGCCGCCGTGATCAAGCTGACGAAGCCGACTGCGGCCAAGGCAATGAAGATGATCGCTCGTGCGCCCTGCTCCGTTGAGAGGTTCAGGAACGCCATCATGAACAGGAGGGCGACAATGCCCGAGCTGATGACTCGAGCTCTCGCCTCGCCGAGGGCGTTGGCCACGGCAGCCGAAATCGCGCCGCCGATTGCGGAACCGACCGCGATGGCACTCGACGAGCGAGCCGACCACAGCATGGCGATCAGCGCAACGACGACGGCAATGATCAGGTTGGTGCTGCCACCAAGGTCGAACGCGTCGGAGAGATCCTCACCGTTCTGGGCGTCGAACCATGAACCGACCGCCATGGCGGCGACCAAGGCGACGAAGCCGACGATCAGCGGGGTCATGAACCCATCGGCGTCGCCGGCCGATGAGTCGCTGGCGAGTCGGGGGGCGTAGCGCCACATGCCCCAACCGAGAAAGCCGATGAGCATGCCGGCGCCGATGAGGAGTGCGCCGAGGGTGTTGCCACCCGAGCCGTCGGTGCCGTGGAGTTGCCAGACACCGACGAGTCCCAGCGCAAGCCCAACGACGACGCCGGCCAGACCGGTCGGGTTCATCGTGTCGCGGCGCCGAAAGTGGTACTCGTAGATGGCGAGGACGATGAGGGTCAGACCGGCGAGAACCCCGATCGAATAGACCCAGTCGCGGGAGTCCCAGATGTGGTCGTTGCGGACCCACTCGCCGGCGAAGACCTTGTCGAGGAGGCCGTAGCCCTTGTCGCTGGCGTTGTTGGCCTCGGCGTAGATGGCGAGATCGTCGAGCTTCCCGACCTGGATCTGGTCGACGATGAGCTTCGAGAAGCCGAGCTTGGCGCCCTTGAGAACGAAGAAGGACCCGAGCGTCACGATGAAGCTCGGGAGCGATGTTCGGTTGACGAGGAACCCGTTCCACCAACCGAGGCCGAGGGCCGCCAACAGCGAGAGTGGCAAGGCGACCCAGAGGCTGAACCCGGCACCTGCCGCATCGCCAGCAACGTCACGGACGAGCAGGATCGTGAGGATGCCGAGCGCACCGGTCGCCGCGCCCGATGAGAGGTCGAATTCGCCGCCGATCATCAAGAGGGCGACGGCAACAGCCATGATGCCAAGCGGCGCGGAAGCCTGGTCGAGGATCGACTGCGCACCGCTGGCTTGGCCGAATTTCGCGGAGACGGCCCAAAAGAAAATCCAGACGGCAACTGCGCCGATTGCTGCACCGATCTCGGGCCGGATGAGCGCACGCTGGAAGACTCCTCGGTACGCAAGCCGCTCATCTGGTTTCGAGGCCGTGGCCTCGCCTGTCGTGTCACTCATTGGTGACAACTCCCCCCACGAAGTCGTTCCTTAGTGTGGATGCCGAAGCATCCGGGTGACCGGCCGCTCTCGGGGCGAGTGCAGAACTCACCCCGAGAGCCGACCAGATCAATGGTGATGCCGATGGGGCAGGGCCTCATCGGCGATCCGTTGGGATCAGCGAGTGCCCTGAGCGGACAGCTCCTTGACCTCAGCGGCGTTGTCCGGGGTCACGAAGCCCGGACCGGTGAGCACCGGGAGACCGCCGCCAGCCTGGTTGGCGTTGGTGGCCTCAAGGTACATCAGGACGACCGGCAGGTAGCCCTGGAGGTACTGCTGCTGGTCGACGGTGAAGGCGACGTCGCCAGCCTCGATCGCATCGAGGAGCTCCGGCGTCATGTCGAAGCCACCGATGGTGAGATCGATGCCGAGGTCCGATGAGGCCGAGAGGGCCGACATGGTGATGACCGGACCGACGCCGAGGACGCCGTCGATCGACGGATCGGCCTCAAGCACGGCCTTGATGCCGTTGATCTGTTCGGTCTGGTCAGCGTCGAGACCGACGAACTGGGTGATGACCTCACCATTGAAGGTCTCTTCGAGACCCTCGCAGCGCTCGGTCAGGCCGACGTTGGACTGCTCCTGCTGAGCGCAGAGGACCTTGGTGGCGCCGAGGTCGTTGAACCGCAGGCCAGCGCCCTGACCGGCAACGTCTTCGGACTGGCCGATGTGCGACGTCGCACCAATGGTCTGGTAGTCGTTCAGGCCCGAGTTGAGCGTGTAGACGGGGATACCTGCCGCCACGGCACCCTGGAGCGGGCCGATCAGCTGGTCAGGGGATGGCAGCGACGCAGCGATGCCGTCCGAGCCTTCGCCAATGGCGGTCTCAATGTCCGTGACCATCTGGCCGGGGTCGTTGTTGCCGGGCATCCAGACACAGTTCACGCCGACGTCGGCGCAGGCGGCGTCCATGCCACGCTTCACGACCGACCAGAACGGACCGTCGTCAGAGTGCGTGATCATGTGGAACGTGAGATCACCGCCCTGGGTCTGCTCAACGGCTTCTTCGGTGTCACTGCCGGCGCCCTCGCTGGTGTCGTCGTCGTCGCTGCCGCAGGCGGCGGTGACGAGAACGATGGCGAGGAGCACTGCCAGCCAACGGAAGTGCTTCTTCATGGTTTCCCCCTCCTCAGGGTTTGGGTTTGAACCGTGTTCACGACGCAGCTTCACGAGACACCCAAGGGGCTCGTGAACTGCGCATTGATAGCACGGAGGTATTCGATGCTCCGAAGAACGTCGAGCTTGGGGCCTTCGCCCGGTGCCGGTTCGGCGCCGGTGATGGCGGCGTCTTGTTCGAGGACGTACCAGCCGTTGTAGCCGGTGCGCTCGAGTTCGGTGACGACCTGGGCAATGGGCACGTCGCCGTCACCCATGGGGCAGAACATGCCGTTCTGAACCCCCTCCATGATCGTCTGCTCACCAGCAAAGACTGGCGCGGCCCGGTCGAGATGGACGTCTTTGAGATGCACATGGACGATGCGGTCTCGTGCGTCAGCGAGGAACTCGACGGGGTCGTAGCCGCCGATCATCAGGTGGCCCATGTCGAAGGTCCAACCGACGTCGCTTCGATCGAGCACGTTCTTGACGTCCTCGGGGCGTTCAATCATGGTCCCGAGGTGCGGATGGATCGCCTGGCGCATCCCGTGGGCGGCCACGATGGCCTCGACCTCGCCCAGCATCGCTGCAGCGTGGTCCCATGCGGCGGCGTCAATCTCGATGCGGGGCGCCCAGTCGAAGGTTGTGACCATCGAGGTGATGAAGAGGGTGCCGCCCGCTCCCCCCATCAACGCAGCGGCTCGCTCGGCTGCGGCGAGGCTGGCATCGCGCTGGGCAGGGTCGTGAAGCACCAACGGGACGAACCCGCCGATCATGGCGAGATCGAAGCGGGCACAGGCGGCCCGAAGCGCGTCGGATTCGGTCGGCAGGTAGCCATCGGATCCAAGTTCGGTTGCCTGGAGACCGAGCTCCTGCATTTCGGCAAGGACTCGCTCGACGGGGAGTTCAACGCCCCATCCCGGCACTTCACAGACGCCCCAGCTGATCGGGGCACCCGCGACGCGATCAAGAAAGCTCACCCCACCTCCCAGTGCGGTCTCAACGCGCAACGACCCTTTGCGTTAGAGCGCTCCAATAGTTACGGTCCCGACGGAGCTTGTCAAGCGAAAGCATGTTCGACGACGATTTGTGTGGCCGGGCTGCGCAAGGGAGGGGCCATGAGCCGACCGACGATGGAGACCGTCGCTGAACGCGCTGGCGTCTCGCGTGCGTTGGTGAGCCTGGTTATGAACAACTCGCCCAAGGTGTCCGACACCAAGCGTCAGGCAGTCCTGGAGGCTGCCGCCGAGCTCGGCTACCGGCCGAACCTCCACGCCCGCAGCCTGGCCCAGCAGCGCACCAAGACCCTCGGCATGATCATCAACGACATCCACAACCCGTTCTTTGCCGAGGTCGTCTACGGGGTTGAGGCCGCCGCAGAAGCCCACGGACTTGAGGTCCTGATCCTCAACGGAGGCCGAGATGCCGAGCGAGAACGGCGGGCGGTTGAAACCCACCTGCAGTTCCAGGTCGAAGCGCTCGTCCTGGTAGGCCCCAAACTCAGCGACGAGGACATCCTGCGTGCGTCCTACGTCGTACCCACCGTCGTCGTCGGGGCCGGCCGCACGCACCCCGGTGTCGACACCGTTACCACCGATGACCATGTCGGGACCGCGCTTGCGATCGATCACCTGATTGCGCTCGGGCACCGCAACATCGTGCATATCGACGGAGGAAGCAATATCTCTAGTCGCCCACGGTCCAGGGGCTACGAGAAGGCGATGCGCTCGGCCGGACTCCAACCCCGCATCCTTCACGGCGGCGACGACGAACTCGATGCTGCCGAGCCGGTGGGCGCGCTCATCGAGAGTGACACTCTCCCGACCGCACTCTTCACCTTCAACGATCTCCTCGCCGCTGGCACCCTCAGCACCCTCGAATCCGCCGGGCTGCGCGTGCCCGACGACGTATCGGTCGTGGGCTACGACAACACCTTCATCGCGGCCCTCACCCACATCTCGCTGACAACGGTGAACCAGCCCCGGCATCAGATGGGCGAACTCGCCATTCGGACCATTCTCGAACGCATCGAGGACGGTCGAACCGAGCCCGCAAGGATCGACCTCCCCCCCACGCTCGCAGTTCGCAACAGCACCGCACCGCCGAGGGAGCCATGACCCGCATCGGCATCGTCGGAACGTCGTGGTGGTCCGACTCGATGTACCTGCCAGCACTGCGCAGCCTCGATGGCGTGGATGTTCCCGCCGTCCTCGGACGCAACCCAGCGCGTACCGCCGACTTCGCCGCCAACTGGGAAATCCCACGGGCGTTCACCGATACCGACGCGTTTTTCGAGCAGCCACTCGACGCAGTGATCATCGCCTCGGCCAACCATGCCCACCACCCACTCGCAATCCAGGCGATCGACGCAGGACTCGACGTCCTGTGCGAAAAGCCACTCGGGCTCAACGTCGACGAAGCCCGCGAGATGGCCGCCGCCGCCGCAGAGGCCGCTGCGATCACCCTCGTGCCCTTCACCTACCGATACATGCCCGTCAACCAGTACGTGAAGCGACTGATCGACGAGGGCTATCTCGGCGAAGCGTTCCATCTCGGCCTTCGCTACTTCACCGGCTTCGCGCGAAACGGCGAGTACGCCTGGCGCTTCGACCGCAGCGAGGCAGGAAGCGGCGTGATCGGTGACATCGGGAGCCACTTCCTCTACCTCGCCCGCTGGTTCTTCGGTGAAGTCGAATCCATCGGTTGTCTCGCCCGCTCGTTCGTCTCGCGCGATGACCGGCCCGACGGCCGGCCCTACGAACGAGGCGAAGACTCCGCCGTGATGACCCTCGAATTCGCGTCCGGGGCCTACGCCACCGTGCAAGCGAGCGCGGTCTGTCACGAACCGACGCCATTCGGCCAGGTTCACGAGTTCGATGCTCACGGCAGCGCCGGCACCCTCCACGCAGTCTGCGACTGGGACACCGTGCAGCACGTGCGGGGCGTCAAGGTTGGCGAGTCCGGACCAGCCCAGGAGTTGCCGATCCCCGACGACATCTGGAACGGCACCCGGCGCGGCTCCGTGCACGACACCT
>Ga0181577_10003391_pt1 | contig 12358 bp, 11 predicted proteins | sample 101ome_21_FD_132468 | JGI IMG/M metagenome (GOLD analysis project Ga0181577, IMG submission 132468) | Coastal salt marsh microbial communities from the Groves Creek Marsh, Skidaway Island, Georgia - 101413BT metaG (megahit assembly) | ecosystem: Environmental > Aquatic > Marine > Intertidal...
GAGGAATTGGACGGCGGCCGGAAGGCGGTCAACGTAATTCTCTCCAAAGAAGAAACCTACCACGACATTGAGCCGGTCCGTTTGGGCGGCAATGGCGTAACCGCTTTTGTCTCCATCACCCGAGGCTGCGACAACATGTGCACTTTTTGTGTGGTTCCCTTTACCCGAGGACGCGAGCGCAGCCGGAATCCACAAACCATTGTGGAGGAATGCACGCAGCTGTGGAAGGACGGCTACAAGGAGGTAACACTGTTGGGTCAGAACGTCGACAGCTACCTCTGGTACGGCGGTGGCTTGAAGAAGGATTTTAGCAAGGCCAGCCCCATGGCCCAGGCGACGGCCGTGCATTTTGCGGACTTGCTGCAAATGGTGGCGGAGGCGGTGCCCCAGATGCGCATTCGGTTCTCGACCTCCAACCCGCAGGACATGAAGGACGAGGTGCTCCATGCCATTGCGGCGCACAAAAACATTTGCAAGTATATCCACTTGCCGGTGCAGAGCGGCAGTTCGCGCATCTTGAAGGAGATGAACCGCGGGCACAACCGCGAGGAGTATTTGGCCCTCATTGACCGCATTAAAACGATTATTCCCGGCTGTGGAATTTCGCACGATTTGATCACGGGCTTCCCGACGGAGACGGAGGAGGAGCACGGCGAGACCTTGAGCTTGATGGACTATGTGAAGTACGACTTTGGGTACATGTTCTTCTATTCGGAGCGTCCCAATACCTACGCGGCCCGAAAGTTAGAAGACGACATCCCCCTCGAAGTCAAGAAGCGCCGCCTCAACGAAATCATCCAAAAGCAGCAGGAGCACAGCGCGGAAAAGAACGCCGCCTACATTGGCCAGACCTTGGAGGTGCTGGTGGAGGGCCGTTCGAAGCGTTCGGCCGATGACCTCTACGGGCGCAGCACCTACAACACCGTTGTGGTCTTCCCCAAGGAGAACTACCAGCCTGGTGAAATGGTGCTGGTGGAGATCCAACGCTCGACCGCCGCTACCTTGATTGGAAAAGCAAAAGGCTACGCATCATGAAGCAGCTTCTAACCGCTCTAATTCTGACGTTGGGCTTCACCGCCATGGCCCAAACGCGCCTCGCCAACGGCACCTGGGAGGATCCTTCCCTAGAGTTTGTGCTGTTGGACCAAAGCATACAGACGGATGGCGCCCTATCGCTCTGCATCGCCAAGGACGACGCGTGTATCACCAACCTCACGGTGGGCTTCACGGTGCGCGTGTACAACCAGGCGGGTAAGGAGATTTGGAATTCGGTCTGGTCGGGCCGAACGATGGACATCCGCTTCAAAAACCCTCTACCGGCGGCCTATAAAATTGTGGTGGAAGCGAGCGGCGACTTTGTCGTGAACACGACGACGGCCAACCGTATTTCCACGCGTCAGCCCCTGAAGCTGACCTATGTGTTGAACGAAACTTCCGGACGATGAGCAACATACAAGAAGTCAAGCAGCGCTTTGGCATTATTGGCAACCATCCGGCGCTGGACCGAGCCATCTTCAAAGCCATCCAAGTGGCCCCCACAGATATTTCCGTGCTCGTCACGGGGGAAAGTGGTGTAGGTAAGGAGGCGATTCCCAAGATCATTCACCACCTTTCGCACCGAAAGCACGCTCCCTTGATCGCCGTCAACTGCGGCGCCATCCCGGAGGGCACCATCGACAGCGAGCTCTTTGGCCACGAGAAAGGCGCCTTCACCGGCGCGGCAGGGGCCCGAAAAGGCTACTTTGAAGAGGCCGACAACGGCACCATCTTCATGGACGAAGTGGGCGAGCTGCCCCTAGGCACGCAAGTGCGCCTCCTCCGCGTCCTCGAGAGCGGTGAATTCATTCGGGTCGGCTCCTCCAAGGCCCAAAAAGTCAACGTGCGCGTCGTCGGCGCCACGAATGCGGACATGCTCAAGGGCGTCGAGAAAAACGAATTCCGCGAAGACCTCTACTACCGTTTGAACACGGTGGAAATCCACCTGCCACCGCTGCGCGAACGCAAGGGGGACATCCACCTGCTCTTCCGCAAGTTTGCGCAGGACTTTTCGCAGAAGTACCGCGTGCCTGCGGTGCGTTTGGACGACGAAGCGGTCCGCGTGCTGGAGGCCTACCGCTGGCCGGGGAACATTCGGCAGTTGCGGAACTTGGTCGAACAGCTGAGTGTGGTCGAGAGCGACCGCGAGCTAGGGGCCGACGTGTTGCGCAGCTACATCCCGGAAATTGACCGGTCCAATTTGCCCGCGCGCACCGACAACGTGGTGTCTTCGGCGGAATTCAACACGGAGCGCGAGATATTGTACAAGGTGCTGTTTGACATGCGTTCGGATATCGCCAACTTGAAGCATGCGGTGCAGTCCTTGGCGGGCGGTCAAATGCCCGATTTGTCAGAAAGCCCCGCACCAGCCCCCCAAACGGGCCTTGCCCGCCTAGACAGCTATTCTGCGGCTGCACCTGCGCCTGCTCGCCACGCCAGCCATTCCCAGGAGGAGTCCTATACCCCGGAGATTCTTTCCGACGAGGAGACCCTGGATGTGGAATCGACCGAGGAAACGCAGGAGCGCATGTCCTTGCAGGATTTGGAGATCGATATGATCCGAAAAGCCATCGAGCGACACCGCGGTCGCCGTAAGGAAGCGGCCGAAGAGCTCGGAATTTCGGAGCGGACCTTGTACCGAAAAATCAAGCAATTCAACCTAGGATGAGAGCGTGGGTGTGGAGCTTCGCCGCGGTCGTTCTGACGGCCTGTTCGGGAGGATATTCCTTCACCGGCGGCGATGTGGGCGAAGCCAAAACCATCAGCATCCAGCGCTTTGACAACGTGGCGCCCCTGGTAAATCCCAAGCTGTCTCAGCAGTTCACGGAGACGCTCCAGCAGGTCATGGTGCGCCAAACGCCCTTGTCTTTGGTACGTGCGGACGGCGACTTGGACTTTAGCGGGGCCATTACGGGCTACGAAGTCCGTTCAGAGGCGCCCGGGGCCAACGATCAAGTCGCGCAAAGCCGGTTGACGGTGACGGTTCGGGTCGAGTATGTCAACCATTTGGACGACCAAAAGAACTTTGAGCAGACTTTTTCCATCTACCGGAACTTCCCAGCTTCCAGCGATTTAGCATCGGTAGAAGACGCCCTAGTCGACGAAATCGTCCAAGAGTTGTGCGAGAAAATATTTAACCGTTCCTTGGTGAATTGGTAATGGGCGCACAGGCAAAAGACATCGCATCGTGGTTAAAGGAGGACGCTCCCTTGGCGTCTCCTAGTGATTTGGCCGAGGCCATAGAGCAGCATCCCTACGCGTCCATCTTGCACTTTGCCTACCTCCGAGCCTTGCAAAATGAGGACAGCTACAAGTTTCCGGCACAATTGCACCGAACGGCCCTCAGCGCCATGGACCGCCAAGCACTTTTGGACTGGGCGGAGTCTCCCCTAATCCCTGTGGAAGTGCAGGCAGCTGCATGGAAGGAGGCCCAAATGCCCGCTAGTGCTGAGCCGAGCCCTGAACCTGCTTCTTCAAACGCTGCACCGGCGGCATCCCCATCGCAGCCTAGCCTTGAATCTCCTGCCCTGGAGGCTCCAAAGGCCGAACAAGCCCCAAAGCCTTCTCCCCATGCGACTCCAACAGAGGTCGCTGCCCCTAAGTCTGCTTCTGCCCCTGTTCCAACTCCAGCGCCTACTCCCGTAAAACCTGCTGAGCCAAAACCGGTTGCCCCAAAACCTGCTGCGGCAACGGACTTGTCGAACATCAACCTCGACGCACTGCCACCTGCTGTGCGTGATCAGATTTTGCGCAGCCGTGCCATTCAAGAAAAAATGGGCAAGGCGCCCGTGGTAAAACCCGCACCTGCACCTGAGAAAAAGGCGGCAGCGGCACCAGTCAAAACGGCTCCCTCCGAGCCCAAGGTGGACGTTCCAGCCACGCGTGCTCAGAAAGAGGTAGCCCCTCAGACTCCACCCGCATCTGCTGCCCCAGCGCCTACGTCTGTTCCGGCCGAGCCTGTGAAGCCTGTTCCATCGGTTCAAGAGGAGCCTTTGGCCACCGTGCCGGAGCCCGAGAAGACAGCAGAGCCAAAACCGCTGGAAGAAAAACCTAAAGAATCAGCCCCAAAACCCAGTGAGACGGTGGGTGCGGTCCCAGCGCCGGAAGTCAAGACGTTTACCCCAGACCCCAGCCTTTCCCCGTTTGCCAATTTCTTGGCTGGGCTGAAGGACGAATCCGCTGCGGCGGCCGTGCCGGATAGCCAACGCGATCCGGCCATGGAGCGGGCGATTTTGGAGCAGTTCTTGGAAATCAACCCCAAGATTAAGCCCGTTCGGGATGCGCCACTCGGCGAGAATTTAGCCCTCCGAACGCCCAACGTCAGCGGCCTTGTCACGGAGACTTTGGCCAACCATTACTACGACCAAGGCATGTACAAAAAGGCCATTCAAGCCTATGAAATTTTGAAATTGAAAGTTCCCGAGAAAAGTGTCATCTTTGCGGCCCGCATTTCTGAAATGCGTAAATCTCAATCTTCTACGAAATGACGTACTTATTCATGTCGCTGATTGCTATCGTCAGCATTCTTTTGATCTTGGTCGTATTGGTCCAAAATCCCAAAGGCGGCGGTTTGAGCGGTGCATTCGGCGGCTCTTCCTCCACGATGATGGGCGGCGTAAAGCGCACCAATGACTTTTTGGAAAAAGCCACTTGGACGTTGGCCATTGCCTTGTTGGTGTTGGTGATCGCCGTGAACGTGGTCAACCCTTCTCAAGGCAGTGAAGCTTTGCCCGATTCTCAAGTAAACGAAGAGATCGACAACGCAGCTCCTACCTTCCAAGCGCCCATCCAGCAGCAAGCGCCTGTCACGGATTTGCCTGAGGCTGCCGAGTAAGCGGAAAATTTGTCATACTGAAAATGCCACCTTGACAGCAGGGTGGCATTTTTTTTGGCCCTAGGCCGCTTGGCACAAAAGGTGCTAGATAGAGGTTCGGCTGGAAAAGCCAAAACCAAAAACCAACACGTAAAATTTCTATACCATGGCAAACTTGACCATCACCCCTCTGGCAGACCGGGTCATTGTAGAACCTGCGGCTGCTGAAACGAAGACGGCTTCGGGTCTTATCATTCCCGATACCGCCCAAGAGAAGCCTCAAAAAGGCACGGTTGTCGCAGTCGGCACCGGCAAAAAAGACGAGCCCATGACGGTGAAAGTGGGCGACACGGTGTTGTACGGCAAATATGCCGGCACCGAGTTCAAGTACGAAGGTTCGGACTACCTCATCATGCGTGAGGCCGACATTCTCGCCATCATCTAATTTTTAAATCCAAAGAATCATGAGTGCAAAAGACATCAAATTTGACGTTTCGGCGCGCGACGGACTCCGTGCCGGTGTAGACGCTTTGGCCAATGCGGTAAAGGTGACCTTGGGTCCCAAAGGCCGCAACGTAATCATTGAAAAATCCTTTGGCGCCCCGACGGTGACCAAGGACGGCGTTTCCGTTGCCAAGGAAATCCAGTTGGAGGACAAAATCCAAAACTTGGGTGCCCAAATGGTGAAGGAAGTAGCTTCCAAAACGGCGGATGTAGCCGGTGACGGTACGACGACGGCGACAGTCTTGGCCCAAGCTATTGTGAACCACGGCCACCGCAACGTAGCGGCTGGCGCCAACCCCATGGACCTCAAGCGCGGTATCGACAAGGCTGTTGCAGCTGTTGTGGGCGAATTGAAGACCATGGCCGTCGAAGTGGGGGACAACAACCAGAAAATTGAGCAAGTCGCTTCGATTTCTGCCAACAACGATCCCGCCATTGGTTCCTTGATCGCTGAGGCTATGGCCAAAGTGAAGAAGGAGGGCGTTATCACGGTAGAGGAAGCTAAAGGCACCGAAACCTACGTAGACGTTGTGGAAGGCATGCAGTTTGACCGCGGCTACTTGTCTGCGTACTTCGTGACCAACACCGACAAGATGATTGCGGACATTGAGCACCCCTACATCTTGATCTACGACAAGAAGATCTCCACGATGAAGGAGTTGTTGCCCATTTTGGAGCCTGTGGCTCAAACCGGTAAGCCTTTGGTCATCATCGCCGAAGACGTAGACGGTGAAGCCTTGGGCACTCTGGTAGTGAACAAGATTCGCGGTGCCCTTAAAGTGGCCGCAGTGAAGGCTCCTGGCTTTGGCGATCGCCGCAAGGCCATGTTGGAAGATATCGCCATCCTGACCGGTGGTACCGTCATCAGCGAAGAGCGTGGCTTCAAATTGGAGAACGCCACCTTGGACATGCTGGGAACGGCTGAGAAAGTGTCGATCGACAAGGACAACACGACTATTGTGAATGGTGCAGGTTCGGCCGATGACATTGCTGGTCGCGTAGCACAAATCAAGTCTCAAATCGAAACCACCACCAGCGACTACGACCGTGAGAAGCTGCAGGAGCGTTTGGCCAAGTTGGCGGGCGGCGTGGCCGTTCTCTACGTAGGCGCTGCCTCTGAGGTGGAAATGAAAGAGAAGAAGGACCGTGTCGACGATGCGCTAGCGGCTACGCGTGCGGCCATTGAAGAGGGCATTGTTCCCGGTGGTGGTGTCGCCTTGGTGCGCGCCAGCCACGTGTTGGACGGCCTTCAGGGTGCGAACATCGACGAGACCACGGGCATCAAGATTATTGCGCGTGCCATCGAAGAGCCTTTGCGCCAAATCGTTGCCAACGCTGGCCTTGAAGGTTCTGTTGTGGTTGCGAAAGTGAAAGAAGGCAAGGACGACTTTGGTTTCAACGCCAAGTCAGACGAGTACTGCAGCATGTACGAAGCCGGCATCATCGATCCTACGAAGGTGACGCGTGTCGCTTTGGAGAATGCGGCCTCTGTAGCGTCCTTGTTGCTCACGACCGAAGCCACCATCGTGGAGCTTCCTAAGAAAGAAGCTCCCATGCCTCCGATGGACGGCGGAATGGGCGGCGGAATGGGCGGCATGATGTAATTCCCACGGGGTTCGCACAGCCCCGATTGAACTTCAAAGAAGGAAACCCGGCCCTCGTGAGAGGCGCCGGGTTTTTTTAGTGGCATTTCATTGAATGAAGTTCGAAGCCGCGTCGTACTTTTGGGCCCTGCTCGTCCGAGTGGTGAAATAGGTAGACACGAGGGACTTAAAATCCCTTCTTCAGCAATGGAGGTGCGGGTTCGATTCCCGCCTCGGGCACAGTAACTTAGAGGCATGCAAACCGTTCTGCGGAGGTCATGCCTCTTTTTTTATGCCCTCTTTGCGGCGGCATCCGCTTCCGCCCAGCTTACCGCCACCAGCACGCTGCGGTCATTCCACAGCTACGACCCTGGCTTTTATGGGAATGGCAGGGATCGAGGGTGCATTGTAGGAAATGATACCACGGATGAATGGGTCTTTGGCGCCCTGGGCTATCTGCGCAACACGGAGTTTTTTCACCCCATGGAGGAGGGCCGAACGCTTTTCGGCAGCCAAGCCCTCGCCTATTGGCACAGCGGCTACGATCAGAAAACCTATTTGGAACTGGGCGGACTAGCCAACGTCCCCTTTGGAGGCAAAACCCAGCTCTATCCCCACGTGGCGGTCGTTCACAACATCAACCACGACAATGTCCTGCGCTTTGGCACTTTGAGCAATCCAGGACACGATCTGCCTGAGCCCCTTTACAATCCTAGCCGGCGCTACACGCAGCCCGTGGAATACGGCTTCCAGTACATTTCTCCCTACACCGATGCCTGGATCCATTGGGAGCAGGCTACGTCCTACGGTAGTTTGCAAAAGGAATCCTTTACGGCGGGTTGGAACCAAAACAATTTTCGGGGCCAAATTGGGTTTGGGCCCTATTCCGAAGGTCCACTATTGAGCTACCGGTCCCACCTGTATGTCAACTCGCGCTTCTATGCCCTCTACCACCATGTGGGGGGTCAGATTGATAATGCGCCCCCGCAGCCCACAGGTAACCGCATTCAGACGGGGGTCGATATCTACATTATGCCCGATTTGTTTGGGCAAAAACGTGCACCCAAGGGGCAGCGGTCTGCGGAGGTTTGGCGCCTAACCTTGCCTACCTACGGGTACACGCTTCTGCGCTACGATGATCCCTTGCAGGCTTTTGGGCCGGTCAAGGTGGGCTATGGCCAGATGCATAGTCTAGCAGAATCCATCCTGGGATTCACGGTCAAAGCCGGGTATTGGCAGGGGAATTCGTGGATTTCCCCGCTGGGCCAGGGCCTCTACCAAAGTTTGAATCCGGAGGATGCCGCCGTGCCTTTTCAAGCGAGTCGGCGGATGTGGATGCTTTCGGCGCAAAGAGAATGGCAGAGTATGGGACTTCGGTACGATGCCTACTACGATGTGGACCTCGGAAAATGGTCCACGGCCTTTACGTTGAATATGGCCCTCAAAGAGCGCCGCAAACGCTTAGTGGCCTCCCACGCGGTACATCAACCCCAAGCCCGCAATGGCGTGGTTGAAATAGAAGCGTCCTAGCCACTGTGGCGTGAAGGCGTAGGTCAGTGTGTAGTTTCCGCCGAGGATGACGCCCCCTTCCGCGCCGTCGATGGGATGCAGCCAGGCTCCCGTGAGTTCGTTAATGCCTTGGTATCCGCTGAGCATGCCTATTTGCAGGCCGGACGTCCATTTTTCCGAATGCTGGTAGGCCCATTCCCCCCCTAGCATAAAGGATAGCTGGTGCCAGGAGTTGAGCATGAGGGCTTGGATGAGCTGCACTTCGGATTTACCGCCCGCCCCTTCGTACAGGGTGACACGCGAGGTGAAAATAGGGTGGTGGCTATTGAATCGGTAGGTCCAGGTGGTGTCACGGAACCGGTGCGAATGCTCACTCTGCCCGGCAAAACTCTGGCCGTCTTGCCAGGTGCCGGGAACTTGAATCCAGGCCGAGCGCTCTACGGTCGGATCCTAGTGCCACGAGGCGAAATAACCGAGTTCGAGCTGAATTTTTGGCTGAAACTGCGCGTACAGGCCGCTCGTGAAGAGGCAAGCCGCAAGACAAAAGAGGGAGGACATTCGCATGGGATAAAACTAGCGACTTCCCGAATGTGAATGGTATATTCGCCGTCATGCAAGCAGATTTACGTATTCTTTCGTTGTACTTCCGAGGGTTGTTCTATTCCTATGACAATCCTAAGTGGGGCATTCGGACCAAGGAGAGCTTGTTGATACAAACGTTGGTGCAGCGCCGAATGCTTGCGCCGCACCCCCTAGGCGAAGACCGATTGATTCTAACCCTGCGTGGGGAACGCTATGCGAAAGACATCGTACACAAAATCTTGCGCCCGGTCATTTGGGTGATTGTATCCTGGTTGCTCATTATGCTCTACTACCGTCCATGAGGAAGGAGCTGTTCGCCCTTTTTTTAGCAGGTAGCATCGCAGCACAGGGCCAAGCGCTTTGGCTAGAATCCGGCTACAAGCATGAATGGAACAAGCAAACAGACCTGTCTGTCGATGTAGCATGGCGGGGGCGGCCCTCAGAGCAAGGGCGCGCATTTGTGGATGTGGAGCTCGATCGAACGTTTGGAAAGCACCTCTTTGCCTTTTATGAATGCCGCGTCAACCTATGGGGAACGCAAGCGCGAAACACCTACGGCCTGGGAGTCGAAGAGTCCTTAAAATGGAAGGGCACGAAACTCTTTTCTTTGGATTACTCCTGGCGCTACCACGACGACGACCGTGAATTCCGTCAATCCTTCGGGGTGGATCGAAAATTTGACCGCTGGAAACCCAAACTGGAAGTGGAAACCTGGTACCGCCCCTGGGATACCGGTGCGATTCGTCGAAAGCTGCGGGCCTCTGCGGGCCTCCAGTACAACGCCAAGGGGCCTGGCAAATGGGAAGCGGGCCTACTGCGTCAAAACGACTACAGCAAAAAGGGAAATTTCCAATCGTCCGAATGGGCCGTCTACCTGGAATTTCAGTGGCGTTTGCCCGGCTAAAAGCGCCGTCCGTCCCGGGAGTACGCCCTATCTTTAGGGCATGATTTCACGCCTGATTGCCCTGTTTTTTCTGATGAGTTTGGCCGTTCATGGTCAGATTCTGTCGATTGACCCTCCGTTCCCTACGCAAACGGATACCGTCACCATTCTGTACAACGCAACGCAAGGCAATGGCGCCCTCGTGGGAGTCACCCCTGTATATGCCCATGCCGGCGTGATCACCACGGCCAGCACCTCCCCAACGGATTGGAAGTTTGTACAAGGGCAGTGGGGCCAGCCAACGCCCTCCGTCCTGATGACAGATATGGGTAACAACGTGCATAAGATTGAGTACCACATGCCCACGTTTTACGGGTATCCAGTAGCTTCCACGACGGTGCTCCAAATGGCCTTTGTCTTCCGGAATGCCGCGGGCAATGTCGTGGGTCGGTCTACAGACGGTTCGGACATTTACTATCCCGTGTACCCGGCTAATGCGGGCCTGTTGGGAGCGTTCTTCACGCCCGACGATCACCGCATCACGAACCCGGGCGACACCTTGGCCATCCACGCCGCCGCCAATGCCCATGCGACCTTGGCCCTCTATGACAATGGGGTGCTAGTGGCTTCCGACACGGCGGCTCAGCACCTGTTCCACAACTTGGTGGTGACAGGCAATGGGCAGCACCTCTTGGAATTTGTCGCCTTCGACGGCACCTCCACGGCGCGTGATACGGTTTACTACTTTGGCAACCCCAGCCAGGTAGTCCAAAATCCTCCTGCAGGCATGGTCGATGGCATCAATGCATTAAACGACTCTACAGTTTTGCTCCAGCTGCACGCGCCTGATAAGGACTTTGTGTATGTCTTGGGGGACTTTAACGGCTACTTGCCCGATTCCGCCTACTACATGCACAAGTCGGTGAATGGGGAGAAGTTTTGGCTGGTGCTCGATCTTCAGGCGGGCCAAACCTACACCTACCAGTACTGGATCGACGGGCTGATTAAAGTGGCGGACCCCTATTCGGAGTTGATTTTGGACCCCTACAACGATGGGAACATACCCGCCGCTACCTGGCCCAATCTGCCCAGCTATCCCACCGGCCTGACGACAGGGCATTGCACCTTGCTGCAACCTGGGAAGCCGGAATATACCTGGAAGAACACCACCTTCCAAGCGCCGGACCGCACCGATTTGCGCATCTACGAATTGCTGGTGCGTGACTTCAGCAGTCAGCGCAACTACCAGATGATTCTGGATACGCTGGACTATTTGGAGCGTTTGGGAATCAACGCCATCGAATTCATGCCCAACAACGAGTTCGAAAACAACGAAAGCTGGGGCTATAACCCCTCCTACCACATGGCCCTGGACAAGTACTACGGCACCCCCGAAAAGTACAAAGAGCTCATCGACAGCTGCCACAGCCGGGGTATTGCCGTCATTATGGACATGGTCTTCAACCATGCCTATGGCCAGAGCCCACTCGTGCAGATGTACTGGGACGCTTCCCAAGGCAAGCCCGCGAGCAACAATCCTTGGTTCAATGCCAATTGTCCGCACCCTCCCTATTGTTGGGGCAATGACTTTAACCATGTCGCGGTGGCCACCCAGAATTTCATGGACCGCGTAAACACGTATTGGTTCCAGGAATTCAAAATTGACGGGATTCGCTTTGATTACACCAAAGGCTTCACCAACAATGGCAACGCGGGTTGGGATGTGACGCGCCAAAATTTGCTCAAGCGCATGGCGGATACCATTTGGGCCGTCAACCCTGATGCCTACGTCATTCTAGAACACTGGGGCGACAACAACGAAGAGAAACTCCTGTCCGACTACGGCATGATGCTGTGGGGAAATTCGACCTACAACTTCCGCCAAGGCGCCCAAGGCTACCTTCCCGGCAGCAACTTCGCCTACGGCATTCACAAGCAGCGCGGATGGAACGACGCCCACCTGATCAGCTACACGGAGAGCCACGACGAGGAGCGATTGATGTACGACGTGCTGACCTACGGCAACTCCTCCCCACAAGGCTACAAGACCTATGTGTTGAATACGGCTCTACGTCGTTCGGAACTGGCCAATGTCTTCGCCTTCACGATCCCCGGCCCCAAAATGATCTACATGTTCAACGAATTGGGCTACGATCAATCCATTGACAACCCCTGCCGCATCTGCAATAAGCCGCCCAAGTGGGGCTACCAGCAAGTGCCCGAACGCCGACGCCTCTATGACGTCACTGCAGCGGTTATGCAGCTCCGCAAGCAAGCGCCCGCTAGCTTTGACGGAAGCAATTTCACCTACAACCTCGGGGGTGCGGTAAAGCGCATCAACCTGCAGGACTCCGTCATGAACGTGAACGTGATTGGCAATTGGGACGTGGTGCCGCAAAACGGCATTCCCAACTTCCCGCATACGGGTACCTGGTACGAATACTTCAC
>Ga0181577_10003392_pt1 | contig 12352 bp, 13 predicted proteins | sample 101ome_21_FD_132468 | JGI IMG/M metagenome (GOLD analysis project Ga0181577, IMG submission 132468) | Coastal salt marsh microbial communities from the Groves Creek Marsh, Skidaway Island, Georgia - 101413BT metaG (megahit assembly) | ecosystem: Environmental > Aquatic > Marine > Intertidal...
AGATTGGCGCAAATGAGGCCATCCTTGCCAGCTTGGAGGGATAGGGTTGAACAAAAAGTTATTCATAGTCTAAGTAAAAAAGCTAACCGACTGATTTACAGAAGGTTAGCTTTTGTTGTGTGGGCCCACCCGGACTCAAATTAATTAATAAAAGGTAGTTACATAAGATTATTTAAGTCCATTTTATTTGCTTTCAGCCTAAATAACAAACCTCATCTACAAAATATTTGTTATTAATCGTTAATTTTCACAGTTTTGATGTGTAGATAGTTATACACATAATTAAACGACTGTGAAAATTACAACTAAAGTAAGAGGGGGGCGCCTTGTCCTTTATATATCTCACGGAGCTGGAGCATCGAGGCCACGGAGTCTGGGCGTTCCACTTGAATCGAGATATTTGCTGCCGTCTGGAGTGATCTCCAAGGCAGCACCAAGATACGAAAAACTCAGGGAGATTGTCAATAAGCATGTTACCATCCTGGAGGACATTCAGGTGGACCTGGTATGTGACTACGGACCTAAGATCACTCTTGATATGATTCTGGAGAAATATGATCAATGGAAAGATAGTAAAGCTCCGGTGTCCAGATCCGAATACCTGATGGACTACTGGGACGACTACTCTGAATATAGATGGATCAAACTGAAGAAGAAGAAGTCCTCTTTCAAAAAAGTAGAAGATACTGAGAATGAATTGAGATGCTTAGATCGTGAAAAGCGGCTGCGCTTGGACGATATAGGAATTAAGATGACTCAGGCTTTTATTGATATGCTGATAGAGGGCCGTGGGCACAAAGGATCGCCCAATGGAAATAACACGATCAAGAAGAAATTAGGCGAATTTAAACGGTTTTTGGATTATACAAACCAAAAAGGACTGCATAACAACGTCGATTTTAAGGCAGCTGATGTTGATGGATATGAGCCGGAGATGCCTTCCTATGATGAGGCCGAATTGATCGCTTTATACAATCTTGACATCAAGGCGATCCCCGGCTTTAGGGAGAAGCATGATATCGCCAGGGACCTCTATGTTGTGTGTGGATATACCGGTGTGTCCTTCGGTGACATTGGGTATATCTGCCGGAAGAACATCTCGTCTATTAGTATAAATGGGAAAAATATTTTTATACTCAGGTACCGCCGAAATAAGACTACTGTAACTGGAGAAATCCCCCTAAATAAGATGGTTATTTCCATTCTTAATAAATGGAATTGGCAGCTACCCAAGACCGCAAACCAGACAGCCAATAAAGCTATCAAGGAAGTGGCAAGGGCAGCGGGGATTGATGGTGAGCATACCTATGTTAAGTGGATCGGAAAAGAGCGTATTGAAGAGACGATGCCCAGATGGAAGGCCATGAAATTCCATAGCAGCAGATCCTCTTTCACGACAAATAATTTAGTTGATGGCGTAAATATATCTGTCGTTGCCAGAATGAACGGACAGAAAAACACCACTACGACACAGAAGTATTTCAGGCCTGGAACAAGTAGACAAGCGATGTCTTATGTGGAGAAAAGATGGGACGATTTTTGATAATTGCGCTTTCATTAACAAATTATATTTTGTTAATTTACGATTATTAACAAAAGATATGAATTTGCAAACAGCCATAGATAGACTTCAGCGCAAGATGAGCGATGCCGCTTCGATTGAAAACGAAGCGTTTGAGATCCTTGGTGAGACGCTGGAGTTCATGTTCAATAATGTCCGTCCAGGCACAGATAATAAAGTAGAAAATGCTTTGAACAGGTGGTATCGCTTGATGCAAGCATCCGCCGTCCGTAAGGAGCAAGCAAATATTGTGATCGCAAATTTTTTGAAGGGCATCTATGATGTTGAATTTGACATTGACAAAGGGGACCGCCCCTTTACTCTTCATGAAATGCGCCTATTAAACATCGAACGTCGAAGCGACATGCTAGTTAGTAAAGCTGCGTTGATCAAGGATGAGAAGGTAAGCCAGCAGCTTCTTTATCATCACGAAAAATCGGGAAAGATTATCCCTTATGATAAGGATGGTAATCGTATGCCGATCAAAAAAAGACAGGGAAAATACTATCGCTACGAAGAAGTACAACAATACCTTAAATAATCCTATGACCCATCCCGTAATCAAATTTAGCGTCTTTTTCTTTTTAGAGTTAAAAGAAGCACTTGTCAATTCCGGAATCCCGGAGGAAGATATCACCGTTTGCTTTTGTGCCATAAAAATAAATAGATGGACGTTCTTCCCTGTCCAGGAAAAAGGGAAAATTGATCATTACTTCAAGGGGATGCTATCAGTTAAATGTGCAAAAATGTCCATGACAGTTGATGGCTTCGATGAGCTTGTAACAGTGATCAAATCAATCAAAACCATGAAATATGAGTGACCTAAAAACAGTAACAGATATTCTCTCAGCGCCCTTCCCCATCGATGAAGTAAAGTGGGTAGTATCCCATAGTAATGATAAGTGGATGTTCTTCGTCCCTTACATCGAGAAGGAACAAGTGATCTCTCGCTTCGACAAGACAGGATGCCCCTGGAATTGTTCTCAGGAACACCTTTCCGCAGGATATATGAAGGCCACGCTCTCTATTAATATTGGCTCAACCGGCGAGACATTATCCCGAGATGGTGTTGGACATGGTGATGCTGGAGATCTGAAAGCAGCAGAAACGGATTCTGTTAAACGTGCCGGCAGGATGTTTGGGATAGGGCACTTCCCTTTGAGGGTGGCGTGGCCGTCTTTTAAGGAAGTCCCTGGTAAGGATGGTAAAAAGAAAAAGGTCCCAATGGACGCAACTGGTGCTAAGCCACTGTACGGGAATGATGTAAATGAAGCGCTTTTAGCATATCTAAAGGGAGCAAATGTCAGTCCCCATGATGAGAAAGTTCATTGGATCAAGTTTAATCAGCCCAATGATCACGCTACAACGCAGACCGTCCAGCAGCGCAATAACAGCACCAAGATCGAGACTGCCAAGAAGTTGATTGCAACGGCGGAAAGTGTTATCGACTTTAAGACTTCCCACAATATATTCAAGGACATGAAGGGTGTATCCACTGGGTATTCGATCTTACTGCAACTGTGGTGTAATCAACTGATTTCGGTAGCCACCAGGGCAGATAAAGATACACTGAAAGCCCTCGGCAAGATGGCGGTCGGTATCCTAGACAAGAACCATGAGACTGTAAAATCTTTAAGAAGCATCCTGGAAGGATTTGGACAATGATAAAGTATCAAGACGGCATACTAGCATTTGACTTGCGCTTCATCAAGCGTGACCCTGACGCTATCAAAACGAAGAAGCGGTGGGAAGAGTATGGCCGTCAGACAGCGCAGGATATCATTGACTCTGACGTTGATCCCAGGGAGATGTTTATGCAGGCAAAGAGGGCTGATGCCTTCCTTACTGGCTTGCTCTCCGGATTGGCGAGATACGTAGATTCCTTCTTCTCTAAAGAGGATGAATCATACATGGGTGTCAAGTTAAACCATAGAAAAACTATTGGTGGTGGTGTCCAATACAAGAAAAATGAGAGCTACCGAAAGGTGTTGGAGGAACTAGAGGAAATAAAAGAAGAGCTCCAGGCCATCATCCGTCAGGCCAATAAAGTCTCCAGGTATAAAGATCCTGACGCAAAGCCGTGGGAAAAGAAATATTACTCCCCCATCACTGGCGAAGAGTTTGTATTCACTGAAGATGATGCTGTACCCGAAACAGGCCGAGAAGGCTTCGTTTATTTCATATAATACTTACTAATAATTAATTAAACATGGATAAGGTAACGAAACTTGCCTGGAAGAACTACAAGGGGCTTCCAGAACAGGGAGAGATTGACCTACAAAATGGTTCCTCCCTCATTTTAACGGGGCCAAATGGTGCCGGAAAGACATCGATCGTACAAATCTTTGGGATGCTATCGAGAACCGATGAATCCCAGGAACCACTGAAGCACGGTACCGACTCCGGATACTGTGAATTTACCGTCCTCAAAGATGGATCGGAGTGGGCAGTAAAGCGCGTATTCAACCAGGCCGGTCGGGACTCATACCTGGTGAAGCAGGATGGGGCTCCAGCAAAGGTAGATGGTAAGCGATTGGTCCCCAACAAAAAGTGGTTCAAGAACTTCTTCAATGCTCCCTCCTTTGATCCCCTTGGATTAGTCGGGAAGAAGATGAAGGATCTCGTAGATGCTCTCTTTGAGATTGGAGGGTATGATGGGAGCCAGCACGACAAGAAGATCGCTGAGAGCTACCAGAAGCGCCACAAGGTAGGCCAGGAAAAGACCATGAAGGAAGGTTTTATCGCTGAGCTCAACTTGGAGCCGGAAGATATCCTGAAGTATAAGGAAAGAGTGGACATCGGGAATCTGAGTATTGAGATTGCTGAAGCGAAGCAGCATGGAGAGAAAATCTACTCTAAGCAAGTAGAACTGAAAAGAACTGAGATGGAGATGGACGAAAAGCGAGAAACCCTCAGAAGGAAAAAGGAGGAACTTGATCGTCTTATGAAAGAAATTGAAAAGATTACCGTCGAAGGAAAAATGCTGAAGGAAAAGTCCCTGGAGCAAAAGGCTAAACTGGCATCCATGGAAGGCAATGTCCCTGACGTCGAGGGTATGCAGGAACGATTCGACTCTGCGCAAAAGCACAATGAGATGGTCCTGAAAGTAGAATCCTACAATAAGGTGCGTGATGAGCTTGATGAGGTAACTGCCAGATGGAAGGAACTCGATGATAAGGTGATCGAAGCGAGGGAAGAGAAGATGGAGGCGATTATGCAATTGTCCTTTCCGGATCCAAACCTATTTATTTCTGCCTCCCTCAAAGATGAGAAAGTGGAATATGAAGTAAGATACCGCTTGGAGGATGGCCAGGACGTTCCATTCCGCCAGGGAGATATGAACACCGCGAAGCTTATTCAGGTGGGGGTACAGCTGAACATGAAAATCTTGAAGGATAAGGGCCAATTCCCGATGATGCGCCTAGACTGTTCCTCCCTCGATGAGACGACCATAGATGAGGTGGTAGATATGCTTGCTCATGAGGGCATATTTGGCGTCCTGGAGAAAGCCGTGGGCCGTCAAGGTGTTGATACCCTTCAGTATAAGTTATTGGGCCAGCCGGTGGATACAGGCTCTTTGGCGGACGTAGCAAACGATGAGCAACATCAATATCCACTTCTATCAGCAGGGGTAGATCCAGTGGATCCTGAAAATGTTGTTGTGACGAAGAAAACTGGCGATCTTATTGAGGTTGTTCAACCCAATGATGTCTCCTTCGGTGATGTTGATGTGACGAAAATGTTTGACCAGGAGGATGAGCCGTTTTAATGATCAGCCTCCGTCCATATCAGCAAAGGATAGTAGATCAGCTACGGCTCTCTCTCAGGCGGTATAGGAGTACCCTTATCGTCCTCCCTACGGGTGGTGGTAAGACCTACCTTTCCTGTGGGGTGATAGAGATGTTCCTGGCTAAGAACCGCCCAGGCATTGTCATGATGCACCGGGAGGAACTGATCCAACAGTGGGTGAAAAGTCTAGGGAGCATGGGGATATACGCCGGAGCAATAAAGGCTGGAGTAACCCCATCCCCTAGCCTACCTGTTCAGGTGGCATCGGTACAGACTCTCATCCGGAGAGAGCCTTTGCCACCGGAAAAAGTACAGTGGATATTCGTAGATGAGGCCCATAGAATCAAAGCGAAATCTTACTTGTCCATTTTGGAAAAGTACCCTAATGCCTACATTATTGGAGTGACTGCAACTCCGGTAAGATCGGATGGTCAGGGCCTCGGGGATGTGTTCAATGATATGATTGTGGGGACGTCTAAACTTGACCTTATCAAGCAGGGATTCCTGGTACCAAGTAAGATTTACTCTAACCCTTTGGATCCAGATCTCTTGCGGAAAATATCTGTACGTGCTGGAGACTATAATAAGGAAGATATTGGTGATCTCATGATGGACGACCGGGTAATGTCTGGCTTGTGGTCCTCCTGGAAGTCTCATGCTTATGGTAAGATGACGTTGGCGTTCGCCGCTACTGTTGATCAGAGTATGCAGATGAAAAGACTGTTTGAGAGCCATGGCATACCTTCTGGGCATATTGATGGTAAAACGAAGAAGAAAGATCGAGCCAGGATACTCAGGGATTTTGCTGAAGGGCGAATCACCTATCTTACGAATGTAGGTGTACTTACAGAGGGATATGACAATCCTGGGATCGAATGTGTTCAGCTTGCGAGGCCTACAAAGAGCTACGGACTATACAATCAGATGGTAGGCCGTGGAGCAAGACCTTGTGGTAATAAGAAGCACTACATCCTTCTCGACCATGGAAACAACGTCATCGAGCATAGCATCCCTGAAGATGAACCAGAATGGTCACTGAAGAAAGGTGCCATCAAAAAGGATGAAGATGACCAAAAATCTTACGTGGTCAGAATGAAAAGTGAAGATGGAGATCCGGTGGTGGTTACTGCCAGGCAGCTTCCGATGATCAGAGAAGATATTGAGCTCGTAGCCATAGATACTACCTTCCGGCGAGACGTCATAGAGAAGTGCCTGGACTACGCCAGGGGCCGGGGACATAAGACATCCTCTGCATGGTACAATTTCGCTGAGGGCCTGAAACGATCAAATGATAAACCTTCGCTTCCTGAGATCCACTACTTCCGTAAGAAGCTAGGATATGATGGACAGTGGGTGAAGTATAAGTGTAAAGAACTTGGAATAAAAACTTTGTAATATGGATCGAAATAAGAATTTCAAACTTAAATTATTTCTGTTTTTAGAAATATGGTTATTCGGAGTAATATTCAGTATTGTCTGGTTATGCCTATTTGGAGAAAAGTCTGTCAATGCTTGGAATGAATCGATAGACCGAAAGGCACGAAAACTTTTTTGATATGACAAAAGAAAAACCAAAAGAAGTACGATGGGTAGAGGTTCCGGAGCAGGGCCATATTCTCTTGATAGATGGATTTCTGAACAATGGTGTCATTGGCCTGGCTCAGCTGATTAAGGCTAATGAACGACCTGACATCAAGCTTTACCAGAGTATTCCGGGATGGCACCAAAAGCACATGGAAGGAATGATGGATTACTATACCCTACATCCTAAATGTATGTTGTTCCAGATGTTCCCTTATATGATGCGAAAAGATCTGGATTCAGCAAAGAAAGTAGCCGAGAAGTATGCTAAAGAACTGGCGAATAAAATATTGAATAATCTAAAGAACCATGAAAACCTACAAAACGCAACCCAGATGCCCCCAATGTAAAGATAATATTGGGGATCCATTCTCGATTGACACAAAGGGCGAAATTGACGACACCTTGCGGCATATTGGGAATAAAAGTCATTGTCCAGGCTGCGGAGAAGAAGTCTACCCAGTGATGATCTTTGAAAAGAAACCCAGATTCAATAAGACCAAGATGTTCCTGGTCCTCCTTACAGCGTTTTTCGTATTTGCTGGGGTATCTCATGTCCTGGGATGGTGGAATGTATATGAGTGGTTTGGGTATCCCAGGCCATATAACAAATAAGTGATATGAAAAAGAAAATCATAGCATGGTGGTCTGGAGGGATTACTAGTGCGGTAGCCTGCAAGTTGGCTATTGACCTGTACGGAGTTGAGAACGTCCGTGTGATCATGATTGACACCAAGAATGAGCACAAGGACACCTACCGCTTCAAGAAGGACTGTGAGGCGTGGTATGGGCTCGAAATAGAGACGATATGGAACCCCAAGTATTCCAGTATCATCGACGTCTGGTTTAAGTTTGGTGGAATGAATTTCGCCTTTGGAGCTATCTGCTCCAGTGAGCTAAAACGTGCCGTCAGGAAGAAGTGGCAAAAGGAGAATGAGTATGAGGCCCAGGTGTTTGGTTTTGAGTTTGGGAAGAAGGAATTTAACCGAGCCGCAGGCCTTCATATCAACTATCCAGACGCCAAAGGTATTTATCCTTTGCTGATGTACGGATATGAAAAAATGGACTGTATTCGGATCGTGGAAGAGGCTGGTATAGAGATACCTATGGCTTACAGGCTCGGGCTCCACAACAACAACTGTCTATTTACCGGCTGCGTCCAGGGGGGGGTTGGATATTGGCAGAAATTCTCGACGATCAATCCATGGGCATACCTGGTTATGGGCATCATTGAGCATCAGCTATCAAAGATCAAGGGTAAGCCAGTAACGATCAATAAAGACCAGGGAAAAGAGGCTAAAAAGACGGGTAATTGGAATGTTTTCTTGCTTCCGAGCCCTGACTATCCGGATCATAAATGTGTCTTTGACATGGACGCCAGGTTGCCGGAGCCGCTGATAGATTGTAATGGTTTTTGTGGTGTAAATGATCTCGTTGGGCCGTCCAAAATTGAGGGAGAATTGTTCCGGCAAGAAGATTCTCAGTTGAATTTATTTGATATTTAAGTTAAAAATCATTAATTAGCATTTGATAACTATCAAAAACATCTTCGAATCCCTGCTATACCAGCGCCCGCTGCGAGGCAGGGGCTTCTTAGGGCTTTTGATATAAAACAAGATATACTTTTAGTGAGTGGCCGTCCCCTGGCGCTTGTTATGGCGGCAACTTTTTTAAGTATATCAACTAAAAGTATATGATAATTAGAAATAAATCTAAACGGTATACAGTTATCCCAAATCATGTGTTTGAGGATGTAAATAAAGCGAGGGCTTTGGGTGTTATCTGTTACATTCTCACCAAGCCAGAAAGCTTCAAAGTCCGACTAGAACACATAAAGAAAAAGTTTGGGATTGGCAGAGATGTGATGCGTGATATTATGAAATATCTTGCCTCATTGGGTTATGCCTATTTGGAGAAAAGGCCAGGTAAGGACGGGTCCCAATGGATAGTCACTGACACCCCATTTGAGTTCCCCGACCGACTGAAAATCCGACCGACTGAAAATCCGACCGTCGGAAAACCCGTCGGTATAATAAGTACTGATTCTTTAACTAATACTGATAAAGAAAAAGAAAAAAATACTAAAAAAGATTCTGCCGCGTCATCGGAAGCCGATTCCTTGCTGCCAGGAGATAATTTTTTTGAGGAAGATTCTCCGGACGTTAGGGAAAAAAGTGAAGGTGAAAACGGTGACGTCAATCCGCCGATCAATGTTATAACATCGAGCTTTCCTTCCCGGACGTCTATGAAGCATTTCGAGGTAGCGTCAGCTGGGGTGGAGTTTTACATGGAATGGGTGAAGAGGTACCCAGACAGTGAAAGAGACATTCAGCGCACCGTCTCGATCACCAGGAGTGGCAAGGTTACGGATCTTGTGAAGTTCCTGATGCGTCAGGTAAAGAACGGCACTACCCTCGATGAGCTGAAGGGAGCGATAGCCTGGAAAGCAAGCAAGCAGTCTCAGCTGGGGTTCTACCGAAACATCAAGGGAACTACGATCCTGAAGTCGAAGTTGGAAGAGTCGATTGATTCTGCATACGATGAGGGATGGATCGTTGATGGCCAATTCACGGACAAGTCTACACCGGTGGAACGTCCGAAAGAAAATGAGCTCGACAGTCAATCAATCATTCACTACATGAACCAGGGGATGTCTCGGGATGAGGCAGAGGGCTTTGTTCGTCAATATGGGGGGCTTGTATAATGCTGAAGATCAAAAACGCACCGGAACCGAAGGTAGGCTTAACGATCACTCATGATGAGTTGGAGCGCAAGGTGATGGCTATTCCTCCAGGCAAGGAGGTTCTTTGCCCCAATTGTAGTCACGCTCGGAAGCCAGAGCATCGCAAGCGCCCATGCTTCAAGGTATGGGTGAATGAGAAGTCCAAGGGTTTCAAGTGTCAGAATTGTGGGATCGCTGGATTCGTCCATGAGGGTCAGGACATGAAGCCGAGCTACAAGCCTGCACCACTGAGGTCTAATATTCCGGATTACGTTGTGGAATATTTTCGTGGTCGCAAGATCCTGGAGTCCACGTTGATGGCGCTGAAGATCACTGGAGTAAATGGGAATATTGCTTTCCCCTACTTCGATGAGAGCATGAATCAGGTGGGCGTGAAGTTCAGGGATAATTCTCCTGAAGGCCATGGCAACAAGCGCTACTGGAAGCAAGAAGGCAGCAAGTCGCTACTGTATGGCATCCATGCAATCCCGCCAGACGCCCATAGATCGACGCAGGACCTCGTAATCGTCGAGGGTGAGCCTGACACCGCGGCGGGTAGAGAAGCGGGCATCTGGAGCATCGTAGGGCTTCCTGACGGAGTTTCCAAGGATGGTAAGCAGGGAAAGAAGCTTGATGTACCTCTTCGGGAGTGTGCTGACTTCCTGAGTAAGTATGATTTTTATGTTCTGGCCTTAGACGGTGATCCTGCAAGTAAGGCTGCGATTGAGGAACTAGCTGACCGTCTGGGTCGACATAGGTGCAAGTTCGTCACTTACCCTCCTGGCTGCAAGGACATGAACCAGGTGTTGATCAAGTACGGTCGTGAGGCCTGCGTGAAGATGGTGAAGGAAGCGGAGTTGTTCCCGATGGAGGGTGTTGTGGAGCTTGAAGATGAGCATGACCTGATTGAGCAAGTGATGAGAGAGGGCTTCCCTACCGTCCCACCTACGGGGCTTAGCAGGAAGTTCGATGCGATCATTAAGTATATCCGATCACAGATAAACCTGACTACCGGCGTCCCAAACCACGGAAAAACCCACTTCATCCTTCAGGTGATGCTATACCTTTCGGTAAGCAGGGGTTGGAAGTGGGCTGTATTCAGCCCTGAGCAGGACATGCCGGATGAGATCAATGGCAAGAAGCTTCCGAAGAGGATCCTGCTTGTCCAGGCATTGGTGGAAGCGTTGGTGGGATTGCCCATGTTTGAGGATAAGTATTGTACCGATGAGCATGGCAACTACATAAAGATTGAAAAGATGGGTCTTGAAGTGTTCCGCTTGGCGACAAAGTTCATCTATGCTCACTTTAAGATCGTTGAGGCTGGGCCGGTGAATACGCTTCCCAAGATTCTGGAGAAAGTGGATTACTTGAAGATTAAGCATAACATTGATGGCTTCATGATCGATCCATGGAACAAGGTGAGTGGCACGCTGAACCAGGATAATGCTCAGCTGGCTAAAACTTTGATCAAGCTTGATAACTTCTGCAAGTCCCGGCAGCAATGTCTCTTCCTGAACGCGCATCCAGTAAAGAACCTGGGATCTAAGGAGGTGCTAAATAACTCGGGCAAGCTGATTACCATCTCCAGTGTTCCTCGTCCATCCGATGTGAAGGGAGGGGGAGAGTTCTACGACATGGTTCCCAATATTGGTACCGTCTACCGGGACTTCAGCGATAACAGCGTTTCCTTCTTCTCTTGGAAGATTAAACACCGGATATTAGGCACCCCAGGGCAGGAAGTAAAATTCCAGTTCAACACCGTCAATGGAAGGTATGAAGATTGGGAGTCTCCCCATCGTTTTAATCCTCTCATTGACTTGGCAATAGAGCAATCAACGATTTCATTTTAGGATACTCTAATAATATAACAATGTCATTTAAAAAACGCAGAGCAATAAAACGGATCCGAAGATATCAGAGGATAATCTTTAACCTGACTCATGAGGGGGAGCACATTATGACGTCTTCCCAGGAGCAGAGAGTGAGAGATCTTAGGCTGGAGATATCTGGCTTATCAAAGAAGTTTAATATAGAGGTTCGAGAGTGAACCTTGGCTAATAACAAAACGCATGGTTTTGAATAGACTTGGAAACAAGGCGAGAATTTCAAAGGAAATAATTAAGCATTTTCCACCACACAAAACTTATATTGAGTTGTTTTTTGGTGCGGGTGGCTTATTTTTCAATAAGCCTCTGGCTGATTATAATTTTTTGAACGATATAGATGATGATGTATTTAATTTATGGATTGTTCTACAACAAGATAAAGAAGAATTAATAAAACAATTTTCATTAATGCCTATATCAGAAACGCTCTTAAAACATTGGGCCATAAACAAAGAAACCGACCCAATAAAAAAAGCGATTAGATTTCTAATGCTTTCTAATTTTGGTTACATGGGAAAACCAGAAACCCTTTGTTATGGGCAATCTTACGGCAATCAAAAAAAATCAACTCTTTCGAGTATAGAGGGGACACTTCTTTTTTTAAAAAACTGTCAGTTTATGTGCCAAGATTTCAGGAAGGTTTTTCCCAAAATACAATTCAGAAAAAATAAAAAGGATGCCTTTATTTACGCCGACCCCCCTTATCTTAATACTACCAATAATTATAAAAATTCTTTCAGTGAAGCGGACGTAATCGACCTTTTCAGGATATTAGTAAATAGTGAAATCAGATTTGCTTATTCTGAATTTGAC
>Ga0181577_10003395_pt1 | contig 12342 bp, 12 predicted proteins | sample 101ome_21_FD_132468 | JGI IMG/M metagenome (GOLD analysis project Ga0181577, IMG submission 132468) | Coastal salt marsh microbial communities from the Groves Creek Marsh, Skidaway Island, Georgia - 101413BT metaG (megahit assembly) | ecosystem: Environmental > Aquatic > Marine > Intertidal...
CCAAGCCACGCCACCCGCATTGAGCACCGCGTGGCGGGCGCCGATAGTAACCCCTATCTCGCCGTCGCTGCCTTGCTGGCGGGTATTGCCATCGGGATCGAGGGGCAACTCAAACCAGCCGATCCCATCAGCGGCAACGCTTGGGTCGAAGACGAAGGCAACCCATGTCTACCTGCCAATATGGCAGAGGCCATTCACCGTTTCTCCCAGTCGGATGCGATCAGAGACACGCTCTCCCCCGCATTTCAATTTGCTTTCAGCGAACTCAAGAAACAGGAACTGTTGGAATTTGAGCGTCGCGTGACGGATTTTGAGCTGGAAACCTATCTGGCAATGTAAAAGCATGTGTGCTGATGATTCGACGCAGCGCTTCGTTCACACACAACCTACCATCACGTATAGTGCTGTCCTCAACGATTCAATCTCTACACAGCAAACAGACCGTCGCGGAGGCCGCCGATAGGCCAGCCGCGCACGAATGCTGCGCACCGTAAAGGAATGGACGATGACAACTGTGATGGATTTTTCCGCGGCTCTGGCAAACGGCGAGCCTAAAGACCTTAGCGACTATCAGGGCAAGGTGCTGTTAATTGTGAACACTGCATCCAAATGCGGTTTTACCCCCCAGTACACCGGCCTGGAATCACTGCACCAGACCTATGGTGAGCGGGGCTTCTCCGTGCTGGCCTTCCCCTGCAATCAATTTGGCGGACAAGAGCCCGGTAGCGAAGACGAGATCCAGTCCTTCTGCGACCTCAACTACCAAACCAGCTTCCCGTTGTTCAGCAAGATTGAGGTCAACGGTGCTGCCAGCCATCCGCTCTATGCTCATCTCAAAGAGCAGGCCCCGGGCGTTTTGGGAAGCAAGCGAATCAAGTGGAACTTCACCAAGTTTCTGGTGAATCAACACGGGGAGGTGGTGAAGCGCTACGCGCCGTCGACCAAGCCGGAAGCCATTGCCAGCGACATCGAAGCCTTACTCTAGCGCACCTTAGTGTTCGCGGGTCTCTCTAAAGCGGATATCCGGCCAGCGCTCTTCCATTAGCGATAAATTGACCCGCGTTGGCGCCAAATAAGTGAGGTGGCCGCCGCCGTCCTCCGAGAGGTGCTCGGCTGCCTTCTTGCGGAACTCGTCGAGCTTGCGTTCGTCCTCGGCTTCAATCCATCGCGCGGTATAAATATTGACCGGCTCATAGATCGCCTCGACTTTATATTCGTCGGCCAGTCGGTATGCGACGACATCAAACTGCAGTTGCCCAACCGCACCCACGATGAGGTCACTGTTATTGAGCGGCGAGAACACCTGCGTGGACCCCTCCTCCGACAGCTGCTGCAGACCTTTTTGCAGTGCTTTGGTTTTCATGGGATCGGTGAGGCGGATGCGCCTAAATAGCTCCGGCGCAAAGTGAGGGATACCAGTAAAGCGGATCGCCTCGCCGGTGGTGAATGTGTCGCCGATCTGAATGGTGCCGTGGTTATGCAGACCAATGATGTCTCCTGCCACCGCCGACTCGACGAGCGTGCGGTCCCCCGCCGTGAACGTGACAGCATCAGCAATCCGCACATCTTTATCGATACGGACGTGCCGCATCTTCATGCCCTTGTCGTAGCGGCCTGAACAAATCCGCATAAAGGCAATTCGGTCACGGTGCTTGGGGTCCATGTTCGCCTGAATTTTGAACACGAAGCCGGTGAAGTCGGGTTGTGACGCCTCAATCGTGCGATCCGACGCGTCTCGGGGCTGTGGCGCCGGCGCCCACTCAACAAAGTCATTGAGCATTTCCCGCACACCAAAGTTACCCAACGCGGTGCCGAAGAAAACGGGTGTCATCTGGCCCTTGAGAAACGCGTCCAGAGAAAATTCATGGGACGCGCCCCGCACCAGCTCAATCTCTTCCACAAACTGATCGTACTCATCGCCAAGCAGCGCGCGGGCCTCATCAGTCGCTAATCCTGAAATCGCATCATCATCTGCCAGCACGGCACCCTGGCCAGCGTGGTAACGGTGAATGGTGTCGGTATACAGGTTGTACACCCCGCGAAAATCGCGGCCCATGCCGATCGGCCAGTTGATCGGCGCGCCGGCAATACCCAGCACTTCTTCCACTTCATCGACCAATTCAATGGGGTCGCGGATATCGCGGTCGAGCTTGTTCACAAAAGTCATGATGGGCGTGTCGCGGAGTCGGCACACGTTCATCAGTTTAATCGTACGATCTTCCACACCCTTCGCACCATCGATCACCATCAACGCCGAATCAACGGCGGTTAAGGTTCGGTAGGTATCCTCTGAGAAGTCTTCATGTCCGGGGGTATCGAGCAGATTGACCCAGCGGTCGCGATAAGGGAACTGCATGACCGAGGACGTCACGGAAATGCCGCGCTCCTGCTCCAGCGCCATCCAATCAGAGGTCGCGTGCGGCCCTTTTTTGCCTTTCACCGACCCCGCCACCTGAATCGCCTGCCCGAGCAGCAATAGCTTTTCCGTCATCGTCGTTTTCCCCGCGTCGGGGTGAGAGATGATGGCAAAGGTGCGACGCGCATTAATGTCGCGCTGTAATTCAGACATAAGGGATCCTCAAGGAGGCCGGATTATGCCAGCCAATGGCAGTCGCGTCAGGCAGGCGTTGGCAGTGCTGCCATCAACTGAGCCAAAAGCGATTCCGCCACTGTCTCCATATCGGGACAATGTTCGCCAAGCAATGCCGCCATGGAGGTCACTTCAAGTCCTTCATAGCCGCAAGGGTTGATGCCCTTGAACGGCGCGAGATCCATATCCACGTTCAGGGACAGGCCGTGATAAGCGCGACCACGACTCACCTTGAGACCCAGCGCCGCAATCTTGCGGCCATCGACATACACCCCGCGCGCTGAGGGATCACCGTAGGCAGACAGCCCCCACTCACCCAATAGCGCGACCACTGCGTTTTCCAACAGTGTGACCAATTCGCGGATATTCACGTTCGCACGGCGCAGGTCATAGAGAATATAGGCGACCCACTGACCCGGACCGTGGTAGGTCACCTGCCCGCCGCGATCAATTTGAATCACCGGGGTCGTGCCCGCATCCAGCACATGCTCAGCTCGGCCAGTGAGACCTTGGGTGTACACCGGCGGGTGTTGCAGCAGCCAAATTTCGTCCTCGGTCTCCGCGGTGCGCCCTGCGGTGAAGCGTTTCATCGCATCAAACGTGGGCTGATAGTCCACCACACCCAGGCGACGGCACTGCATGGAATCAGATCACCATGGACACCAAGCCGGTGCCCATCAACTCTTCGTGTATTTGTCGGAGCTGCGCCTCACTCTGCGCTTCGATCGTCACCGTGATTGAGTGGAAGGTGCCGTTACGGGACGGCTTCACTACGACCCGCTCCTCGGGGAAGCCCGGTGCTCTCTGACGAAAGATCGTCATCACCGCTGGCTCAAAAGCATCTACTGCGCGCCCTAATACCTTGATCGGATACTCACAGGGAAAGGTGATCTTGGGTGGGTCCTGATCCATCAAGTATCACGCCAATAGCTGCTGGAACCACAGCATAATGCTGTCCCACAGTCGCGCGAAGAAACCGGCGGACTCAACCGCTTCCAGCGTTTGAAGCGGCACCTCGGTGACCAATTCGCCCGCGCGGGAGAGCATGACCCGGCCGACAACATCGCCCACCGCCAGCGGTGCGATCAAGGGATCATCGACGATGATCTCAGTCGTCAAGTTGGCAGTACTGCGCGGCAGTGTTAGCACCACATCTTCTAATACGCCAAGGGATACCTGCTGTGATCGACCTTTCCACACCCGCGCATCGCTCAGCACGTCTCCCGCATTCAGTGAACGTTGGGTCTCGAAGAAGCGAAAGCCGTAATTGAGCAAACTACGGGTCTCGGCCTTGCGGCTGGAGGGAGAGCTACTCCCCATGACAACGGATATGAGTCGCATCCCATCGCGCTTGGCTGAAGCCACCAGTCCATAACCCGCAACGCTGGTATAGCCAGTTTTCAGGCCATCAACAGAATCATCCTCGCGCAGCAAATGATTGCGGTTATATTGCGTGATGTCGTTGTAGGTATAGCTTTGCTCTTTATAGACAGCGTAGCGCTCGGGGTGATCTCGAATGGCCGCCACGGCGGTGGTAGCAAGATCTCGCGCCGTGGCCAGATGATCCGGGTGCGGCAGACCATGGCTGTTCTCAAAGTGGGTACCTGTCAGCCCCATCTTTTGCGCGTACTGGTTCATCAAGTCGACAAAAGCGGCCTCACTTCCCGCAATGTGCTCTGCGATGGCAACGGTGGCGTCGTTACCCGATGAAATCACAATACCGCGCTCAAGCTCCGCCACCGTGACGGGCTTGCCCGGCTCAATCCACATTAGAGAGGAGCCATTAAATACCGGATTTTGGGACCACGCGTTTCGGCTGACGCGAACGCTATCGCTCAAAGAGAGGCGCCCTAACTCGACCTCCTCAGCCAAGATATATGCCGTCATCAATTTAGTCAGACTGGCAGGCGGCAGTTGAAGATCAGCGTTGTGCTCAACCAACACCGCTCCAGTATCGAAGTCGATTACCAAATAGGAATCGGCATTGATAGTCGGTGGAGATGGCACCAGTGAGGCATTGGCCAATGCACTGAGTGGGAGGAGGAGAAGGACCAAAAGACGCCGCACAGCGCTCAAATACGCCACCTTCGCTACTCGCATTAATTCACTCTCCCAATGAGTTCTCAAACAACGGGTCGCAGTGTACGCCCGCGAGGCGTCGGTTCAAACCGCATTCGTTATGGCAAACGTTGGGGTGAGTCAAAGCCTGCATCAATCAGCGCGTTTCGAGCGCGCTCTAGAGAGGGGGGATCTGCAAAGGGTCCGACCCTGACTCGATGAAACTGTCGTCCATTTACCTCGACCCGACTGATTGCGACAGGAAATTGCCACCCTGGCTGGCTATTCATCTGGCGCGAGACCGTTTCGGCGCTACCCAGCGACAGGTAGGCCCCCAGTTGTAAGTACCGATATCGGCTGGAGGGTACCTCACCACTGCTGTTCATTTCTGTTTCACTAACAGCCTCAACCAAAACGGGCGCCGTCCCTTGTTCGGCAAACCCGAGCACGAGGGCGGCGCCATAAGAGAGATCTATGATCCTGTCATCACGAAATGGTCCACGGTCATTGACTCGCAGTAATACGCTGCGGTCATTGGCCAGATTGGTGACCCGAACAGAACTGGGAAGGGGTAACGAACGATGAGCAGCGGTTGCAGCAAATAAGTCATATATTTCGCCATTGGCGGTCTGCCTACCGTGAAACTTGGTGCCGTACCAGGAAGCGATACCCACTTCACGATACTGTTTAGCGGAATCCATCACCTCGTAACGCTGGCCCTTTACCGTGTAAGGACTGCGATTGCCCCTCGCCGAAATGGGGCCCGAGATGGGAGTTGCGTCCTGCCACGCGGATCTTTTAGGAAAGAGCGGTGCCCCATCGGAAATTTCTGGCTGAGCGATGGTGACCTGGCAAAAAGACAACCACAGCCATACCAAGCATAAACTGGCGGCACGAAATGGCCTCTGCTCTCTCATGAATTGGAGCGTGCCTTGGAGACCGCCTGACTCAATTCCCAAACTGCCATGGCGTACATCGCACTGTGATTGTATCGGGTGATGACATAGAAATTTTGCAAGCCCAACCAATAGCGCGGGCCATCTTGCGCGTCCAATTTTAGCGGCGTGACAACAAGTTCGGGTAGCAAACTCTCAACAGGGCGCATGCCCTCCGAAGCCAACTGATCGACCGTCTTGCTCGGTTTCAGTCCCGATGAGAACACAGCCGGGTCAACATCTGTTACGCGAGCATCCACCACGACTTGCTGACCCTCCCGCCAACCGTGGACGCGTAAGTAATTTCCGACACTGCTGATCGCATCGTCAGGACTGTCCCAAATATCAGCGGCGCCATTGCCGTCGAGACTCAGCGCGTAAGCTCTGTAACTGGAAGGCATAAACTGGCCGTATCCCATCGCGCCTGCGTAAGAACCCTTCAGTTGATAGGGGTCTTTGCCCGACTCCCACGCCAGCACCAGGAACTGTTGGAGTTCTTTTGTGAAGAAGGCGGAGCGCTTGGGATAATCGAAGGCCAACGTCGACAACGCATCAATGACCCTATAACTCCCCATAATACGGCCATAAAAGGTCTCTACGCCGATGATCGCGACGATAATTTCTGCTGGTACCCCAGTGCGTTCAGAAACCTTGGACAATGCTGAAGCGTGCTCATTCCAAAATCCAACACCCTCGCGAATACGACGATCAGTCATGAAAATGTCTCGATACTGATGCCAGGGTTTTGTCTTCTCCGCAGGCCGCGCAATCGCGTCGAGAATGCTTTGCTGCCTGTTAGCATCACCTATCAATGTTTCGGCCCATACCGGATCAACTCCCGCTTGCTCGGCCGCCGTAATCACCGGACGTATAGCCTCGTAGCCGCCGTAATCGCCCGCGAATGCCTTCGTGACCGAAGCCAAGCAGAGAATCATGAGCAGCGACACCATGGTGTGCACTGAAGTGAAAAAACAAATAGAAGAACGCACATTCAAACCAGCCGTCATTGCGACATTATCCTTCTCTCTGTGCTGATTGCCGAGAGAATCCCAAAACCAAGAAGGAGGGTGACAATAGACGTCCCACCAAAACTCACCAGAGGCAACGGTACGCCCACCACAGGGAGAATACCTGCCACCATACCCATGTTGACCACCACATACACGCAGAACGTCAGAGTGACAGCGCTCGCCAGCAAGCGTCCATAACTCGTCTGTGCAGTAAAACTAATCCAGAGTCCACGCGCCACGATCAGTCCATAAAGCAACAGCAAAAGGAGCACTCCCCTTAACCCCCATTCCTCAGCCAAAACAGCAATGATGAAATCTGTTTGGCTCTCAGGCAGGAAGTCCAACTGCGACTGCGTGCCCTGCAACCATCCTTTCCCAGACCACCCCCCCGAGCCTATCGCCGTTTTCGACTGGATAATATTCCACCCGGCGCCCAGCTTATCCGCCTCGGGATCGAACAGCGTCAAAATCCTCTGCTTTTGATAGTCACGGAGTAAAAACAGCCAAGCAGGCCAGACACATGCGACTGCCGCTGCTGCGGCGCTCAATATCTGCCACCAACTGACGCCCGCCATGAACACAACAAACACGCCGCTCGCTGCCACCAGGATCGCCGTGCCCAGATCAGGTTGCGCGCCAATCATGGCGGCGGGGATTCCAATAATTAACAATGAGGTCAGCGTGACACTCGGACGAGGTGGCAACCCGTGCCTTACGATCCAAGCCGCTACTGCAAGGGGCATCATGACTTTCATGATTTCCGACGGCTGGAAGCGAATGAATCCCAAACTCAGCCACCGTTGCGCACCTTTACTACCAACGCCGAGGAGCGGCACCAGCAAGAGAAGAACTAGGGCCGCAAGGTACAGCATGGGTGCCCACCGCTCCAAAGTATCCAGCCGTATTTGTGCAATCACTAAAAATACGCCAAAGCCAACGACAAAATTACGCGCTTGACGTGCAACAGTATTCCAGTCTCCATCCGATGCGCTGAACAGCACAAACAAGCCCGTTAACGCCAGGGCGATGATAGGCGCTAGTAGCACCATATCGAGGTGCAAACGCTCTGCAGGTGTTTGCGGTCGTGAAAAATCCCTGCGGGAACCCTCGAGAAAACGGGCGTACTCAGACATCGCTTTCGCGCGCTAGCCACGAGTCAATGACGCGCCTGGCAATGGGATATGCAGCGCTACTCCCGCCACCATTCTCGGCAATCACCGCCACCACGATATTGGGGTTCTCTGCAGGCGCAAAGGCCACGAACAACCCGTGGTTACGGTTCCGCTCACTGATCGCGTCCTCATCGTAGATCGCGTCCTGCGCGATACTGATGACCTGTGAGGTTCCGGTCTTCCCGGCGATCTGATAGTCAATGCCTTTAGCAATCGACGCAGCAGTGCCGCGAGGCGAGTGCACAACATCGATCATGCCTGTCAAAATCGCCTGCCAATGTTCGTCGGCAACCGATACAGACTGTCGCATGGCGCCCCCCACCGTTAACCCACCCACGCGATGTACCACGGACGGCACAAAACTGTTACCTCTGTTGGCGATCACCATTGTCGCTTGCGCAAGCTGCAGGGGCGTTGCCAGCATGTACCCCTGCCCGATGCCAGCACTAATGGTCTCACCGGGGAACCATGCCTCTCCCAACGCACTTCGCTTCCATTGGGTGCTGGGCAGTATGCCTCGTTGCTCTCCCGTCGTATCAATCCCGGTCGCTTGACCAAGTCCAAAGGGGGCGAGCGACTCTGCCATCGTATCAATGCCCATGCGATGAGCGAGATCGTAATAGTAGGTGTCGCAAGACTCGGCGATGGCCATTCTCAGATCAACCTTTTCAGCGTGACCGGAGCCTCGCACTCTTAGCGTCCAATCACGATAGCGCCGATCATCACCGGGCAATTGATACCACCCTGGATCAGAAACCGTCGTTTCCGGCGTGATATAGCCCTCGGCTAGCGCGCCTAAAGCCAACATTGGCTTGATAGTAGACCCTGGTGGGTATTGCCCCTGGACCGCGCGATTGAGAAGCGGTGTATCCATTGAGCCCCGCAACGCGGCATAGTCGGCGTAGCTGATCCCCTCGACAAATAAATTTGGGTCGTAGCTGGGATTGGACACCATCGCCAAAACCCCACCTGTCAAGGGATCCAGAGCGACTACTGCACCACGCTGTTGACCCAACGCGTCCACTGCCACGCGCTGCAGATCCAGATCTAAATAGAGACGTAAATCTTGACCCGGCTCCGGCGACTGTCGATCCAGCACACGCAGCACACGTCCGTGAGCATTGGTCTCGACATGCTGAAAGCCCGGCTTGCCGTGCAGCAATGGCTCGTAGCGTTTTTCAAGCCCGACCTTGCCTGTGTGCAGGGTTCCCTGATAGCGCTCCGAATCAAGCTCAAGCAAATCGTCAGCACTGACTCGGCCTACGTACCCCAACACGTGGCCCAGTTCATGACCGTAGGGGTAGTAGCGCGTCAGCTGCGCGTCTACCACGACACCGGGCAGCTGATGCAGATCCACCGCCACTGACGCGAGAGCCGCGTCATCAAGACCCAACTTGAGAGGCACCGCCTCGAAAGGGCGCCTCCGGGAAGAGCGCTCACGAAACGCCTCCAGCTCGGAGTCAGTTAAGGACAAACGCTGTGCCAAGGTGTCGATAAGCGCGTCAGAGTCTTCGCTCCGCTCGAGAATCACTCCAACAACAAAAGTCGGTTTGTTCGCCGCGAGCACCCGCCCTTTCCGGTCGACAATTTGACCTCTCGGGGGCGGGATCACTTCGACGCGGATACGATTACGATCGGACTGGGTCAGAAAATCATCATGCTGGGTGATTTGCAGCGAGTAGTAGCGGTAAACGAGCACTGCCAATAAAGTTGAGATACCAATTAGAGCCGCGATCAACCGAGACCGGTTGATCGCCCACTCGCGTCGCGTATCCCGGAGTGCGTCAAGCGAGCGGAGCATCAATTACCCCGATGATAGGGGTGACCAGCTTGCACAGACCACGCCCGATACAGTTGCTCCGCCAGAACAACGCGCACCAATGGGTGCGGTAGCGTGATGCGCCCGAAGGACCATTGTTCTGAAGATCGTTCCAACACAGAGGCATCCAAACCATCGGGACCGCCGATCACCATGCTGACGGATTGCCCAAGCATCTGCCATTGGTCGAATTTGTCCGCAATTTTCTCGGTGCTGATCATCGTGCCAGAGACATCCAGAGCGACCAGATGATCCGTTTTGGCAAGGCGCGAACGTATCAGCTCCCCTTCCTGCTCGCGGTAACGCTGGGGAGAACCGGTGCCTCGCTTGGCGGGGGCGATATCAACCCACTCTACCGCGTATTCTCTCGGCATTCGTCGAGTGTATTCCGCGACGCCGTCCTCTACCCATGATGGCATTTTTTGTCCCACTGCCAGCACGCGCAATCGCATTAGTCGTCTTGCGGGTGCTCCGCCTGCACTGACCAAAGACGCTCGAGGTCGTAAAAACTCCTCGCAGCAGGCTGCATGACATGCACGACAACGTCACCGAAATCCACTAACACCCATTCACCTGCGCGCTCACCCTCAACGCCCAGTGGCCTCACACCCTGTTCCTTGGCCTTCATCAATACGTTATCCGCCAGAGATTTAACGTGGCGGCTTGAAGTCCCACTCGCAACCACCAGGTAGTCCATCACAGAACTCAAGGCGCGCACGTCGAGGACAACCGGCTCAACGGCCTTGAGATCTTCCAGCGCATTCTGCGCGACGCTGAGCAGTGCATCACCTGCTACCGGGGTGTCAACTAATTGTTCTACTGGCATGCGTTATCGCGGATGAAAAGTGTGTGTCGCTCAATATACTCCATTACAGCATCGGGCATCAGGAAGCGGGTGTCACGCCCCTCGGCAATGAGTGTCCTGATCTGCGACGACGCGATATCGAGAAGCGGCTGCCGGACCAGCACCACGCCGCCAGCAGGTTGCGTCACGGCCAGGTTGCCTTCAATCCGGTGCGACGCGATCCACTTTTTCACCTCATCCTCTGGGTCTGATGCACCCGGCCGGGCCATCACCACCAAATGCGCATGGTCAAGGAGTTCCCTCCAGCGAGACCACTGCGACAAGGTGGTGAGGATGTCAGAACCCACGATCCACAGCAGTGGTCGCGCGGCCCCGTATTCTGCGCGCAGCGCTTTCAGGGTATCCACAGTGTAGGAAGGGCCTGGCCGCTCAAGCTCCCGGGCGTCTACATCCAGACCGGGTACGTCACGCACCGCGAGTTGCAACATGGCCAGTCGATGCTCAGCGGTCAGTGCCGCACTGCTTTTCAGAGGAGATTGGGCTGCAGGGATGAAATCAACGCGCTCGAGCTGTAGCTCCTCTCTAACCGCGATCGCACCGCGGAGGTGCCCGATGTGAACTGGGTCGAAAGCACCACCCAATAACCCCAGCGGACGAGGCGAATCGCTACTCACCAAGGTGTCAGTCATATCCATTCGATTCGGAGATCGGGATCACTGACGGATGTGCCCATCCCCTCGCACGATATATTTGCGAGAGGTTAACCCCTCGAGACCGACCGGCCCGCGAGCGTGGAGCTTGCCCGTTGAAATACCGATCTCGGCACCCAGCCCATACTCAAAACCGTCTGCAAAACGCGTTGAGGCGTTGTGCATGACCGAGCCGGAATCAACCTCCCGCAGGAACCGTGCAGCCGTCTCCGCATTTTCCGTCACGATGCTCTCGGTGTGAGAAGAGCTATATTGCGCGATGTGTGCCATCGCCTCGTCCACTCCATCGACAACCTTGATCGATAAAATCGGCGCGAGATATTCGGTCGACCAATCGGCGTCTGTCGCGGTGACTGAAATAGCCGGGGCAGCGGCACGGGTGTCATCGCATCCCCGAACCTCAACGCCCTCCTCCTGCAGCGCCGCCACCAGCGCCGGCAGCATGCCGGTCTGCGCCTTGGCGATCAAAAGTGTTTCCATCGTGTTGCAGGTGCCATAGCGCTGGGTCTTGGCGTTAAATGCAATGCGATGCGCCTTGTCAGGGTCAGCCTCAGTGTCGATATAGACATGGCAGATGCCGTCAAGATGCTTGAGAATCGCCACCTGACTCTCGGCCATCACACGTTCGATCAGGCCTTTACCGCCGCGAGGCACTATCAGGTCGATATATTCCGGCATGGTGAGCAACGCGCCGACCGCGGCGCGATCCACCATCGGCACCACCTGCGCTGCATCCACGGGCAAGCCCGCCGCAGAGAGCCCGTTGGCCAGTGACTGGCCCAGTGCAGTATTGGAGTGAATAGCCTCAGAGCCGCCACGTAAAATCACGGCGTTGCCCGCTTTCAAACACAACGACGCCGCCTCGATCGTCACGTTGGGCCGGGATTCATAGATCATCCCGATCACGCCCAGGGGCACGCGCATCGTTCCCACGGTAATACCGGATGGCATCCCCCGCTCGTCACTGATTTGGCCGATCGGATCCGGGAGCGCTGCGACCTGCGCCAAGCCCTCTTCCAACACATCGAGGCGCGCTGCGTTGACAGCAAGACGGTCCAGTAGCGCGGCATCCAATCCGTTTTCGCGTCCCGCTTCCAGATCCCGTTCATTTGCGGCGAGTATGTTTTCCCGGTCGGCAGCCAGAGCCTGCCGAATCTGCAACAACGCGTCATTGCGCTGTGCGACACTGGCTGCAGCCACGATACGCGCGGCATCACGGGCGGCGCGCCCCATCTCCGCCATC
>Ga0181577_10003403_pt1 | contig 12329 bp, 10 predicted proteins | sample 101ome_21_FD_132468 | JGI IMG/M metagenome (GOLD analysis project Ga0181577, IMG submission 132468) | Coastal salt marsh microbial communities from the Groves Creek Marsh, Skidaway Island, Georgia - 101413BT metaG (megahit assembly) | ecosystem: Environmental > Aquatic > Marine > Intertidal...
CTGGCCGCGGGCGGCATTGGCGAAGGCACGATTCGCCTGTCAATTGGCCTCGAAGACCCCAAGGACCTGATAGCGGACCTGAAGCAGGGCCTCCGTGCAGCGGGCAAGGCAGCGGGGGGCAGTCGCTGATGCGCATTGAGGTTAACGGCGAGACAGCTTACTGCTACACTAACTCCCGGGATATCGAGACAGGCAAGCCCACTGTGGTATTTATCCACGGCTCCGGCATGGACCACACGGTGTGGACGCTGGCGAGCCGGCATTTTGCGCGACACGGTAACAATGTCGTTTCAGTGGACCTGCCCGGTCATGGGCGCTCCACCGGCAGCCCACTGGCCACAGTAGAGGAAATGGCCAACTGGATGATCGCAGTCTTGGATGCTCTAAATATCTCCGATGCCGCGCTAGTGGGTCACAGCTTGGGCAGCCTGATCGCGCTCGAGTGTGCGGCCTCGCACAGCGATCGCGTCAGAGCGATCGCACTGGTTGGCACCACCTCGCCGATGCCGGTTTCGGATGCCATCCTGAATGCCGCAGAGGCGGATGATCACTCCGCGTTTGACATGCTGACCCAGTGGGGCTTCAGCAAGCGCCATCAGTTTGGCGGCAACCGTAACTCAGGCATCTGGATGATCGGCAACACATTGAGGCTCTACGAGCGATCAGGCCCGGGCGTGTTATTCCATGATATGCGCGCCTGCAATGAGTACACCGCGGGGATCGATAGCGCGGCGAAGGTAACGTGCCCTGCTCTTCTCATTCTTGGAGCTGAGGACCGACTGACACCCGTGCGCAGCACTCGTGCACTTCAGGAGGCAATTCCCTCTCCGATAGTTGAAGTGCTACCCGACGCAGGGCACACGATCATGGTCGAGGCGCCCAACGCCATGCTCGATGCATTGCATAAAGTACTCTAGGTCACTCGGCTAGCCGCAAACCGCCCCGCTTTGAATCATTACAAGTCGGCGCCACTCAGCCGGATTGCTGAATCATCTCCTCGACCTGAGTGATGCGCTCCTTACCAAAAAACATCTCGTCACCGACAAAGAAGGTGGGTATACCAAAAGCGCCGCGCTCAGCGGCCTGCTGCGTGTTGTATAGCAACGCATCTTTTATTGGCTGCGTTTGAATCGCCTCCACGAGTGCGGCAGCGTCCAGACCCGCTGACTGCCACACGCCTGCCGCCACCTCAGGATCCCCCATGTTCTGCTCCTGCTCCCACATGGCCGACAGATTCACCTCAACATAGTCATCGACCACGCCCAGCTGCTGCGCCGCAATGAAGCCCCTCATCAACATGATGGTGTTAATGGGAAAATGCGGGTTGAACGTGAACTTGTCGAGTTGGTGCGCTGCGATAAACCGTTGGGTCTCCAGCATGTCGTACTCCAGCTTTCCCTTGACCTCGCCAAAAGCCACCATAGGCGCCTGATTATTAGTGAGCTTGAATAAACCCCCCAGCAACACAGGGGTCAGCGTGAGCGTTGCGCCGTTCCGCTCGGCGACCCCGGTGAGCACATGGTAAGACAGATAGGCGTTGGGGCTTGCGAAGTCGAACAGGAATTCAATATTAGATGACACGTCTGGGCTCCTTGACTAAAACTGAGTGTCTGAGATGGTTGTTCTGTGCAGAAGACGATCATAACCGTCATAGCCGCCGGTCGCGGCATGTAGCAGTGACCGGTTGTCCCACATGACCAGCATGCCCGCCTGCCAGCGGTGCGAGTAGACAAACTGAGGCTGACTTTGGTGGGCATAAAGCTCCATCAGCAGTGCGTCACTCTCTTCTTTATTGAGTCCCACAAAACCTTTGATATAGGCCGCAGAGGAAAATAACGCTTTCTTGCCAGTCTCATGGTGGGTTCTGACCAAGGGGTGTTCGTAGGTTTCCAGCGCCCGCTCACTGGGCAGAATCTTCATGCTGCGGCCCTGCTCTTGGTCGGCTTTACCGTAGGCGCCATCTGGCGCATAACCCAATGCAGCTGAATGAATGGCAGTGAGACCCTCTGCCCGCTCCCGCAGATCATCCGGCAGGTGCTCGTAGGCAGCCACTTGATCAGCAAAGAGGGTTTCGCCGCCCACTGGTGGGATCGTGATGCCGTAGAGCGCGGTGGCAGCGGGCGGGATCGCCATAAAGCTCCAGTCACTATGAAAAATCTCTGCAAATATTGAAGTGTTTTCATTGGCATGACGCTGAATAGCCGCCACCTGCGGGTGCTCGTCGATATGCCCAAAAAACGGATCCTCGCCGATCTCACCAAAGTGCTCGCTGAACGCGACCAGCTGCGCGGGTGTGAGCTGCTGATTCGGAAACGCGACGACTTTGTGCTCCAGCCACTGCGCGCGAATCTCTGCTACCAGATCATCGGACAACGACTGATTCAACCGCACGCCGGTGATGGTTGCCCCGCAGCTCGCGCCAGAGGCATCAACTGTCAAGCTCATCGGGCTGCCCCCATCTCTGGCGCTACCTCCAGCTCTTTAGATGTTAACGGCATGGTTCCACCAGGCCAGGTCCGAATAGGCCCGCAGATCGAGCTCGTGGGTCCAGGCCGAACGATGCTGTTGGGAAAGATGGTAATAGGTCTCCGCGATCTTCTCAGGCAGAAGCAGGCCGTCCTTGTCTTTGCCCTTGGCTTCTCTCAAAGCTTCAAAACGCTCGGCACCTAACATCTTACCCAGCGTATCGGGCGCGTCCACCGCACCATCAATCACGATATGCACAACGTGCACGCCCTGTGCTGCATATTCGGCGTTCAAGGTCTGACACAGCAGGCGTCGACCTGCCATTGCCGCAGCATGAGAATGCTGCCCAGTGTTACCCCGCATGGCTGAAGTCGCCGATGTCACCAGAATAGTGCCATGCCCGCGCTCGACCATCAGCGGCACCAACACTTTAGCAACACGGAACAAGCCAAAGCAGGCCATGCGCCACCCTAACTCAAAGGTCTTAAGCGGTGTGTCATCAAGCGAGCGATTACCAATCTGAGCGCCGAGGTTATAAAGCACGGTATCGATCGGGCCAATGGCCTCGACCTCCTCGATCAGAGCTTCCAGCGTGCCATCGTCGACGGCGTTCAGCATGTGCCCGCTCGCCGACAGGCCCGAGCTTTGAAGGCCCTCGACCATGCCGTTGAGTCCGTCGATATCGCTCCGGCGACACAAAGCCGCGTGATACCCCTCTTCCGCAAACTTTTTACCGACGGTGCCGCCTATACCGGCACCTGCCCCGATCACCAAACAGGTTTTTTGTCCTGCCACTGTGTTACCTCCCGTTAAGCCAGCACCGTGCCAGCGCTGATCAGCGATTCGATCGCCTCATTGTCATAGCCCAGCGCCTCTAAAATCTCCCGACCATGCTCGCCCAGTCGTGGGGCAGGTCGCGACACGCGGGCAGGTGTTTTATCGAACCGCGCCGGATGCCGGGCCTGCCGTACCTCGCCAAAATCGTCAAAATGGAGGCGATCCACAGATCCGTTCGCGACAACCTGCTCGTGCCCTAGCAACTCCGAACGGTCGATAATCGGCGCACACGGCACCCCCTCTTTGTCGAAGCGCGCGAGGATCTCTTCGCTCGACCACTTTTTAATCTCCTCGGCAGTAATTTCTTTGCGCTCACTGTTGTGCGTAAATCGTCCTTGCGCTGTGTTGAAGTGCGGGTGCTCAATCAGGTCCTCACGGTTAAGCGCGCGGCACATGCCCTGCCACTCCTTATCCGATATCGCACCCGCCGTAATGAATCGATCCTTCGTCTCGTAGATCAGGTCCATGGCGCCCTGGTACTTACGCACGTCAAACTCCTTATCAGCGAAGGTCAGACCTGCCATCGCTTCTGGCCAGAACAAGCTCAGCATGGCGTCAAGCATAGATAAGCGAATGTGCTGCCCTTCACCCGTCTTTTCCCTGGCATAAAGCGCGGTGCTAATGGCCTGGGCCGCCGTGATTGCGGTGACCTTGTCGGCAATGATGATGCGAAACATTTGCGGCCGACCCGTGGCGCGGTCGGCCTGAATATCAGTGGCGCAAGAGAGCGCCTGAATAACAGGGTCATAAACCCGCTTGTGGGCATAGGGCCCCTCTTCGCCGAAGCCGCTAATCGAGACATAAATCAGTTTCTTGTTGAGCTCGCGCATGACAGGCTCGCCAAAGCCCATGCGCTCCATTGCCCCGGGCCGAAAGTTCTGCAGCAATACGTCAGCGCTCTTGACCAGATCAAACAGAACTTTCTTGCCGTCTTCTGATTTGAGGTCTACCGCAATCGACCGCTTGCCCCGATTGCAGGAAAAAAATGCCGCGGTGACTTTGTTGACGGTTGGCCCAATATGACGCATCTGCTCACCGGTCGTAGGCTCGACCTTGATCACCTCGGCACCCTGATCGGCCAGCATCATGGCCGCCACAGGGCCCGAAACCATACTGGTTAAATCCAGGACCTTAATCCCTTTCAATGCGCTCATGCGACTCCCTCAGTCTGCTCTCGGTACACTAGCCCTATCTCGGGCACCTGAGCCCGGAAAAACGCTCCCATAGTACCCCCGTCGACATGACGGTAAAGCGCTGCAGGCACATGAAGTCGTCACCGAGGTGCCGGAGGCGACCGAAATCTCCGTTTTTCGTTGTGCCAACCCCGCGCTTGACCGGCGCCGTGCTGACAATCAGATGCTCGACCGTGAAAAACCGCAGAACGTGGCACAGCCCTACCCGGAGGCCTGTTCACGGCGAGGGCTTCCCATTCTTGAGTAATTTGTTATGGTCGCTCCACATAAATCAACAAATGTTGAGGTTGTGGTCATGCGAAACAACTTATTGATGTTAGGTTTGGTGGCGGTGGCCGCGCTTGTAGTGCTGTCACGAAACGCACCGGTGGTCGCAACCGACGACTTCGACCGAACGCGCTTACCCATAGCACAACCGGCGCCTGCGCCCGTGACTGAAGCGCTCCCCCAGAACGTGCCACTCCCAACGCCTTGGGAGGTTAAAGCACCGGAGGGGGCTCCCAATGTGGTCATCGTGCTGCTCGACGACATTGGCTTCGGCGGCCCCTCACCCTTTGGCGGCCCAATCAGTATGCCCACGCTGCAAAAGCTTGCTGATAATGGGCTGAGCTACAATCGCTTCCACACCATTGCACTGTGCGCCCCAACGAGAGCGGCACTCAAAACCGGGCGGAACCATCATCAGGTCAACATGGGTTCCATTCCCGAAATAGCGACTGGTTACGCGGGCAATACCACGGTAGTCCCAGACAACGCTGCACCGATCGCCGAAGTATTACGCCAGAATGGATTCGCCACAGGAGCCTTTGGCAAATGGCACGAAACCCCCAGCCGAGAAACCACCGCCGGCGGTCCGCAAACACGCTGGCCCACGCGGCAAGGATTCGAGAAGTTTTATGGCTTCTTGGGGGCTGAGGAGAACATGTATGAGCCGTCTCTGCATGATGGCGTGACCATTATCGATACCCCAGACAAACCCGATTACCACTTTCTAGAGGACATGACCGATCAGGCCATCGCCTGGGTCCGCGAGCAAAAAAGCATGCGTCCAGACAAGCCTTTCTTCATCTACTACTCCTCTGCCGGGTCACACGCACCGCACCAGGTGAATCAGGAATGGATTGAGAAATATCGCGGCCGGTTTGACCAGGGCTGGGATGCTGTTCGCAATGAGGTATTGAAGGCGCAGATCGCGCGCGGTGTGGTACCCGCGGGCACCGAGCTACCGCCCAAACCCGCCAGCGTCCCCGACTGGGAAGACCTGAACGACGACAAAAAGAAAATTTATGCGCGCCAAGCCGAGGTTTATGCCGCATTCAGCGAGTACTCCGATTATGAAACCGGCCGGTTACTCGACGCGATTGATGATCTGGGCGAGCTGGACAACACGCTGGTGATCTACATCAGTGGCGACAACGGCACGAGCCCGGAAGGCGATCAAACCGGTAACTGGAACTGGAACAAGTATCTCAATGGAGTCCCAGAGACCGATGCAGAGCAGTTGGAGCACCTAGATGAGTGGGGCGGGCCTAACACCTACGCACATATGTCGGTGGGCTGGGCGATTGCGTTTGACTCGCCTTTCGCCTTCACTAAGCAAGTCGCTGGTGATTTTGGCGGCACCCGAAATGGCACCGTGATCCACTGGCCCGATGGCATCAAGGCCAAAGGCGAGATTCGGGACCAGTTCACTCATGTTATCGATGTGGTCCCCACCATCCTCGAGGCAACTGGCATTCCCGAACCCACGGTAGTTGATGGCGTACCGCAAATACCCATTCAGGGCACCAGCATGGTTTATAGCTTCGATGATGCAACAGCCGCTGAACGACACACCAAGCAATACTTTGAAATCATAGGCAATCGCGGCCTGTATCAAGACGGTTGGCTGGCAAGAACCACAGTCAAACTGCCATGGGAAACGGTGAAAATGAATACGGTTGCCAATGACGACGGCTGGGAGCTCTACAACACACTTGAGGACTTCAGCCTCAACAACAACCTCGCCGAGCAGTTTCCCGAGCGGCTAGAGGCCATGAGAGCCACTTTCATGGAGGAAGCAATTGCCAACCAGGTACTACCGCTGGACGACCGACTGTTGGAGCGACTACTTCCGGCGGTTGCAGGGCGGCCTACCATCATGGCGGGCCGCACCACGCTCGACCTCTACCCCGGCGCCAAAGGCCTGGATGAAGACGCCGTTCTGAACATGAAAAACACCTCCGGTCAGATCTCTGCGAGCATATCGGTAGCCGAAGGGCAAACTGCGGATGGCATTATCATTGCCCAAGGCAGTCGCTTTGGCGGGTGGGCACTATACGTAGAGAACGGATACCCGACCTATACGTACAACAATCTTGGCGAACTGGTTACGGTGAAAAGTAATCGCAAGCTCAGCGCCGGCAACTCGGATATCCGTCTCGAGATTCACTACGACGGTGGGGGCATCGGCAAAGGCGCCGATATCAAGCTTGTCGTTAACGACTTAGCGGCCGCTACCGGGCGGCTAGAAACGACCATTGCCTCGCGCTTCTCGATCGACGAGGGAACTGATATTGGCATGGACCGTGGTGCCCCGGTAATCAAGCGGCAGCTAAACGACCGCCGCTACAGTGAGATTAATGCCACCATCAATAAAGTGACGCTAGAGATTTTCCCAGAAACCTGAGGATGCAGTTCTCCGTCCATCTCCCGGGCGAACGACACCAACGTGCCATCCCGGGGGGCGGCGGGGCCTGTCATGCCGCTCACTACAGACAGTCGATCTTGGGGCGCCACCAATATCCGGCTCTGCTCAGAGAGATCGTCTTAATTAGGCGGAAACTGCTCTAACAATTCATGTACCACAGTAATAGTGAGTTGCTCACGGTCCGCCTTGGACATATTGTTCTTCAATCGCCCCTCTGCGACGCCTCGCCAGACAATCTTGCCCGTTCTGATGTCGATCACGTCGAATACCGCAGTGCCATCCTCATAGGTCTTGACTGACGGCCCCGAGGAGTACCCTACGCTGACTGACCGCCCATAAGTGCCCGCTGCAACGCCACCATGCATACCCTGCTCCTGACCCGTGACCTTTTGGGTCTGACGCCTGGTGACATGATAGTTCACCCAAAAGTCTGCTTGATCGCGCGGGCCCTCTCTAAAACCCCTTTGGATCAATTCCTGGTTAGCGGTGTTTCGAACCCGCTTGTCGCTGCTGTTATAGCGCCGATACTGACTCTCTGTCGTATTATGATCGTCGTCATACCACCGATAGGTCTGATAGCCAGAAAAGGGAAACGTCTGATCGTAATCCACCTGATAGGTCGGTTTGTCTGCACAACCCGCAATAAAGAGTCCGCACAAAAGGAAACCGCCTGCCCTCCGCATATGCTTTGCCAAACCGGATATCGATCGCGGATTGTTGTTAAAGCCCATTACTGTCTCCCTTAGAAAAAGCCGCGTTACATCACTCACACACACCACACCGCTATAGCGTCGGCGAGAGGCTATGGATCAGAGGCCCCGACACCCCGAAAACTGACATGACTGTCTGCAATCAACCACGCGAAAACCGCAAAAGCGGCGACATTCTGGTCCAAAGACGCCGCGTCGAGTTTATCCACCGTATCATCCGCCGTGTGATGCAAATCAAAATAGTCCCGGCCATCCTGGTGTAATCGCAGCGTCGGCACACCCGCCGCGATCAACGGGTACAGGTCGGGTCCACCACCGGGCAGATCGTCGCTACCGGGGGCCACCCCGATGCGCGCTAATACAGCCGCAATATCGGCAAAGAGCTGATCACCTTGCTCCGTCTTGCTGTCGGCCGTAACTTTCCAGACGCGGCCGCCACCAAAATCACTCTCGGATCCCATCACATGCTGCTCGAGGGAGGCCGCGTGCCGCTCTCGGTAAGCGCGAGCTCCCAACAACCCCACTTCCTCAGCGCCCCACAAGACCAGTCTTATAGTCCGCCGCGGGGCAAGCCCAGCCTCCTTGATCAACTCCATCGCGGCAGTCGTAATGCCGACACCAGCACCATCATCGACCGCGCCAGTACCGAGATCCCAACTATCGAGATGGGCCCCAATGACTACGATCTCATCTGGTCTCTCGCGCCCGGGAATTTCAGCGATCACGTTGCCCGATTGCGCCGCGGGCACCGCTGAGCTGTCTACGTTCATTTTTATGCGAATCTGCTCGCCGCCGGCCGCAATGCGCTCGATCTGATCAGCATCGGGGTTAGACAATGCCAACGCGGGAATTCGCGGCGCGTCTGCGTCGTAGCGCAATGAGCCGGTATGCGGAAAGCGATGACTGTCAGTGCCAACAGAGCGAATCAAATAACCCACGGCGCCTTTCCCTGCGGCAATACTGGGCCCGGCGGTGCGCGCCTCGTTGAAGTATCCATAGGATGAGCCGTCCTGCGTACGCTGCATTGCGTGGCTCACATAAGCGATCCGGCCTTCAACACTCTCCGGCCGGGCACGTTTGAGGTCGTCAAGAGTCTCGAACAGCACCAGCTCAGCCGTCATCCCTGACTTCGCGGTGGGCACTGAGCCCCCCAGCGCCGTCACGGCGAGGGGTTGCGGGAAAGGCGCAAGAATTTCAGCGCCTTCAGCGTGCCGCCGCCAAGCATCCATTTCAAAAGGCTCATTGCGCACATTGGCGAAGCCCTTTTCATTGAGCAATGCGAGCGCCCAGTCCCGTGCGCGCGCTTCCGCCTCACTCCCGGCCAATCGAGGCCCTACCTCGGTGGTCAACGAGGTCACGATCTGCATGGCGGTACTGCCCGCCATGGCCCGGTCGCGAAGCATAACCGCGTGGGCGAGGCTCTCCGGAGAGGCCGCCGCCAGCGTATCGTTGGCCAAAGTGCTCAGTAGCAATGCCAACGAGCATTTTTTCAGTTGAAGGTAACCTGGTTTCAAACCGTGAATAAAGGTGCTCATTGCCTCGTAACCATGCTTCATGCCGCTTCAACCTCGCGGTTCAAATCTAAGGCACGTCTGTCAGCTAACCACTGGCTAGCCGCCTTTGTCTGGGCCTTGGTCGCAGTGAACACGCCCAACCCGTCTAGGGTATTGCCCTGATGCCCCAACGCCGCGATCTGCTCATAGAACCAATACTGGGTTGCAAACGCACCGACTGTCCGCACCAGTTTGATGCCGTTCAAGAACCGCAAGGCCCTTGGTAGAAGTGAGAGTGTGTCTTCAAATCGAGGTAATTCACTCACGCCAGCGAGAAGCTGGGCAGGCGCGTCGGTCATGACACACATCGGCCGACCAATCCCGATCATGTCGGCTGCGCCGCTTTCGAGCGCCAGACTCATGGCATCCAGTCTTCGCAAACCACCGGTCACCATAAGGGGTATGGAGACCTCTTTGTGCATCGCCTCGGCGAAATCCACAAAGTAGGCCTCCCTCGCCCGGGTTGACGCGGCAACGGACTGCTCCTCGACCGGCTCCATGCCGTCCAGATTTAGCAGTCGCGGTTGTTCATAGGTCCCACCTGAAATCTCAATCAAGTCAACGCTCGCCTGCTCAAGCCATTTGGCAACTTGGAGGCTCTCATCGAAATCAAATCCACCGCGCTGAAAATCAGCGCTATTCAACTTGACCGATATGGGGATGCTGGTCCCAACCGCAGCGCGCACCCGCGACACACTCGCGAGGAGCAGTCTCGCCCGGTTCTCCAGAGAGCCACCCCACTGGTCTTGCCTTTGGTTACTGCGGGGGCTCAAAAATTGAGACAGTAGATAACCGTGAGCGGCATGTAACTGTACTCCTGTAAATCCAGCGTCGATGACGACCTTGGCACACCGCGCAAACCCCGTAATCACTGACTCAATGTCTTCTTCGGTCATGGGTTGAGGCTCGCCAAATTGCCCCCCTGGCAGGCCTAATTTGACGGCTGAGGGCGCCTTGGGCTGCGGGTTCACAATTTTTTGACATTGCCGGCCAGCATGGCTGATCTGTGCCCAGAAGTGGTTGCCACTGCGGGTTCCTGCAGCAGCCCAGCGGGCCAGTGCGCGTTGCATCGCCTCAGACGGCTCGCGATCAATGATGACATTGCCGGGGCGCTCAAGATGATCACCTTCTATTTGGACGTTGCCAGACAGCAACAAACCGGCTCCACCATCGCTCCAAATGCCATATAGGCGCTCAAGTGCCTCCGTCGGCTCGCCCTGAGGGCTGGCAAGGCCTTCTGTCATGGCAGCCTTGCACAGGCGGTTAGGGATTTGTGCGCCACAGGGTAATGTGAGCGAGGCTTCAATCATTGAGTACCTTCCAAGGTAAGCTACCTAAACTATTGATATAGATATTTTTATGTCCGGGTAAATTGTAGTGGGCTAGTGGCGCTCCGCAAGGCTGGCGCCGTGTTGCACTGCCGATGTCGGGTTCATCAGGCTATCCAAGCCCCCAAGAGACTACGCCAAGCCGCTACGGATGAAAACGCTTGAATACGCCGCGCATTATAGAGTGAAGCCGGGGCCTCAGGCTCCGATCCTGGCGATCGCCCCGCTCATCATGACCGCAGAGCAGAACCAAATTCGTAACTGCGTGATGAATACCCTCAGTGTGAAGAAATCACGACTCGTGAACTGATACCCCGCAGAACGTGTCATAGAGTGACATGCATACTGATGTTGAAAGAGCCAAGGGGAGACACCGCATGAAGAAATGGACTTTCTGGGCGCCACTGGCAGTGGTGGCTTACCTTGTCGCCACCGGAGCCCACGCTACAACGATTTCGGTCGACGGCAATGGTACGGTCACGATACCCGCCGAATATGCGACGCTGAGCGCGACAACGGAGCACCTCGCCGATACCGCTGAAGCGGCGCAGCGCGCAGTGGACGAGGTCATGGCGAATCTACTCGACAGCCTGGAAAACCTTCCGGTGGACAAGGAGTCTGTAGACGCGGCTCAGGTGCGGGTCCAGCCGCAATATCGCTGGAATCCCAGAAACGAGACGCAAGAATTTATCGGTTATGAGGCGACCCGCGAGCTGTCTTTCAAACTGACTGACCTCAATAGCCTTGGGGAGGCGTTGCAAATGCTCTCGAGAGAGGGGGCAGACACTCTGCATAGCCCCTCTTACGGTAGCTCACTGACTGAATCGGCCAGATCACGGGCGCTGACATTAGCGTTTGGCAAAGCGAAATCCGACGCTGAGAGCCTGGCCGACGCTGCCGGCCTAGTGCTGGGTGAGGCGGTGACGATCAGCACGGGCGCGCGTCCAACGCCCATTTTCAGGGGGGCTAATCGGATGGCGCCCGCCGCCATGTCAGCCGACAGGGCGCCCCGCTACGAACCCGGCAAGCTATCGGTCTCGGCATCGGTCTCGGTAGTCTTCAATGCCGCACCCTAAAAGCACGCAAGCAGACTTGGATTCGGCCAACGCTGGCCCTATTATTCACCCGTGTCCCCCTAAACGAGACGAATCACCATGAGCGACAAGCCCGTATTTTCCACGACTGCCTCAATGGATGCTGCTGCCGGAATCGTCAGCACGAACAAGGTACTCAGCAATACTTACTGGCTGTTGGGGCTAACCCTGTCCTTCAGCGCGTTGACAGCAGGCCTCTCGCTGGCGGTGGGCGCACCCTACATTGGATTTTTCCCCACCATTATCATCTTTTTCGGGCTCCTGTTTTTGGTTGAAAAAACCGCTGACTCAGGATGGGGCCTACCAGCTATCTTCCTACTCACGGGATTTCTGGGATTTAACCTCGGGCCCATTCTGTCGGTAGCCCTCTCCTTCAAGGCCGGCGGAACCATGGTGATGCAAGCGCTTGGCGGCACAGCACTAGTCTTTTTCTCGCTCTCGGGCTACGCCTTGAGCACC
>Ga0181577_10003405_pt1 | contig 12327 bp, 19 predicted proteins | sample 101ome_21_FD_132468 | JGI IMG/M metagenome (GOLD analysis project Ga0181577, IMG submission 132468) | Coastal salt marsh microbial communities from the Groves Creek Marsh, Skidaway Island, Georgia - 101413BT metaG (megahit assembly) | ecosystem: Environmental > Aquatic > Marine > Intertidal...
TGTTCTTCGACAGGACGCAGACGGCAATATCCACATCGTTAATATGTGGCGGCGCAACGACTTCCCGCCTCCTAAGCAAATCCGACAAATTGCAGACTTCAATGACGCATTTAAATCGCCAACCTTCGCATTTGAATCAGCAGGCTTTCAAAGTCTATACAAATCCCTCATATCGCAGGAAGGATTGACGCTCGACATCAAAATGAGCAAAGTCAGCAACAAAACCCTTAAACAAGGGCTTCTTAACCGCCTTCGGGTGTGGTTTGAGCAAGAACGGGTCATTATCCCCTTTGGAAACGACGAAACACGCCGAGTCATGTCAATTCTGCTTGACGAATTGGAATCACACGCATGGAAAGACGGCGACATCACCGATAAAGGCCGACACAACGACACTGTGATGGCTTTAGCGCACGCCATAGACCAATTCAAGTCCAGCCTAAGCCGTGAAACGCCCATGATAGCAGGCCAAACCGATATGTCGCAGTGGAATACGGCAAAACAAAAGAAAAATCGGCGTTCTAACAAAAAATATGTCGCTTTTTGGTGATATAACGCTTATTTTCAGTTTTTTGCGGAAAATTATTTGCGGGGGTTGGCGTGTCGTGGGGCGGCGACTGCGCAGACTTTTGGCGGCTTCTGCGCATAAATTGCGGCCATCTGCGCACAATTTTTTAGCCTCGCAGTGTCCCGTTTAGGCCGTTCTGCGCAAAGTCGAAACGACCCCTGATTATGCAACCATCGGTTCAATAGTGAAAAAGTGCGCCGAATCCTGCGCTGAAACGACGAAAACGACCCCCCTAAACGCTTGACTGAGAGCCTGTTAGACTGCGCACTTCTAAACCAATGGTTGAACAGTGAAGGAGGCTAAACGACGCACCGAAAGCCAATTTGCGCCGTAAATTGAGCCGTCGAACCGTGGGTTCGTCGTCCTGAGCCGTCTAAACGGTGGACTGCGGCGGTGTCCCTTCCACACCATCGGCGCAGTGTCCCGTTTTTCACCGAGTCCGAACCGACCTTGAGCCAACGGCGCAGAATCCGACCGAAACCGAGGGACTGCGCCCCACCTGCCGCACCGTTTGACCTGATGCCTTCAAGAATCAGTCCAACGCCGCCGGAAACCGGAAGCACCCTTTCCGTTTTCAGGATTTGAGCAATCGGCGCAAAGGGCGATTTCAGCAACGAAACAGGGCCGCAGTGTGCCGTTTAGGGTCGTCGAACCGTGGTTCAGGGGGGCCGTCGGAAAGCGGAAAATGAGCGCAAAAACGATGCACTGCGGGGCGGAGGCATTTTGAAACCGATGGACTGCGAGCAAATCGGGCCACCCAAAGACCGGCGGCCCCTGTCGGCTTGACATCGGACCGGACAAAACGACGCACTGCGAGCCACCTCCCGATTCGGCGGGGTTCGCCGGAATCGGCCAAAATCCCGATTTCTGCGCCGGAAACCGGAAAACGACGATTTGCGCCAAATCCTGAAACCGATGGACTGCGCCGCAGTGCAGAAACGAAACCGTGGGACTGCGAGCCTGCCGACTTCCGAGATGCGCCGAAAATGGCCTAAACGATGGACTGCGCCGCATTTTGCCCCGTTTGTCCGGTCTGCGCCGCCGACCATAGGCTCTCAGTGCATCGTTTAGGGTTTTCCGATTCGCCGCTAAACGGGACACTGCGAGCCTGTCGGCTTAGGTGTTTCAATCGTCGATTTTTCCGATTTTAGGGCGACCTAAACCGATGCACTGCGCCACTGCGCAAAATCGAAAACGATGCACTGCGTCCCATCGTTTGCGTCGTTGAAAGTCGGTGTAAAAATGAAACCGTGGGACGGCGGCTTAACATATTTCAAATGAACCCGTTCCTGAACGCCCTTGCATCACTTCGCCGTTCATATACCCTCAGTGAGAACGGAGGAACGCCGAAAACGGCAGGAGAGAACACCATGCAAAACATGAGTTTGAAAACGATAGCCTGCGCCGTCATCTTCGTGATGATGGCCGCCCTTCTCGGAGGGCAACCAACCAACCCCGCCGCCGTGGGTGAAACGGTGGACATGGTTCAGGAGGTGAACACCGATGCCGAACCGGGCCGCAGTGCGTGGCTTTGGTCGCGTCATTCCCTCAAGCGCCATGAGCGCCGCTTGAATCTGATTGAGCGCCGCCACCGCCGCCGGTTCCGCCGTGCCTTGATTCGGGTCTTGCCGACCCTTCTCAGGGAAGAACGGCGCACTGCTCGCCGTGCCGCCATCAAGGGCCGGTTCGACGATTTGCGCACCCTGATTTTTGGGCGTGAAATTGAGGCGCAGTGTGCCGTTTGTGGGGTGCATCAAGACGATGGCTTCGCCGTGGACACCACCCTCAAACCGGCGCAGTGCATTGATTGCTTCACCGAAAGCGAGGGACTGCGAGCCTATGCGCCCTTCATTTGCGCCGCCGTGGTCGGTCTGATTTTTGCCGCCTTTGCGCCGCAGTGGGCCGCTTTTGCCCTCATCGGCGCAACCCGGCAACCCCTGCCGCAGTGGGCAAAGGACGGCAAGAAGAAGCACGGCCTGAACATCCGCCGCCACGGCAAGAAAAAGTCTGCGCAGTGCTTCGGTATGGGTTGCTCAATCACCATCTTTCAAGGCGACATCAAGGCCATGCTTCCCCACGGGGCATATACGCAGAATAAACCGCACTGCGAAGCCTGCGCCAAGTCGCATTTTGAAGAACTTGAAGGCCGATTTGGTGGCGAGCCGTCCATCACTGAACCAACGGGACGCCGAACCGAACCGACCCCTGAACCGACCCCTGCGCCAACCGTGCCGACCACCACCCGACCACCGAACCGAAAGGCGGGACAGTGCGCCGTTTGTGGCGTTGATGTCGCCGCAGGTTCCGGCCACATCCACACCGAAAGCCCACGGGGCCAAAAGGTGCGATGCGCCGACCACGCAGAAAACGCCCTTTCTGAGCCAAAAACGCCGATTTCAGTCGTCGAACCCGCACCTTCTGCGCCGGTTTCAAGCGATGACCCCGCCGCTCAAATCGCCGCCTTGCTTGCTCAATTGACGGCAGGAGGTGCGGTTGATGTGGACACAGTGCGCCGGATTGTCCGAGAGGAAACCGCCGCCCTGCCCGCCGCCCTTGATGAAATCCGAGAAGCACAGACGCAAATCAGCGCAAACGCCCTGTTGGCCGTTGAAGAACGCCTTGCCGCCATCACGCAACCGACCCGCCTTGAAATCAAGAAGGGGCGCAAAATCGAACCCTTGACCCCTCCCGGCGTTGTAGACCATCGGATGCTTCCTCAATTCATGCGCACCATTGGCGCACTGAATGCAAAGGGCGCACCCCTGAACGCTCAGGCCATCGGCCCCGCCGGAACCGGCAAGACGGCGATGGGTGAACGGCTCTTTGAGGTGTTGAAGGCCGTCGGATTTTGGGACAACATGGACGGCCTGCCCGACTGCGCAACCGTGATTTCATGTAATGAGGAAATGCAACCCTCCGACCTTGTGGGCCGGGTTTCGCCCCGCTTCTTTGACGACAAGAGCGGCGCAAAGGCCGGTTCATGGGCCTTCTTTGAGGGGCCTGCGCTTGAGCAATTCAAGCGCCCCGGCTTGTTGATTCTTGACGAGATGGACACCCTGAACCCGGCGACGGGAAGCGGCCTCAACGCCGCCCTCGCCAACGGATACATCACCGACCCGGACGGCGTGCGCCATTTCAGGCATCCCCGTTGCGTAGTCTATGCGACGGCCAACACCCGCGGCGACGGCGCAACGAGGGACTACACGGCAAGCCACACGGCGAGCCTTGCCTTCCTTGACCGATTCGCAGGCGCTCGGCTTGAAGTGGACTTTGACCCGGCGATTGAAGAAGCGATTGCCTCGCCTGAAATCGTGCGCCGCATTCGTGAAATGCGCCGAGTCGCAGAAGAACAACGCATGAGCCGAACCGTGCTTTCATACCGTGCCTTGAGCGCCGCCGAAGCACTGCATCAGGCCGGGTGGACTCCTGAACAGGCCTGCGCTCAAATCGCTCATGGCTTTGACGCCGCCCGTGCTGAGGTTTGGGGCTACGGCGCAGAACCTCCCATTCTTGACGCCGCCGTGCCGATGGTCGGCCTTGAACCGATGTCAAAGAAGGACTGCGCAGACCTGAACACCACCATCGCAGACAACACCGCCGGAGGTGCGGCTTGAGGCGGTTTTGACCGTTTGCGCAGTGAATGACGGCCCCGCTTCGACGACGCCCGACCCTGCAAAAACGGCCAAAATCAAACATTTGGAGGTGAAATGATGAGCATTCAACAACCCCTCAAGGACTGCGCCGTGCCTTGCCCCGGCGTGCGCACCGGATGGGCTGAGAAAAGCGGCCAATTCGTCGCCGCCGATTCTCTCGCCCAATTCGGCGCATGGCTTGAACTCCGTGCGCCAAAGGTCGCCAAAGGAAACTCTTCGGCGAAGCGATACGGCCCAAACAACAAGACCCAACGAAACGCCCGATGGACGGGACTCCCCGCCGATTGGGTCGGGAAGAAGCGCACCGAACTTGCGCAAAACCTCGCAACCGTGGCCCCTGTTTTTGATGACCGTGCCGACAAGGCAACCCGTGAAGCCCTGCCCGACGCAGTGCGCCGAGAAATCATCAATGAAATGCTATGGACAGACCGACCCGGCAACATGAACCTTGACCGCCTGTTCAACGGACGCACCGACTTCATGCGCCGCCGAAAGCACCGACCCGTTGAGAATCGCGTCGTCGCTATCGGCGTTCAAATCAACGCATTGGGCGGCATCAACGCCGACATCCTGCGCATTCGTGGCGTGGTCGCCGCGATTGCCTGCGAAGTGCTTGAAGGCTTAGGCATCAAGTGCGAAGTGTGGGCCATGACGCATAGCAGTGGGGTCTTCCGCCGACCCGGCGCAAAGGCCAACGGAACGCTTGCCGTCCGGGTCAAAGCCGCCAACGAACCGGCCATCGAAGGGCAGATTTTCAACGGTCTGTCTTCGTGGTTCTTTCGTGAATTGGTCTTTGCCGCCCGTGCCGCTCAAGACCCTCAAACGGTGTCTTCCGGCATGGGGAAGAGCGTCGCCATCCACAACGGCATGAAGGACGAACTCGCCGCCATGATGGGCGTGGATGATGTCGCCTTCCTCAATGTGGTTCCCCGGAACAACAACGCAGGGAACGCCATCAAGCAAGCCGTTGAACGCCTCGTTCAAGTCCTCAAGGCAGAAGGCGCATTTTGAGCCGTTTGACGATTGAGCAAAACCACGAAAACGACGCACTGCGACCCAACACAGACGAAACATAGGAGGGCAGAAACAAACGAAAAAAGGCGCATAGGTGGAGATGTGGCCCCGTGTCTCCACTGCGCCGTCCGGTGAACGGGGCATTTTTTCATGTCGAAAACGACGCACTGCGCCGCAGTTAAGCGGGGTTGAATCCCCACGGCGCACCTCCAAAACCGATGCACTGCGAGCCTATCGGCTTCCCATCCCTATGCAATTGCGCACGCCGCACGCCGCACGCCGCACGCACGGCGAGCGCATCACGCCCCCACCGCCGAAGGCCGACCTTTCTGCGCACTATCGTCGAGGTTGAGCCGAGCCGAACCAACCCCCCTATTAAGCCGACTTTTCCCCATAGATTTTTTGACCTCCCGCCGACCAGCGAACCCCCAAAAATCGGCAAAAATCACCCATTTTCTGCCTTATGTTTATATCATGTGTCTGCATGGGAATGAGCATGACCGACGAGAAAAAGGCCATCCTGCACATCTGCCGAACCGGGGCAAAGACCCAATTCTATACGCTCTATGTTGAGCGCATTGAACCGCATCCGTGGCGTGGCCGACTGCACACCTGCCGCTATCAGCAGAACCTCGCCTTTGACTTGAGCGATGCGATGGAGAACGCCGAGAAGTGGATTGATGAAACGGATTTGCGCAACCGCTACACCGTGGAGATTCAGCACCACACCGAACCCCGCCCAATCTATGCGACGATGACCGCATTCGGCGCAGATTTCAAAATGAACAAGCGTCGAACCCATTGGTGGGCAAACGCCAATGAGGACTTTTGGGCGCAGTGGAAGGCGCAGAAGCCTGAAATCAAGGCGGCGGGGTATTGGGTCAAGAACATGGAAGGCACTTGGCTCATTTTCAAGCGCATAGACGCAGGCGAGATGGACTTCGTGAAGGACAAGCCACCGACGAAGCCGACAGGAATCCCGACCACGCCGAAGCCTGCGCAACCACGCCCAAGCGACCCCGTGCCTGCACCTGAGCGCCCTGCGCCCACGCCTGAGCCTGCGCCGCCCAAGTCGCACCCACACCGGTGGCGGCCAATGTCCCCGTGGTTCTGCGTGGCCTGTGATGAGGAATGCCTCCCCAAGCACACCAAGCACACGCACCCCTCCGTCGAGGGGTCTATCTGCCTTGAATGCGTCAATTTTTACCGCTCAGGGGGTGCGCAGTGATGACGACCTTCATCTGCACTTGTTGCGATGTGCGCACCGAATGGGGCGCAGGCGTTCAAGCCCCTATGACGGGGGAGGGAAGGCCTTCTATCCGCATTTGCGAGGAATGCGCCTCATGCGTTTGGTGCGACGAATGGTTTCGACTCTCGCACCCTGCGCACATGAGAGAGCATAACGCGCCCCACGGTCGGGACGACAGTGCCGCCTTCATCTGCGTCCACTGCTATGCGCTGGTCGTTCATGGGATGAAGGTCGTCATTCAACCCGATGGGAAGCCGTCCATGTCGCCGCTTGACGGGGGTGCGCAGTGATGAGCGAGATGTTCACCTGCGCCGACTGCGGCGAGCGCACCCCTGCCGATGAAACCTTTGAGATTCGCCACCACGGGCGCAAAGACCGGCTCGCCCATGTATGCGGCGACTGCCGTTCATGCTCATGGTGCGGCGAAACCTATGACTGTGCGAACCCGTGCTATACATGGGCGCACATTGTCGCGCCCGAAGGCAACCCTGACGGTTCGATTTGCGTGCAGTGCTACGCATACACGAAGGGAATGCTCGCCGTGGTGCAACCCGACGAATCAATCATGTTCACGGTCGGCTTTAAAGGACACTGCGCACATATTGATTGCAGGAGAGAAAAGACGGTTGTGCTTGCCCCCGCCATGCGTGCAAACGAAGAAAAGACCCTCCCCTTCTGCGCTGAACATATCGGTTGGGCGCAAAAGAGGTATGAAAGGGGGCTGAATGTATGATATGCAAGACGGACGGATGCCGAGAGGACGCAGGCGGAGGCACACACTGCCCTTCCTGTTGGGCGCAGAACAACCCCTATGAACCGAAACCGTGGTTCTGCGATGCCTGCGACGAAGAGGTGGACGGCCACTTCACGAAGCAACGCGTGCCGCACAAAGCGCCGGGGTTGTGGCTTTGCGCCCACTGCGCCGCATTTTATCGGGGGTGGTGAAGTGCGCCTATCCTGTGAATTGGTTCCTCGCTCGACATGGGGCGAGAATGTGCGCAGTCTGCTGACCCGCTCGCAGTGGGACAGGTTGCGCCGCTTCGTGTATGCGCAAGCAGGCGGGGCGTGCGAGATTTGCGGCGATGTCGGAACCAATCAAGGGCGCAAGCATGACCTTGAGGCGCATGAGGTTTGGGCGCACGACGACGACACGCACACGCAGACGCTCATGCGCATGATTGCGCTATGTCCCGAATGTCATCGGGTCAAGCACATAGGGCGAGCCTTCGCCACGGGTGCGCATCATCGTGCGCTGGCGCACCTTGCCCGCGTGAATGCGTGGGGCGACGCCGAGGTTTATGCTCATGTTGATGCGCATTTCACGCTTCACACGCTACGCAGTGCGCACGCGTGGGAGGTTCGATATGACGGCCTCGCCGTCTATGCGGGGTCGGGCCTGCCCTTGACCCCCGAAGAAATCCCATTCCCGCCCAATAACGCCGATGTGTTTATATCATCTGACGGTGTGGGGTCGGATAAGGAGGCATGAAAATGGACGACTACGATAAGAAACTGATGCAAGACGGAGAATTGAGGGCGCTCGCAAGCAAGGCGCTCAGTGCGGCGGGGTTGGCTTGGCCTGAGAACCCGCTCGTTCTGTGCGATGTTCTGCGCTTGGTGGGATGTGTTGAAGCAGATACCCGTCGAGGAATCCTCACCCCCGAAGAAGCGACCGCATACGGCGAGGATTGGACTTCATCACGCCCCTATTACCTCAACGCTCTCCGATGGGCAGACTTGACGCTTTGGCGCTCTAACTCCTGCGCAACCGCATACAAAGCAAACCACCACGCAACCCCCGCCGATGTGCAGGGGATGATTGACTTCTTCGTGGCTGACGCATACGGAAGCCTCGCCTATTGCGCCGCTATCACTGTGCGCAAATACATGGCCGACGAGGTGAACGAATGACGCAGTGGTTTCGCAACGAAGCAGGCGAATGGGAACGCCACGGCGACCGCACTGACCCCTTCGGCAACGCCGCAGGCTGGACGGACGGCGCAGGCGCAGTGGACTTGGGCGACGGCGTTTATGCGCCGACCACCGAATACGATACGGTTCGACTTCCTGACGAATTGGGCGGTTCGTGGTGCATCGTGATTCATTCCGAGATTGTGCGCCTTCCTGATGGGCGCATTGGGCGCTATCACACGCTCGCACACCCTGAGATTGACTGCATCAGCCTGCTCAACGGCGACGGTGCGCTATGGGTGCGCAAGCCCACGCAAGGAGGCGAAGAAGAATGAAATGCAAACACCATTATGAATTGAAGCGAGGGAATGCTTACCTCTACGAGTCCTGTGAGCCGAATGATACGGTCAATATAACCATCATCTGCGCACACTGCGGCCATGAGAAAACGGCCACGATTGGCGTTGAAGACAGGACAACGGGGGTTTGGGAATGAGCGCAGTCGAACCGTTGATGTGGGTCGTTGAATGGATTCAGCACCTCCCCAATGGTGGGACAGGAAAGCGCAAGCATTCCTTCCTTTACGGCGGCACTGCGCAGTTTTTCATTGACGGCAAGCACGCAGGACTTGCCGAATTGCGCTCATCGCTCTCCGACGAGGATGAGGCTACGCTCACGCTCAAGCGTGCGCCTTTCGCAGACCGCTTAGAGGGTTGGCTCAAGGCTTTGCGCAAGAACGGCATCCGTTCACGCAAGAACCTGAGTCAAGCGGCGATGTCGAAAATGAACCCGGATGAGCCGACCGTGTTTCATACGGGGTATCAGGGCTACGCATATGAGGCATGGGATGATGAAGTCTATCGGAAAAGCAACGGCGGTCATGCCGTGCGCATTCTCCACTTCCACCACGACAACCTGACCCCTGCGCACTATCAAACCCTGCGTGAATTGCTGGACGCTTACGGCCTCCCGTATGCGTGGGACGGCACGACTGCGCAGACCGTCCAAATCATCACGCCTTATGGCGAACTCATCTATCATGTCTGCGACTTCTGCGAGGAATTGGCGCAGAAGTCTTACAGTGCTGATGTGGACGGTGCGCTCATGTGCAAAGAATGCGTGGAGGCGTGCGAATGAAGCGCAGAATCCTCATCCCCGTCGAGTCCAGCCATGACAGGTGCGCAGAATGCGACTCTCATTTCAGCGACCCCACTTCAATCAGATTCATAACGGCGGGAACGAAGGACGAACCCCACAAACCGCTTTGCCTCCCGTGCGCACTATCATGCGAATGGTGCGACCAGCGACTCACGACAGGCTTCTGCGTCGTTCTCGAAACCTCGCAGGGTCGCCAATTGGTCTGCAAGGCGTGCGCAGACTTCACGGAGGCGAGCGAATGAGCGCAGTCCTCGAAGTCATCCAATCGTGCGCAAGCCTTTGGCTCATGCGTGCAACGCCCACACACACGGGCGGCGAGGCGTGGGAGTCCCTGCGCAAGTGGACGCAGGCCGCACATCAAAGCGGCGAAACCGAAGCGGCGATTCTTGAAGCCCTGCGAAACGGGCTGAATCAAGGCCGAACCCACCTAATGTTTATATCAGCCGACTCGCTCGGCTCGGATAGGAGGAACCAAGAATGAACATCCCCGAAGGCTATGAACCCCTAAGACTGAACACCATGAGCGGCGAAACCGTTGCTCACATGATTTGCCGCCGTCCTGATGGCGGCGCTTCCGATGTGCGCATGACGCTCAAGACCCCCGCACTTTCGGGCATCTGCCCCGCCTGCGGTCGGGACATGGACGGCGCAAACGGTTTTTACACCTGCGCCACAGGACACCTTCTCATCAAGATGACGACCAGCGAGGCCACCGCTCGATTTACCCGCAGTGCGCCCGAAGTCATCGCACAGACCCCGCCTAAGCGCCGCATCACGCACCGCAAGGCAAGCAACGCATTCCCCGCACTGCGCACACACCAGCGCATCACGCACACGGACGACGACATTCGTGCCGCAGTGGAGGAAGCCATGAAGGAGATGAACCGATGAAAGACCTATGGATTTTGTTTGACACAGAAAGCCCGAACCCCTCCCAATTTTGGGAGGACGAACCGACCCTTGCGCAGAAGCAGAAGGCCGTTGGTGGCCTTATCGAATATGCGCCCATCATGTCATGGGGATTGATTCCCGTCCCGACCCCTTCGGACGGCGTGCGCTTTGCGCAGGTTCAAAATGTCATCGCTCACGAAGAGGGGCGGCTCGTCGCAGACCCACAACCCAACATTCTCGCAACGACTGCGTGCTTCGGAAACGCATTCACTGCGCCTTACCCCATCGTTGGCGACTGCATCATCCATGTGCGCTATGACCCCGAAGGGGAAAGCGCAACAAAGGAAGAGGTTGATGCGTGGCGAGAGAACCTCATGGTCGAGGGCGGCGTGATTCGCCGTTCTTCTGCGCACGGGAACGACTTCGTGCCGACGACGCACACGAATCATTCGCACCTCCCCGACTACGACGCAGACGGCGAAGAGGGCGATGAAACGCTTGAGTCATTGGCCGACATGACCGTTGATGATATGGACGACGCAGTGCGCTTCTATCACGCCCTGTTCTTCGGCTGGCGCATCAACCTGAACCCCGACAAAGGCGCAACGACTGCGCAGGGCATGACCGTGTTCAAGCACCTCACGCATGAGGCGGCGCACACGCTCAATCGCCTGAACGCCGAAGCCGTCGAGCGACTCAAGGAGGAAGGCCATGATGCGTGGTCGGTCTGCGCAGGCTTTGCTATGGTCTGCGAATTGTCTGCGCACATTCAAGGCAACATGGACGATTTGCGTCGGCGTTGCGGCGACGAATTGCACGATGCGATTCAGTGGGTGAACGGAACGGCAGAAATGCAAAACATCGCGATTTCAGCGTGGACGGACGACCCCGACGACCTGCGCAAAGCACGCGCTAACTTCGTTCTGCAAACCCTGCATGAGCGCATGGCCGCACGGACGCACGACTTCACGCATTCCCCGCTCGGCGGCGAGGCGCAAGGCACGCTTCTCAACGCCCACCTTCTCCCCCCGTGTTGGGATGAATGGATTGACGGCTTCGTGGAAACCCTTGAAGGCCACACCGAAACCGCTCAGGGCGATGTGGAAGAGGTCTTTCAAGACTTGGTGGACAGGCACGCCCCCGCCGTTGATTTCGACATTGACGGCGACGACAACGACGACGACCCGTTCAGCGAGGTGGACGCTTGAGGATTCACGGGGAGGAATGGATTGAGGCCAACCCGTGCGCACTGTGCGGGAAGTCCCTCAACACCCCCTTCGGGCGCAAGCGTGAATATCCCGCCTATGTCGCCTTCACGAAGCAGTCAAGCAGTGGCGACAAAATGGCGCACGGCTTCGACTACAATCGGCGCATTTTCGTCGGCGTTTGTTGTCTTGGGAGGTTGAGCGAATGAGCGCCGTTCCCGACTGCATCCTGTGCAACCTGCCCGTGCATCCCCACTACCACCCCGCAACGGGGAAGGTGTGTTGGACGAGAGGCCACAACGCACGACCCCTTGAGGGTCGGGTCTGCGATGCCTGTCATCCTATCGCTCTCGCCGTGCGCTTCGCTGGCTACGGCGCTGTAAGTGGGACTCACCTTGAGGATTTGCGCATTCTCGGCAAGGCCGAGCGTGCCGCTTTCGACAAGGAGGCGAGCGAATGAGCGGCGCAGGAATACGGGAAGGATGGAGGATGTTCCGTTCATCCTATCAGGAATGCGCACACTGCGGCAAGAAAAAACACTGCCCGACTCTCTTCTTTGAGCGCATGGGACTCCACGCCTGCTTGGACTGCGCTTGCGATGCGATGGAGGGGAAGTGGTGAAGTGGGGTATGCGCAAAGGCGCACGCACCCGATGTCCTCGATGCAACAAATGCGCAA
>Ga0181577_10003411_pt1 | contig 12316 bp, 12 predicted proteins | sample 101ome_21_FD_132468 | JGI IMG/M metagenome (GOLD analysis project Ga0181577, IMG submission 132468) | Coastal salt marsh microbial communities from the Groves Creek Marsh, Skidaway Island, Georgia - 101413BT metaG (megahit assembly) | ecosystem: Environmental > Aquatic > Marine > Intertidal...
CTTTAAAAAGTCCATCATAGCTGCATCGAATGATTGTTCAAATGCAGGTCTGTTGCTTAGGTATTCTGAATTTGGTTTGTTTTCAGCAAGAATTTCCCTGGCTTTTTCACTGTAATCTGGTTCAGGGTTGTTTGGATCCATATTCCATGGTGGTAAAAATCCTTCTGTTTGTAGTGTGGATATAATACCATCCATGCTTCTTATGCCCTCTCCCTTTGGGGCTAATAAGTTAATAGGTAATTTGTCATAGCCAAAAGCAAAAGCAACTTCACTGCCTTCTAGCATCTCTGAATCTAATTTGTTTTGGAATAATTGTTTTGGTAATACAGGCTTATCCATTCTAGGAAACTTGATTTTAGTTTTTGGTGGCTCGTATGTATCTAATTCAACTTCAACTATTTGATTTGCCAAGTGCTCAGCAAAGTCATCATTATTAATAAACTCCATAAAGTTTTTTTCATCTAGTTGATCCAAAGTAAACTTATCAAGCACTCTGTTAGATTTTTCTACATTAGTAACAACCTTGTTGTGTGCTTTGACAAACTCATCTCCCTTCTTAATACCCATCTCAGCAAGCTTACCTAGCTGATCTGTGCTATATTTTAAAGTTCCTGTAACTCCAATAGTTCCTCCAGAGCCTACTGCTGCAGCAATAGTGGTGGTTGTAAAATAATCTAATACTAAATCTTTTAAGGCTGGACCTTTATAATCAGGATTATCTAAATTATCTAAAGCAATTTTTATTTCACTTTGTATGCCGTGCATTACTGTAGATGTTTCTTGCAACAAAGTTGTAGCATTTTCAGCTCCAATTTCTGTAAGCACATTAAATGGAACTTCTTTAGCCATTCTTTTTAACGAACCTTCATTCCCAGAAATAAATTCTTTCATGAATTTTGAGTTAGGATTAAATCCAACTCTACCAAGAACACCCTCAATTAGACCATTGAAGTTTGAGTTAGAAACGGCAGTTGAATAGTCTGCACCTCTGTTTATTGCATCTGCAAAAGCATTACCTTTTGCCTGCAAAGATTGTAGTCCAATATATGTTTCTAAAATTTTCGGATTCTTAGTAGCAATAGTTCCAATGGCTGCTGGAATAAATGTCATAGTTGATGCAATGCCTTGGACAACACCATCATTCAAATCGTTATAGCCTTTTTGATCGTATATTCTTTGCAATCTGTCGGCTTTAGGTTTTATTCTTTTCTGAAAATCTCCATAAACTTGTGCTTGAAACTCATCAACGCTTGCTTTGTATTTTGGATCTGCGTTGTATTTATCAGAATGATTTATAGAATCGCTTAAAGCTTTTTTGCCTGTTGCAGATAAAGTTCTTTCTCCTGTTAAAAAATTTGTTTTTACTGGTAAATTTTTTATAGTTCCAGGCATACCTATAAAGCTACTAGAGAATGGATTTAAAGATTCAGACACATAACCATAAACAAAATCAAGAAAATTATAATCACCTTTTTTAGCATCAACTAAGGCAAAGTCTTCCTCTGACATAAGCCCTGAGATACCCATTGAGGCTTGCGTCCATGCAGTGTGATATCCTGCGTCTGTGTAAGCACCAATAGTCTGCCACAAGCTTCTTTGTGGTGTATCTATGGTTTGATTGTCGTATATATCTAAAAGGGGATCTTGAGATACAGGTGCTTCTACAGAAGTTTCTTCAGTAGCGTCTTCTGACTCTTTTGTTGTTTCGTCAAAAAGTTCAAGTAAATCTTTTTCTGCCACACTATTTATCCCTAGTTAGGTAGTTTCCCAGCTTGTTGTAATGAATTTGCTAAAGACAACACTTCGCTAATTGTCACAGGTCTGTTCCCTGCTTCTAAAGTTTTAACAATATTGTTATACAAATTAGGAGCTATCTTATTTAACCCTTCCTCAGCCTGTCCTAAAGTCATATCAGTGCTTAAATCAATATCAAGCTGTGGAAAACTATAATTTATTTTTACTGATGATTCGTTTGCAAAAATATTTCCTGAGCCATCCATAATCTCTGCTTCTATTTCTGCATAACTTTTCATGCCATATGTTTTTAATTCCCAAAGAGGAGGCAAATTGCCTTCCATATCTCTTTTGATTCTGTAGCCATTGCTTCCTTCGTAGCCCTCAGCACTAGTTTCTTCTAATAACCTAGATGCGTATGGCAAAGAACTAATAATAGTATTCACAAGCTTAACTTCATCTGCAACTCTTAGGTTGCCTCTAGACGCATAAAGATCATTATAATCAAGATCTATACCCACATTTTTAAAATCATTGTTAATTCTTAATGGCTCCCTGGAAAAACGATCTTCTGCCTGAACTTCTAGTTTTTTAAACTCACCATAATCTGCTTGAGGAAACATACTTGCCAGTCTTTTTCCAATTGCTTTACCTGTTGTAAAAACTTCTTTTAAATTTGGGTCTGCCAAAAAGCCTAACATAGAAGCTCCTGCTGATGTGTAGTCTATTAAATCATTAAGAGACAATGCAAGCTCATCTACTTGAGGCAGATTTGGATTTATAATTTCTCTGTTTGTATCATTTAAAACACCCCTGACTGTTTTTGTTTCACCATCTACTGTTTGTACTTCATAGTCAGCATTCAAGATAACTGTGTTACTGTTTGGGTCAATTTTGTAATCATCAAAGCTTAATGAAACATTCTTTACAACACCCTCTACTCCTTCGCCTTTAAATTGCTTGCCTACATATTTTTTTGTTTGTAAATTAAATAAAGAGTTTAGGCTTGAGCCGTATGCATTTAGATCTAAGTCTTGAATTATGTCAGGATTTTTACTAATCATATTTTGCAATTGTGCTCCGACTTGATACCCATCTATATTGTCATCTAATAAAACATCCAATGGATTAAAACCAAAAGTTTCGTTCATAGCGTGTGCTTGTGAAGCTATATTTCTTATAAATAAATCTTTCTTAACTTGTGATGCATTATTCCACCAATTAGGATCTTGAACTATGGGATCAAATTCAGACCAAAAACCTATTAAGGCTGCTCCGCCCTCAGTCGTAAGTTTTTTGTGTAACCCAATCCTATTAGATATAGCAGTATTTTCATTACTTGAAACACTAGCTTTTAGATCTCTTGTGCCTAAGGCTCGATATTCTGGGTTATTAACAAATTGCAATTGTTTAACTTGTTCTCCTCTAAGTTGTGCAGAACCTGGTGTATAAGACAGCCCCTCTTTTAAAGTTTTAGCTCCGTCTTCACTAACTATAAAAGCATCTTCTTGAGAAAATCTCTGACCTTGCTCATCTTGATAAAATCCAAATGTTTCTTGCTCAGCTAAAGCATCTCTTTTTTCTTCTCTTTCTCTTATTCTTTGTGCTTCCTGTTCTTGCATAGCTAGTCTCCTAGCATCAAGCATTTGACTGAAACCGCTATTAAATCCTCTTGAAAAACTCATAATTAAAATATCTTACTAAATAAAAAACCTGCTGCTGCACCTATTAAAGCACCTACTGGACCTGCTGCCGAACCAAACTTAGCACCCATCTTAGTCCCAAAAGCACTTCCACCAGTTGCACCAACATATCCTATTGCTGCACCAGTTGAACCCAAAGTTGCCGCTTGGGCAGATTCTGCAGCTGCCATTTGCCCTTTCATTTGCTCCTCTAATGCAGTATTTCTTGCTTCTTCTTGAGCTGCCGTTGTTAGCCCTCTTAATGCTTGTTCTTTTGTTTTTAAACCTGTACCTAATAACCCTAATCCATTTGCCATATTATGCTCCTGTTATTGCTCTAGTCCTCATATCACTGCCTAGACCACCTGATAAAATTTCCATTCTTCTTTGTTCAGCTCTTTCTCTAGCAAAATTTCTTGCTGCAACTAATGCAGATGTTTCCGACCTTTGTATATCAGCCGTTGATTCTGGGCTCATTTGTAAACCATATCCTGCCATTCTTCTTGACTGTTGCCCTCTCACATTAGCATATTGTCTTGCTACCGCTGCTTGAGCTCTACCAATTTCTTCCTGTTGTAGTGTTTCAAATCCTGTTGTCATTTGACCGATAAGATCTTTTTCTATTGGAAAAAATCTATTTAAATAGTCTTGAAACTCTGCTTCATATAAATCGGCTAATGTTTCTTGAGCAGATTGATCACCACTTCTAAATGGATTTACATAATTATAACTAGTGCTTGGTCTATTATACATTCCAACCCCTAAATCAGATGAAACACCAAGACCGCCTGCATCATAATAATCATTAAACATAATTATGTAATACCTTTAAAAACCCCCAACCCCGTTCCTATTGCAGTACCAAGCATTTCTTGTCCAGCCATATATTTATCTAGTTCTGATCTTGCTTGTGACCTAGAAACTTCAGCCGCCATACTTGCAATATCTCCTAGTCCTGACATAGCCTGACCAGCTTGTCCTTGACCCATAGCAATAATATTTTGCATGCCTTGATAATATCTATCAGCCTGTCCTGATAAACCAGAGGCAACACCTAAACCCATACCCCTACCTTGTGCAGATGATATGCTTGTTTGAGCTGATCTAAATCTTCCACTTGTGGGATCTACATTTTGTTGTACAAGTCTATTTGTAACCATTCTTCTTGCGTTTTGAAATTCTGGGTTTAATGATGCTGATACCACTCCCTCTACATCTTGAAATTTTCCTAAAGATGTTAGAGCCTGTACCTCTCCAATAAATTGATTTTCTAAAGGAACATAATATTGTTGATAAAGATTAAACCTTTGAGCAGCAATAGAGGCTAAAGCCTTTTGCGCTGGAGTATCTTTAATTTCTTGTGATCCGCCTCCGCCTGACATTATATTTTTTTCTCCACTATTAATAGTTTAGTTTCATATCCTTTACAAGATAGGGCTTCAGCTATACGAGAATGGGGTGTCCAAAACTCAACTTTGTTGCATCCTCTTTCTCTTGCCATGTTCTCTATATAGTCCATGTATTTGCCTGCTGCTTCGCCTCTCTTATCGTATGCCACCCAGATCAATAATGACTTGGTTGGTTTAAACATATTTGGCTTTTCTTGTAGAATGATAAAGCTTTTACATGGTATCTGCTCTATATCTACATAAAGCTCAGCTATGTTATTAACTAATGCTGTATAGATGTCTTCTGGTCTCCAATCGGGTTTGGATTCTTTTTCTATTTCCCGAAGTCCCGGCTCTATAGAGTCCCAATAAATCCTAACATCTACTTGCGATAGCATTTTATCCATAAGATATCATTAAATTTAATAAATATGTAGCATTATATTACTAATTATACTGCGTATAGCCTAGTCTCCACCTACTGCATCTGGGGGTCCATAAAGCAGGTTTGTAAATGCCACATCTAGATTGTTGTTGTTTAAGTAGAAGTCTTGTATCCACCCTATTGCAACCTCATCGGTAACATCATTTATATCTACAAAATCTTCTCGGTTGGTATCAACTTGGGATATATTAAAAGCTAACCATTCATCCTCGATTGTGTATGTATTGCCGCTGCCGTCTGTATCTGTGCCAACAATCTTATAACGCAAGTTATAAACAACTTGTTTATCGCCCTCTGCTTTTTGCCTATGATAAATTTCTTTTAAGGTAAATTCTATATTAAATGTGTGTATGTCTGATACGGTACTATTCCAAGCCATTATATTTCCTTATGTACTAAATTTAATAAACCTAGCGTCTGCTCCTCCCATAAGCTGGAAGTTATAATCTCCTTGTGCAAAAATAAAAATATTAAGAGTTCCTGTTCCTGTGTATTTAAAGGAGAGCGGGATATTTGAACTGTCTTTACCTGTGGTTAGTCTGCTTTCATGAATCCATGTTCCTGTTAAATATTCGAGTTCTGGTGTAACCAAAATAGCATGAGAAGCACTTTCGGTTATTTTTGTTATATCTGTAAATGTTACACTGGTATTCACATCATATCCGCTGCCAGCACCATAAGTTCCATCTGATATTAAAAAGCTAATACTTTTAATTTGCCCAGGATAAATCCCCTTATAAACTCTAATATAGCCAGTATAAAAACCAGAGCCCTCTCCAATTTCTGCTACATGCCTATAGTTTTGATCATTTTCGTGCCAATACCCTAAAGTGGTTCCCCCTTTTTCTCCTCCATTTGAGGGCAAAAATAAATCAGTGGTATTAATTTTTGCAGCGGTAATGCTATTAGCACCTATCCTGTCTGCACTTATTGTTCCTGCGTTTATTTTATCAGCAGATAAGTCATTAATTTTAGCATTAGTTATAGTTGCGTCAGCTATCTTGGCATTAGTTATAGTTGCGTCAGCTATCTTGGCATTAGTTATATTAGCATCGGCTATCTTAGCTGTTGTAATTGCTGCATCAGCTATTTTTGCAGTATCTACAGCTGCTGTACCTATCTTTGCATTTAAAATAGCACCATCAAGAATTTTTATAGAAGAGACGGCACCGTCATTTATGTCTCCCGCATCTATTAATGCAGTAGTTGCGGATGTTCCTGTTGTTGAATTAAAGGGTCCTGGTGTTCCTTGTGTATTAACAAAGCGTATCCAATAATACCTTGTTTGATTGGTTCCTACTTGATGATTAAAAACATTCGCTGTGGTCTGTCCAACAAAGGATCTATCTGCAAAATTACTTGAAGTTGCCGCCCAAATTTCTGCATGCGAAAAACCAACAAAATTTTTATTATCCCAATCTAAAACTATATTTTGAAAAGCACCTGTAGCACTAAGTCCAGTTGGTACTGGTGGTGTATCTAAGACCTCTTCATCACCAATAATAACACTGGTTGAGTCACCACCTATAACAGATCCTGTACCACTTATTCTAATATCACGTTTTACAAGACCAGTGTCAATAAGGTCTCTAAAGGTTACAGCTGCATCAAGAGGATTGCCAATCTCACCCTTGAGCTGTGCAATAGATTCATTTACATTTGATGCAAATCTTTTACCCTCATGATCAAAAGCTCTAGGTACAACAAAAGTTCCTCTAGCCTTGCCCATTAGGTTATCTCCTGTGGACTTTCATATACACAAACCTCGTTGACTGGGTCTGTTCCCTCTAAAATAATATGAAAGGATTTTGTTCTATATCCTCCAGGTAATCTAAATATATTATTGCTAGTTACTGTTTGCGTATGTTTTAAAACACCATCAGCATAAAGTTTGAAGGTTAAACTGTTATAAGAGTCAGCACTTACTTTTGCAACTCCTGGTGATATAGGTCTATTAGTATAGAACTCTTTTGATTTCCATGTATATGTTCTGTTACTGTTTGATCTGCCGAACTTTTTTAGAACTCCGCCAATAACCAAGTAAAGCTCATCGTTCTCTCTATCGTTGTAACCAGCATGGGCGTAAAAATCTAAATCAACAAAAGCATTCTTACCACCCCTTGGGTCAAATATAAAACCTTTTTTTGTATTTGCATCTGAGCCGTCCCAAGTAAATCCAAGATACTTACCCTCATACTCATAACCCTCAACATTGGTTGGGTAATAATCCTGCCACTGATCTCTGGTAAAGATCTGTTGTGTAATAAGTTGTATCCCTGAATTAGAAGCCAAGACTAAACCATCTGGTGATGAGTAAATAGCATACTCTCCCATATCAACAAGCGATCTTTTATTAGCACATGGTAAGTTTGCGTCTATTTCTACCATAGCCATAGCACTTGGATCTGTGCCTGAAGCAATAAGTGGCTTTCCTTTGGTTGTAACTAACAATCCTGAAGCTATAGATGCAATTGCAACTATATCTGTTGGGGTAGTTAATTGATTTGCTAATGGGTAAGAGTGTGGCAAAAAGGCTTCACTAAAAAGCAAGGTGTTACCACTGAATCCTGCTGTAATACCATTGGGCATAGTAGTAATACCAAACATAGGTCCATCTGGGTGATCTGCTGAGGTATCGTCTGGCGGTGCAAGATTGTCTGTTGATTCTATTTCTTCCCCGAGAGAAGCGTCTAGCACTGCCTCTAGAGCTGTACCAGCAGATGTTCCAGCAACATCCCTTACAAATCTAAATACACCATTTATATCTGTTCTATATATTCTTCTTTTAGCAATATTATAAGTTCCGCTTGTAGCTGCTGGAAGGGTTAAAGTAACTGTAGCTCCATCAGAAGCATCCACTATGTCTATAACTCTAACAGCACTTGGAGGACCCTCTTCTCCAAAAGCAGTTATTTCTGTGTATAAATAAGCTCTAGAAGAAATTGCAGCTCCGTCTGCTGCTGTCGCATTGTTGACCGATGGTGCAGCTGTAAATGCAGCGGGGGTTGGTAACCCAAGCCTATAAGATGTTACAGGATAAGGACCTGATCCAGTTATACCGTTTGAAGCATCTACCATTCTTGGAAAGCCAGAAGATCCGTTCACTCCTGTAAAATAAAATCTATTAAATGCATCTTCCTTTATTGGGCTTTTAATAACATTCACATCATCATTGAATGTAAACCATTCGTTGTCCGTTGCCTTAAATATTGTTTTTGTTGATGTGCTTATATGAGATGCTGGATGAGTGGGTCCTGTCTCTGATGGATCATTTACATCTTGAGGTAAAGCCTCTAATCTGCCTCTATCTAAAAAAGCATTCTCAGTGCTTTGTGCTACATCCTCAGGCAATAGCCTGGGTGCAATTTTTTCGTTTAATCCACTAAATGTTGTAAGTTTAAATCCAGCCACGTTAACTCTCTGTTGGTGTGAATACTCCTGCCTTTATTAGCTTTTCTCTATTAAGGATATGTTCTGCTTCTATATCATCTTTTGATTGACCGTGATATGCAACAGCCAAATTTTTGTTGATCATCTCTAAATTTAAGTCTAGATCATCAGCAAAGATGGTTCCTAAAACCCTACCATATTTACCCTTCTTGTCTAACTTTGTTTGTACTTTTACAACTTTAGCACCTTCAATCTTTTCTTTTAAAAAGCTAGAAGCTAATTTGCCTCTAGCCTTTTCATCAAGATCTCTGGTTCTAGATTCTGGGGTATCTACTCCATAGAGTCTAATTCTAGAATCAAAACTTATATCGAAGCCTAAATGAATCTTAGCATCAATAGTGTCACCATCAACTATCCTAGTAACAGTGCATTTATATTCATACATTGTTTATTTTTTCTTTCTTTTTCTAACAGTCTTGTAAGCTTCATTCTTAGCAGTCTTAGGATCGTCAGCAACATAGCGTCCTTTCTTATCCCTTGCTCTAACTACTTCAGATTCAACCAGACCCAGTTTTGCTAATACATTACCAAACCAGCTCATTTGTTATCCTCCTTTTGTTGAGAAGCTCCAAAATAAAAAGATATCACAGCACTAGCCAAACCACCTAAATATCCTAGCACTAAATTTATTAAAGCTTCACTATTTTGTTCTGGTGGTTGTAAGGTTACTAAAAATATATAACTCATAAATCCTGTTAAAGTTATTATGCCAATAATTCTTGTAGTCCAATCTTTGCTAAAGTTCTTTCTAGCATCTTTCTTATCATCAGTTTCTAATTTAAATATATCAACATCTAACTGTTTCATTTGTTGTTCAAAATCTTGCTCTGCTTTTTTGAGTTGTAACATTTGTTCTGGTGTTGCCTCAGCGATTGCTTTTTCTATAGACTTTGGGTTGTTTGGTACGCCCAGTGTTTCGGCTATAAGGTTGGCTGCCATGCCTCCCATAGGTCCACCCAGTGCAGTACCCAATGTTGGAGCCACTGCTCCCACTACATTTTTCAATAAACTCTTTAATGCCATAATAATCCTTATACTGTATAAATAATCAAAGGCTTACTTTTACCTTTAACTTTTATTGGTTTTAGTAATTTTAACTCAATTTTAGACTTATTTGCAGTGGATTCGCCTATCAATATATCTACACCCACTTCCTTGGTTGCTGACTCAAGCCTTGCTGCAATATTAACAGCATCTCCTATTGCAGAGTAATCAAACCTAGAATCACTACCCATGTTGCCTATTACTGCACTACCACTGTTAATACCACAACCAATTGCTACAGGCTCTGGTAAATCTTTTTGTAATTGTTGTATAGCTGTACGCATATCTTGTGCACAGGTGATTGCTCTTGTCTCATGATGGTCTAAATCTAATGGTGCGTTAAATATTGCCATACAAGCATCGCCTATAAATTTATCTACCATGCCTCCGTGTGCCTGGATACATTTAACCTGTGCGGTTAAAACCTTGTTCATAATATCTGTAACTTCTTCTGGTGATAGTTTTTCTGATAAATTTGTAAAGCCTCTTACATCTGTAAATAAAAATGTGCAGTCTCTTTTCTCTCCCCCGAGTTTGAGGAGGTTAGGATTTTCTTGTAATTGTTTTACCTGTCTTGGATCTAAGTAATGTTCAAATTGTTTTTTAATCTGTTGACGTAATTTATATTGTTTTTTGAAGTTAATATAGTATGCAACCGTAGAAGTTATGATTTGAGACACAAAAGTCCATGAAAAATCCAATAAAATGCCCTTTTGAACGCTAAAAACGCCTGAGAAGCCCGTGGTGAAGAGTAAAATTCCAACGAGACCTAAACCCTTACCTATGCCAACAAAATTGATTGTGAGCCATGTCAGAGACACAAAAATTCCGAAAATCAAAATTTCCGCCGCTAAATGCCAATCTGGTATGTAAGGAGAGTTTTCAATCAAAATTGACTCAGATAATGCTGCTTGAATTTTATGTGGCTCCAATAATCCAACTGGAGTTGCTAGCTGTGGCATGATTCCATTGGCTGTTATACCAACAAAAACAAACTTGCCCTCAACATCCATTTCATTTAATGTAGTTTGTGGAGTGTCAACCCAACTTATCCACTTACGCCCAAGACTATCTGTTTTAACAGGAGGCAGTCCCCTAACTCTAATTTCCTCTATGCCAAGATCATTAGTCTTAATAACATAAGTATCAGCACCTACCAATGTTTTTAATACCTCTGTACCAAATGCAGGAACATAACCATCTGGTGTTTTTAATAATAAAGGAATTCTACGAACTAAATTATCAAGGTCGACAGGTGCAGTTGCTATACCCTGTTTCACATGATTTCTAAGGTTGATGGTATTTTGAACTACACCTTTGGATAACATACCACCTTTTTCTTCACCCAGTATCACTGTACCAATTGTTTGTGGATATATTTCATTTGGGGCTTCAAACATTGCTAATATTGATGTACCTTGTTGAAGAGACTCTGCAAATTTTTTATCTCCCCCGAGTCGATCAGGGTGAGGAAAAGAAATAACCCAACCAACCCCAAGGGCACCTTTAGACAAAATATCATTATGTATTTCAGCAAGCCTAGCTCTGGGCAAAGGATATCCTCCCTCTTTATCTATATCCTCCTCTGTAATATTTAATATGCTAAAGTATCCTGACGGCTCTGGCTTTTTGACAAGATAATCAAAAACTTTTAGCTTTAACATTTCTGTCGGTGTACTTTGAAATATCAAAGGAGCACCTAAAATAATTAGTAAAATTAATAATATTCTCATTAGTTGCTTTGAGTAATCTTTATAGTGCTACCCTCTCCTCCATTAATTGCAACAACTCTAGAAACTCCATCTTGGATAAAAATAATCGTATAGCTTTTATCAGAATCTATATCTAGCCTAGCTGTGTTATTGATGCTTCTTATAATAGTAAGTTTATCTCCTGTTAGATAAGTAGTAATTTGTGTATCTAAATCTTGACCAAATTTAGTCCCGGTTATGTTCAAGCTTGTTGGGTCTTGAGCCAATTGATCTTGCTCTTCTGCAACCTCAAGCTCATCAAGTATATCTAGCAAATCTTCAAGAAAGTTTACGTCTAGCCAATTATAATCAAGCTCAGTAAATTCTAAATTGTCTTCATCAAGATAGTCTTTATCTAACTCTTCAAACTCCAGGTAATCAACATCCAATATGTTTGTTGATGACTCACTAGTATCTTCTTCTGCAAGTTCTGTATTTTGCTTAGGTGGATTTACAATCAGCATATTGTCAATAAGCTCTAAACTTAGGTCTAAAATAACTGGCTTGGTTGGGGGCTTTTCGTACACATCCACGCTTGTAGCTTGATAAGGTTTATTTAAAATAACAGATCCCATTGCGGTGGTTACTACTATTTCCCCGCTTGCAACCCCTAGGTCATTCGGCAAAAGAATTAAAAGAGACCTGCCTATCTCATCCACAGTTACAGTAAAGTCAGTTCCTCTTATAGCTATATTTGCTGTTGGAGTTTTAAGGTCTATATTTTGCTTATCTATTTTATTTAGGGTACCAGTTATAAATCTTGCAGTTCCAAGCCCAAAAGTAATAGCCATTTTAGACTTGCTTGGATTTGGATCAAAAATA
>Ga0181577_10003412_pt1 | contig 12315 bp, 8 predicted proteins | sample 101ome_21_FD_132468 | JGI IMG/M metagenome (GOLD analysis project Ga0181577, IMG submission 132468) | Coastal salt marsh microbial communities from the Groves Creek Marsh, Skidaway Island, Georgia - 101413BT metaG (megahit assembly) | ecosystem: Environmental > Aquatic > Marine > Intertidal zone...
CACCTTGGGTCACGGCGTTGCTTGGCGTGGGAATCATTTTCTTGAGTCCTCAATGGCAGCGTTTTTCGGGCCATTATTCGCTTGCCCACGGAGTGGTCATACCGCTGGTGATCTTCGCGCTTTGGAAGTGGAACCGGGGCGAATGGCGCCTCCGAACAACCTTTTGGATCGTCTTTCTATCGGGTTTTGTGCATCCTTATTTCGCAGCGATGTGTTCTCTCTTTCTTGTCGCCTTTCTCCTGCTTCAGGAAATCCACAGACCCAGTTCTGATAAACCCACTCGCTGGCTTCACACGCTGAGGGGAGCGGCTCCCGTGCTTGTTTTTCAGGTCATCATGTGGATCACCGACCCCGTGACGGATCGTCCACAGCAACCTTTTGGTTTCTTGGATTACCGAGCCACGTGGCGTTCAGTGTTGCTTCCCCTCAAAGAAATCTTCCCTTCTTCTGCTGAGCCTTGGTTTGAAATGGCCGGGCCTCAGTCGCTTGAAGGAAGCAACTATCTCGGTTTGGTCGGCATTTTTCTCGGTGGCGCCTTGCTCATTCAGGTCCTTCGAGGCAGAAGTATGCCGCAATTCGAGCATCGACTTCTCCTTGGCGGCTTCCCCCTCCTGCTTTTAGGTTTGGCGATTCCCTTCACTTTTTGGGAAATACCCTCCACCATCGAGAACCTCATTCCTATCAAACAATTCCGAGGAATCGCACGCTTCACGTGGGTATTCTTTTACGCAGCGAACATCGGCGGGGCACTCTACCTGATCCGAAAACTACCGTCGTGGAACAACCGTTGGATCCCTTGTGCACTATCTGCCATCATGCTCTTGGAAGGAGCGATGTACAGCGGCTTCATTCGAGCCGTGAGTCAAGGTGACGACGATGTGTTTCGCGTGGACCAACTGGATGCCGCCATCGATCTAACCGAGTATTCTGCGATCCTTCCGCTACCCTTCTTCCATATCGGATCTGAAAACTTTCGGACGCCGGAAAACACGAATGTCAATGCGGTCGCCTTCGACCTCAGCCTAGAAACCGGTCTTCCTATGTTGGCGGTGCAAATGAGTCGTACATCGCTAAGTCAAACCATGCATCATCTGGCATTGGTCAAGCACATCATGGAGACTTCCATCTTGCTCGAAGGACTTCCTGAAGAAAGCTGGGTCGTGATGGTGGAACCAACCGCCGCACTCACACCCTCTCAGCTGAGGATCTTCAACAACGCAGAGCACCTCGGAACTTTCAATGGTTTCGAACTGTACGGCATTCACACCTCCCTATTCGAAGACCTTTTGGAGGCAAATGTTCAGGCGGTCGACTCTTTACTGAATGAAAATGAGGGTCTGAACTTAGCGCCTGATATGACCATTGACAGAGCCGCTTTCTTCTTCGACCCATGCGAGGCATCCGAGGTTCAGAGGGGTAAGAAAATTGCAAGAAAGGACTGGTCGCCCCTCTTCCCTCAACGCGCTTGTTTTGGCGATACTCTACTCCGGGAGCTGACCTTTTGGGTCAAGGTAGACCAAGGTGCCATGAATACGCAGGTATGGTTTTGGGAACGGAATGACGACGAGGATATTCGCTTTGGGTTGACCGAAGTAGGCGATCACGTATTCGGTTTTCTCAATGGGTGGGCTTTGTGCAAGATTGACCTAAAAGCGGAGCATCCTTCTCACACTTTCGAAGTGATGTTGCACCGTGACGATGAAAACGTAGACCTTTGGGTCGATGATATATTGATCCGACTACCCAATACACACGTAATAAAAGAAGACACCATTCCTAACATCAACAACCGATACTACGAACTTCCAGAAGGCTTGGGTGTTGAAGAAGGATAGATTCAAAAGATGAGTAAAACCGCCGTTCTATTGGTCAATCTGGGGACACCTGACAGTCCCAAGGTTTCTGACGTCCGAAGCTACCTCTCGCAATTTTTGAACGACCCCCGGGTGATCGATATTCCCTGGTTGCTACGCAAGATCCTCGTAAACTTGATCATCGTGCCGTTTCGTGCGCCTAAAAGCGCCAAGGTCTACAAGGAGCTATGGACAAAGGACGGCTCTCCGATCATGATCTATGGCAATAGTGTGACGCATCTGCTTCAGCAAAAGCTCGGAGATGACTACGACGTGCACTTAGCAATGCGCTATAAGAATCCGAGCATTCCGTCGGTTTTGGAAAAGATCCGTCGGTCCAATCCTCAAAAGATCATCGTCGTTCCTCTGTTCCCTCAGTATGCCTCCGCGAGCACAGGGTCGGCCCTTCAAGCGGTCATGGATGTGATCCGGAAATGGTGGGTCATTCCTGAGCTTTCGATCATCAGTCAATACTGGGACCACATAAGATACATCAATGCTTTCATCGAGCGCGGCAAGAAATACGATTGGAAGGAATACGACCATGTCCTATTCTCCTACCACGGTCTGCCCGAGCGTCAAGTGGACAAGGTCTATGACGAAGGCTTGTGCAATGAAAAGCACTGCGAGAGCGAGATCACAGAAGAGAACAAATACTGCTACAAGGCCACTTGTTATGCCACGACACGAGAGATCGCGAAGGGCATGGGAATTCCTGAAGAGCACTACACCGTTTGTTTTCAATCGCGCTTAGACAAGAATTGGCTGGAGCCGTTCAGCGATAAGGTAGTTGAGGAATGGGGCAAAAAAGGAGCAAAGAAGCTCTTGGTCTTCTCCCCCGCATTTGTGGCTGACTGCTTGGAGACGATCATTGAGATCGGAGACGAGTATCAAGAGATCTTCGAAGAGCACGGAGGTGACAAGGTGCAGCTGGTTGAAAGCTTGAATGACGACCCGATGTGGATCGACACGTTAGAAAATCTGGTCAGAACCCACTAGATGAGAAGCACGATCACTTTCCCTATTGAAGAAGGCTTCATCGAGAGACTGGTGACCTACATCGGTCAACAGGAGTTGGGAATGTGTTTCCTCGGAAAGGGCTGGAATTTCGACGGCGATTGCCTGGCAGGAATCGGTATGATCGATCAGGTCGAAAGTGCCGTGGTCACAGATTCGATCGAATTCTGCAAGGATGCTGGGGACGTGGTTTTCTGCCACCTCAATTATGAGGTGAAAGATCAACTCGAAGCGCTGCAATCCCGAAATCAGGACACGACGCCATTCGAACTGTTCAAGTTCTTCATTCCAGAAGTGGTCTTCCAAGTCAGTGGGTCTAACGTGACCGTGTCCTTCTATGAGGAACGCCAAAACGAAGCGGCCATCCGTGAGATGATGGAGGCGATCCATGGAACGGAGACTCCCTCTGGCAAGATCAAAGGTGGAAGTCAATTCCACCGATTAGACGAAGCTCATTACCTAGAGGCGCTGCAATCGCTGAAGCAGCACATCCAACGAGGCGATGTATACCAAGCCAACTATTGTCAGGAATTCTATTGGGAACAGGTTGAACTGAATCCTTCTGCACTCTTCATGACCGGATTCAATCGTATGCCCAACCCCTTCTCGGTTTTCTATCGCAACGGGGCTTCAACCCTCATGAGTTTCAGTCCCGAACGATTCTTAGAGTTCAATGGACGCATCGTGCGCTCTCAGCCCATGAAAGGAACCTCACCTAGGGATCCAGACCACAAGGTGGATGAGAAGAATCGAGAAACATTGAGAAAGTCGGAAAAGGATAGGAGGGAGAACGTCATGATCGTCGACCTGGTCAGGAACGACCTCTCCCATTTCGCTGCTCGCGGGTCGGTGACGGTTCCCGAACTCTATCGCATTGAAACTTACCCGCGGGTTCATCAAATGTATTCCACCGTAGAAGCCACATTGAAGGAGGGAGCCCACCCAATTGAAGCCTTGCTGAAAGCGTTCCCTATGGGAAGCATGACCGGCGCACCGAAGGTGCGGGCCATGCAGATCCTTGAGCAATTGGAGAGAAGCAAAAGGGGAATCTACAGCGGCACGGTAGGATTCATGCTACCGAAAGGAACCGGCGATTTCAATGTGGTGATCCGCAGTTTGGTGCATTTTTCGGAAACGAATTGCCTGAGTCTGCATGCCGGCGGGGGCATCACAGACCTTTCAGACCCGGCAGCCGAGTATGAGGAATGCTTGGTGAAAGCTCGCCCCCTCTTCGAGTTGGTGCAGGATCATTTTGAAGAAAGCGCCCCCACGCTACCTTTGACCCGTGAGGCAGCCACTACTTGATTTCATTCAGAAGCACGATCTGATTCGTCCAGAGGACAAGATCCTCGTTGCGCTCAGCGGTGGACGAGACAGCGTGGTCTTGGCCCACGCCTTACATGCACTCGACTTCGACATTGGCATTGCCCACGTCAATTATCAACTTCGCGGGGAACAGTCAGAAGAGGATGCCAAGTTCGCACGAGGTTTTGCCAAGCATTTGGGAGTGCCGTACCATCAAAAATCGCCATGGCGAAAGAAGCCGAAGACCAACATTCAAGAAGCGGCCAGACAGGCCCGATATAATTTCTTCGAGCACTTGTGTTTGACTAAGGACTACACCAAGATCGCCACAGCTCATCACCTGATGGACTCCGTAGAGAGTCTCTTCATGAATATCCTCCGCGGAACGGGCATCTACGGCATGAAGGGCATTCCGGTACAGAGAGGAAATATCATTCGGCCCATGCTCTGGGCGGACAGTGACGTCATTGATGCCTATGTCGCCGAGCATAAACTTGCGTTCAGACACGACTCCAGCAACGACAGCGATGCTTACTTGAGAAATAGGGTCAGGCACCATTTGATCCCATTCTTGAAAGACGCCGATTCGGATATGACCCAAAAGGTGAGGGCCAGTCTGGAGCGTCTCGAGGAAGATGGAAAAGCCATGGAGGCGATGGCGAGCCAAATAATCGAAGGCGAAGGAAACCACTTCACCTTGAACTTGGATAAGCTTCCTTCCAAGGAACGCCCCATTTGGGTCTACCATGCGCTCAGGCACTTTGGCTTCAATCGCGAGCAGTGCAAGGACCTTTTGAAAGCGAAGCAAGCCGGCAAGCGAATCGAAAGTCAGGAATTCGACGCCGTCCTTTCCAAGCGCTCGATCGATGTCATCCGGAAAGATGTCACCCCGCCACCCGCATTGCGGATCAACGGTCCCGGCGAGTACAAACATGATGGAATCATCGTGACCATTCGTCCGGAAGAAGAAGCGCACATCACAGGTGACAATGCCCACGTTCATCTCGATGCTTCCGAAGTACTGTTCCCCCTCACGTTGCGAACGCTACGGGCTGACGATGTCTTTCAACCCCTTGGATCGACTTACGACGTTAGGCTAAAAGACTACCTCAGAGAAAAGGGTTTGAGTCCAGCACAATTGGACAATTGTTGGCTGGTAACCACCGCCGAAGACAGGGTGGTATGGGTACCTGAAGTTCAGATCAGTCAATGGAGTAAGATCACACCGAAGACGACATCCATTCTTTCCTTATCTTTCCGACGAAATGGCAACTAAGCACGATTATCACGAACGGCAGTACTTGGGTTTCAACCGCTTCGGTATCATTCGAAGAACGGTAATTGCCTTGTTCTGTCTCATCTTCTACTACGCAGCAGAAGCAGATGATCAAATGAAGAACCTGTTCTTCTTGCTCGCTATTGCCATTCTAGCACTATCGCTGCTTTCGATGCTTATCCAGCATCTAGAAACTCGACTGGATGGTCACACGTTGACCCTGATCGGTCCTATGACGTTTAAAAAAGTAGAGTTAGATCTCCAGGATCTGAAGTATGTGAACGTTCGTCCCTATTCCAAGTTGATGCTCAATCGCCCGATGTTCAACCTTCACCGCAAAGGATCCATCCGGTTTTTCACCTATGGACAATGGTGCGTTGAGTTTGAGACGAAAGACGGAGAGAAGGTTTTGCTAGGGACCCAGCGACCCAATGGATTAAAAGAGATCCTGAGCAAGTTTGTCGCCTCGACAGAAGCTTAGAATCAAGCCCCAGCGGCCACTAGAAGAATGATCCAAGGCAGCACTACGAAGAACAGGTAAAACGTGTAGGCAACAGTTGCCGGCCATTGGATCGTGTCGTAATCATCATACTTTACCATCAGGATATAGGCCACCAGTGCGGCTACCAGAATCCCGAAAAGAGAAGCTAGCGCGAAGATCGCGAGCATCGCAACCGCTAGAGGGGTTAACCCGGCGCCTGCGGCTACGACAATCAAAACCCCCGTTACCCCCATCGCCAGAAAAGCAGAAAAGCCGGTTAGTATCTTGGCAAAGATCGATAGCCTTTGGTGCGTTTTGTCCTGCTCCTCGGGTTCCTCGGGCTCCACAGGCTCGTTAGAAGGTATGACTGTAGCTAAGGTGGCTAAGGATTCTTCAGACCACGATAGCTGCACTGTTCCCTGGCTCTGCTCTTTGAGCTCCCGTTCTATGGGCGTTTTACGTGTCATGAGGAGAGATGGGCGCTTCACTATCGTAGAAATTCCTGGCCTCTTCTGCTCGATGTCAGCAGTCAACGCAGGTCGATCGATTGACTGAACGGCCCGTCCTCCTTCGAGCGACTTATTGCGATGAGCTCCTTGGTCAACAAACCAAACCTTGCGGTGCTTCTGTTTTTGGATCCATGAATCGGAAACAACATCGGCGCTCTGCTTACATCCCGTAGCTAGAAACAAGATCACCCCGACATAAAAAAGAACCCTGCCCATTTCTTTCATCATCTTTCTAAGGTTTGACCCTGGTTTGCTGAAAAAACGAAGAAGCTCTACTCGTTTGGATAGAGACCTCTCCCACTTGCACGTGAATGACCATTTCGTCATTCGAAAACATCTCCGCAATGATTCCGTGCTCTCTGCTGTAGCGAAGATAGCCCTTACCGTTGCCTTCTGACCAAGTCTCAAATCCGGCAGGCCCGCCCTGCATTTCGTAGTAACGTTTCACTTCAAACAAAGCGGAGGAATCATTCATCTCCTTCAACTGATAGATCTCTCTGACTGCGGTAGACGACAGTGCTCCCGCTCCCCCCATGGGAACTGAAACTTGCTTCATGAAGGTATCTCCCACATAGAGCGGGCGATCTGGAAAAGGCACCTGACTGAAGACCACGCCCATCGCTGAGAGCAGGTCCTCCTCTAGCAAGGACGAAGGATCTGCCATAACCGTATCTATCTCGGGTGCTCCGTGCGAAAGAAGATGTCCACGCACACAAACTTCATCTTGAAACGAGCGGCAAGCAGGATCCACTTTCCCAGGGACAGAACACCATTGAAACGGAATGACATCACCGACCACCGGCGGGTAGGTCTCCAATAACAGATCAGCGCAGAATGAGTCTTTCTTCACCGACCCATAGGAGGAGTCATTGGCCAATATAGCCGCTACCATGGCCTCATCTCCCGAGACATTTTGGGAAACCACCTCACTCTGAGAGTAGCTGATGATGTAGTGTTGGTCGGGTTGATACTGAGCGCTGAACCGCACCTGAGCCAACAGGGGCAGCGCGAAAAAGACTGTAAGTATGGACAGTGAGGCCTGCAACATTGGCCTTCAAGGTACGGAACCGATAATTGCAAAGTCACAGCAGAGCAATGGCAAATTAAAAAGCCCCATTGAACCGTCATTCAATGGGGCCTTGATTATATAGGATAGGTATATCTACTGATTCACAAAAGGAAGAACCGCTCCTCGTGAGTCCTGCACGAAGTAGAGTCCTGCATCAAGGTGTTGAACATCGATTTGATTGCTTCGAACCACAGAGGCCAGAACACGCCCAGCCAAATCAATCACTTGGTAATCTCCTCGGATAGTTACCTTAACAACTCCATTAGTAGGATTTGGATAAACTTTCCAGCTCACTTCCTTGGCGATCTCTTCTTGGCCAACTAGACCATCAATACGGAAAGCAGTCACCGTGCCGCTGATCTCATTGGAAGTAACTATGTAGAAATTCCCATCACTGGTTTGCGAGCTGTCAATGAAAATCACATCCTCAACACCGAGGTCACCGACGCTGTCCGTGGTCACATCCACAACCGAGAAATCACGGTTATTCACGTATGTGACATAGGTAGCGTTCGCCGGATCAGTAATATCATACATGAAGACCCCGCCGATACGCTCCAAACCGATGAAGGCATAGTACTTATCTCCAACGTGAGCAACTTCGATAGCTTCGGGCTCAGGCCCTTTATTATCAGAACGACCTTGAAAAACGTCGTTCTCATCGTTGCCAGAGTTGAAGTCATTTGGATAGGCCTCCGCTGATTTCTGTTCGAACTCATCACCGGAGTCGAAGACAACTGATCCAGAAGTAGTCCAGATCGTAAATGAGCGTGCACCGTACGTGTAAATCTCATCAAAGTCGCCATCGTTATCGGTATCTCCCATGGATGTGGTGATGTTGATCCGGCCGCCATTTACCTCATCTTGAAGCGTAGCCGCATCAGGAAAAGTTGTTGGATCTAGGTCTACATCCTCCAAACGAACTTCTTCGGAATAAGCTTCGTAATCGCGAGCATCACCTTCGTTAGCCGACAGAATGTACTCTGTACCCCCAATGTTGACCATGGTGATGGCATCTGGAAGATAGAGGCCTCTGAAAGGGTAGGTCGTGATGTTGACCTCGTCATCCTTATCGCTAGCGTCCAAACCTTGACCAGCTATGGAGTGATCTTTATACCCTAAAGGCATTATATCGGTGATGCTTCCATTGCTAAGATCAACTACAGCGATCGCATTGTTCTCCTGAAGACAGACGTAGGCCGCGCTATTGTCAGAAGAGATCGCCACATACTCAGGCTCTAAATTGTCCGCTGTGTCACGGTAACCTTTGAACGAGATGTTGTCAATCTGCCACAGAGCACCATCTCCGCCTCCGGTTCCGGTTGTTCGGTACAAGAAGGAAACTGCCGCTGTAAAGCCCATATACGGAGTTATATCAATTTCACCAGAGTTCGTGTCTGTATATCCGCCTGGAGACCAAGTCACCATGCTGGTCAAAGTATCCCAAGTGGCTGTTGTTGGATCACCATTCCCATCATAGTCGGATGAAATCAGAAAATCCAATGATCCTCCCGAGAAATTCTTTGTGTTTTCAAAAGAAACAAAGCCATGATCATAATCGCTCACGTCCACCACAGGACTGATCAGCCAGTCGATGCTATTCGTGTCATCACCGTATCCGTTGGCCTCTGCGAAATAGTCGTCATTGAAACTGTCATAGTACCAAGTACCAGTGCTCAACTCATTGAACACAGCAAACTCATTCAATCCAAGTGTGGTATCTGAAAAGGTCTCTCTCTGCTCAATAAAATCAGGGTAGACTCTGACACCAGCATATGAACCGCTGTAGGAGCCGATCTCTGTGAGTGTAACATCACCTTGAGTTACGTTAGCAATACCTCCGGAAACGTCAATGATTCCAACTGAACCCGGAGGGTCAAAACTCCAATCGTCGTTTGGTTCTCCTTCGCAGGCTACGACCACTTTGTTTCCATCGTGTGTGAAGGTCACCATATCAGGAAGGTATCCAACCTCGACCTGAGCAAGAAAACTTCCGTCGTGGTCGAAGAACACCACTTTACCTGGAGAATCATCCACCTCTACGGCCACTGCGATACTGCCATTGAAGGCGCTTACGCTATTCACGCCATCTCCATAAGCAGACATACTGATAGAAGTGATCAGCGAAAGATTAGTTGGGTCAGCGAAATCAAGAATTCCAACACTGTTGTCGTTGGCATTACTAAAGAAGAGTTTTTGGCTTCCCTCATCGTAGGAGACGATCTCCGCAGCACCTTCATCAAAGGCACCTGTGCGATATGTTGCAACGGGTGAAAGTGTGATCTGTCCGATCATCGACAGGCTTAAAAACGCGCCTGAAAGCGTCATGTAAAGCTTTTTCATAACATGGTTTTTATTCCATGCAAAGCTTCACGCGTAACATTATGTCCTTCTTAGTAAGGGGTTAAGGTTCCCTCTCAGAACCTTTAGGCTTTCGTTAAGCCTATGTTAAAACGGCACGATCGAAATGCCAACGGAGAACGACTGCTGGTTCGTAGTACTATTGGCCGCCTCGAAGAACGGAGACAGTGAATAGAAGGCACTCAGCATGATTGCCCCATACCCCGCACGGGCCGAAAGACCATATCGGATCTGCGTAACATTGGGATAATTGTAGGTCTTGATCTTGATTCCATCCTTATCGATCAGCTTCTCGTGGACGTTGACTAGGTAGCCCACTTTTCCTCCGACGGCAAATTTCCAGCGCATTCCTTTTTCATTGAGCTTGGTTCGAAATCGAAGTTCAAGCGGAACATCGATGTAGTTGATCGAGATCTTTCCGCGATCGAGAATGGTATCCCCTACTACCTGAAACTCCGAGTAGTTGACCTCGTTAGAATCGTATCGATTCACCACGGCATTGAGGTAATAATTGTGCGATGCAAAGCTGGCTCCGATAGCCCCGCTCACGCTTCCATCCTTATTGAAAGGGTGGTCATACACCAAGCCCGTATTGACTCCTCTTCCGTACCATTTTTGCTCCACGCCCGCGGGTAAACCAGTGAGGTAATCCCACGTGAGATCCACGAACAACATATCCTGATGAGGTGGCTTCATCGGCGCCTTCGAAGTCGAATCCACTTTGGTGTCCATTTCTTGGGCAAACGAGAAGAACGGGATGATCAGCAACAAGGTGAATAGAGCGGTGCGTAGGGACATAATTCGTTCAATTGAGCGCCAAATGTACACGATGCGTTGGTAGGCGGCTGCCAATACAACGTTACATTTGTAAATAACGTCTAAGAGACATGAAGAAGCTCTTCCTCCTTGTAATCTTGTTCATCGCAGCGGAATCGTTCGGTCAATTCAATCTTGGTTTTGATCACTACAACGACATCAAGGTGGTGCAGGACGGAGATACGTTGCGCTTCCCTTGGATGGGAGGCCTCAACAATCCACAGTTCTCATCGGTCGATGCCAACCTCGATGGCATCAAGGATATCTACGCCTATGAGCGTGATGGGGAACTCACAAGAATGTTCTTGAACGATGGCTTCGGCAATTTCTCTGCGGACATGCGCGCCTTTCACCACCTACCGCAGGTGGGCGGCAATTATGTTTTGATGCGCGACTATGATGGCGATGGGAAGGATGACATCTTCGCTTCCGGATACAACAACTATGGCCTCGACGTCTATCGCAACATCAGCGATTCAGTACTGAAGTTCGAAAAGGTGGGCGACCGACTAAAGTATGTCCGTGAAGGTGCGAGCGCCCTCTTCTTTTATGTTCCCGGTAACGACCTTCCAGCCATCGATGACATCGACGGAGATGGTGACCTAGACTTCTTGGTACAGGGCCAAGTTGATTTCACCCCTTATGTTTTGTTGTACATCGAGAATCGATCTCAAGAGCTTTACGGTAGCAATGACAGCTTGGTCTTCCGCTTACGCAATCCGTGTTGGGGAAAGGTTCGGGAATACGTTTCGCAAACCGGTTGGACCACCTATGAGTGTGATACGGGGTACGCGGTGAACCGAGATCGTCACGGCGGCACGACCCTCACTACGATCGACCTCGATGGCGATGGTGTGAAAGACTTGCTGACTGGTGATTCCTACAACGAACATTTGATCTCCATGATGAACATCGGAGACAACGTCGATGGTGAGTTCGATATCTCGCTTTCTGATACGACCTTCCCGAGCTACGACACGCCTGCTCAATTGCCAACACTTCCAGGCGCCTACTACGAGGATATTGACCTAGATGGAACGAAGGATCTCTTGGTCGCCCCGAATCAACTAACGGCATTTGCTTCCTTCTACCTCGACACGTCGATCAGTTCTCAGGTGGACTGGTATTATCGCAATGAAGGGGCAAACAACAATCCTGACTTCGCTCTGCAGAAAGAGGGATTCTTTTCGGGCGACATGATCGATGTAGGAGCGCGTTCGTTTCCAACTACCGTTGATCTGAACGGCGATGGCCTCTTGGACTTGGTTGTGGGAAATGAAGGATATACCATCTACGGCGGAACTGCCGCGGCATCGCTGACATTGTACTTGAACGTTGGGACGGAGGAAGAACCTGTATTTGAACTAGCTGAAAAAGACCTTGCCGACATCAGTAGCCTCGGATTTGGTTTTGCCCATCCTGCTTTCGCTGACCTTGACGACGATGGAGACTTTGACCTTCTCGTAGGCGATGATCAAGGGATGCTTCACTACTTCCGAAACAAAGGGGTATCCACGGTCTATGATTTCCATTTGACCGAACCTGAATTCGCCAGCATCGATGTAGACCTCAGCGCACACCCTTTCTTCTTTGACCTGAACCAAGACGGAATAGAAGACCTGATCATC
>Ga0181577_10003415_pt1 | contig 12309 bp, 13 predicted proteins | sample 101ome_21_FD_132468 | JGI IMG/M metagenome (GOLD analysis project Ga0181577, IMG submission 132468) | Coastal salt marsh microbial communities from the Groves Creek Marsh, Skidaway Island, Georgia - 101413BT metaG (megahit assembly) | ecosystem: Environmental > Aquatic > Marine > Intertidal...
AGCCGGCAAATATGTTTGGCAAACGATTGCTTGGTGTGCAGGAAGTTGTTGAAGAGTGGTCGGCGATAGTAGAGAAATTACCAAATACTGAGTTTGTGTTCACCGTGAGCCCCGTTCGTTACACACGAGATGGTTTGCATGAAAGCAACGTGAGTAAGGCAGTATTGCATCAAGCTATACACGAATTGGTGGGCACACATAGTAACGCGGTCTATTTTCCGGCATACGAAATAGTCGTGGATGAATTGCGCGACTACCGTTTTTTCGATCGAGACTTGGTTCACCCAAATGAGCTTGCTATAGACTACGTTTGGGGTAAGTTTAAGGCTGCTATGCTGAATGCTGATAGCCTTAAAATGGTAAAGGATTACACCAACCTTCTCAGAATGGTAGATCACAGGTTACTTTTCCCGGATAGTCCTGAAGCTCAAAAGTTTACTCAAAAACTAACGACCGAGCGGCAATTATTCGAAGCTCGTTATTTTGGTAAGGAAGATATAACGGTCAGTATTTGACATCGGAGACTTGAATGGTTATTGTTGAACACCTTTCGATTAAATGAAGTTTATTTACCGCATTGTAGTCTTTTGTGTGGCGTTGTTCACATCGGCGCACGTGAGTGCGCAAATCCCTGTAAATGATAGTTGTCACAATGCAATTGAGGTTGCTATTGGGAATAATAACTTCGGACTAGGAACATTTCAGAGCGACTCCATTCTCATCGATAGCGCCGATATTCAGGTTGGCGAGCACTTTCATTCATCCTTAGTTTCCTCGGGTAACGATAAAAAGTCGATTTGGTTCAAGTTTTATTTACCTGTACGACGGGGAGTAGATATCGAGTTGAAGCAAAAAATAAACCTAAATTAGCCGTGACTCTCTCTTACCTTTTAGACTAAAAAGTGCAATTTGAGTTGAAGACGTACATACACTGGACTATCGGGACGGACACTTACATCAACCAAACCAGCGTAACCGATAGTTTTACAGCCGGAACGTATAATGTCCGACTGGCCGTGAGCAATGCCAACCGTTGTCAGGTTGTGCTGGACTCGTTTATTTTGGTTCACCCAACACCAACAGCAAGCTTCAGCTACAGTCCGGATGAAATCTTCATCTCCAACCCGGAAGTGTTCTTCAACGACTTATCTTCAGGCAATGTGATTGGCTGGGATTGGGACTTTGGTGATAACAACTTCTCGGCAGATGAGAACCCAATTCATACCTACGGTTCGGGTGGGGAATACAATGTAATCCTGTTCGTGGAAACAGACGAAGGTTGTGTCGATAGCACGTCACAGAAAGTGATTATCAAAGACGAGCTTCGCGTGTTTATTCCAAATGCGATTAGTATCCAAAACGACGGACTTAACGAAGCTTTCCGAGTAGTAGGTATTGGGTATACCAACATCAAGATACAGATCTTCAACCGCTGGGGAGAACGCATTTATCAGAGCGATAACTTTACCGAGTGGGATGGCACGTACCGCGGTGAGAAAGTACAGATGGGAGCCTACATTTACATCATGACCATCACCGATAATCGGGGCATGAAACACCACATGGATGGTGAGATTCAGGTGATTCGGTAGTCAACTCTTTCTATATCAGCGGTTTGGTTATATTTGACCTAATCAATTACTTAAACTGAATGACCAGAGAAGAATATCTCGCGGTGTGCAAGACCTGTTCAAATCGTGGTTTTGACCCCAAACTAGGTGTGATATCTGGACTTACGAATGCACCGGCGAATTTCGAAGCTACTTGCCCGGATTACACAGAAGATGAGGAAATGTTGAATCGAGAGAAGGCGCGTGAAATGGACCATGCGATGGCAACCGATACTGGAGGTGACTCAAAAGATATTCTGTGGGGTATTGTTTGGCTGGTGGGTGGTCTCGCATTAACGCTGTCTGACACCGGTTACATATTCTACGGTGCAATAATCTACGGGGCGTTTAAGCTCATCGTTGGTCTCGTGTCTCTAGCCAGATGATAATTTCCAAACCATGAAACAATTTATCAACCTAATACTCGCAGTTTTCTTGGTTGTAGGGGTGCAATCATGCTCTCCGTACAAACAAGTTCAAATGGATAGTGATGTTTTTCTGAGCCACAAGATATGGCAAGAGAACAACCCAAAGTATGTCTATCTCGTTCATACTGATTCCAGCGTGCTACGGATGGATGCATTTAAACTAGATACGAATCATCTAGGGCAGGCAGAAACTCTAAACGGAGAGTTGATTCCATACTCAATGGACTCCATTGAAGGCAAGAAAATGATTCGAACCGAACGCAGAAAACAAGTACATCTTTACCTGACCGATGAGGCCAAAGCTCAAATTAGTGAGGGTGATGTTGTCTCGCTGTCCCGAAAGGACATTAAAAAGGTTGAAATGACAACCAAAAAGAACCGAGGAGTATTTGGGTATATTCTAATTGGGTTGGGCGTTATACTAGCAATTTTCATCATCCTTGTTCTATTGCTTTTTGCGTTGCTTGCATCTTCTGCAGGTGGCAGTGGTGGTTCAAGCTCAAATTCAGACCCACAATGTTATATCGCTACGTCGGTCTACGGGTCGAGTGATACGCCGGAAGTCTTGGCACTGAGAAGCTTCAGAGATCAAGTGTTGATGCCAAACCGTTTTGGGCGATCATTTGTACGTGGTTACTACCACTTCGGACCACGAATGGTGCAATTCACTCAGAATAAGGAGAAGGTTAATCAATTGATTCGAAACGTCTTAAACCTATTTGTTCGAATACTTTCATGAGGTCGTTGTGGCTGGCCTTTGCACTTTGTATGACAAGTAATTTGTTTGCTCAGTCGACAATCACCGTGAAATATTATGGTTTAACTATACATCCTTTTGGGGATGAAACTGCACACTTACAGCCACGCAAACTGGATAATCAAGCGCGTTTGGTTTTGAACCATGGTGTGTTTGTTGGATATGAACGCTACCTAAATAAAAACTGGATCTCTGTCAAAACGATTCAAGGATTGTTCAGAGATTGCTCCAACGGAATTGGATTTGTCTCTCACATTGGTGGAAGAGCTACGTTGTACGATTCTGAAAAGCACAGGTTTGCGATTGGAGTTGGCCCCACCTTTATCGCACGTGAATCGTGGAGGCGATTTGGTCCCACTTACAGGAGTTCGGGATTCTTTAATGAGAGTACAACCGAAAGATGGGGTCCTGTTCAATGGAAGTTCGCCGTCTACAGTGTAGACTTGGAGTATGATTTCAAACTCTCAGCAAAAGACAACCTCTCGATAAGTTTGACACCGGGAATACCTTTAGCTAACATTTGTTCTATTGGATGGAAGCATATTTTTGGTGAGTTTGATTTAAGGCCACCCAGTATTTACGTACCTAAACCATGAACCCAAGTCTCGTTAAGCAACGATATATTGAGCTTAGATCATTGGATGCTGAAATTCGAGAACTTGAAAAGAATTGGCGTCAGAATTTAGATAATGTCCCTAAAATCAATGAACTGAAGCGTCAGCGATATGCCTTGCTTGAGAAGATAGTCGATAGCGTTAAATCTTCGTCCTCAGAGATAGAATCTTTGTGGAAGGAATGCCGCAAACTAATATTTGATTCGACGTATCCGGGTAATGCAACCCGCTATGCTGATGGGGGATTTCAACTCAAAAAAAGTGTACTCACTGGGAGGTTGTCATCAAAAGGATATATCAACGCGGAAGGCAACAAATCCGGTCTGTGGGACATTATTTCGCTCATACGAAGCTTGATAATAACTCTGTTAACAAATAACTCTGCGGACGGCGATGCTATATCATTTCTTCCTAACAAAATAGAAGGAAAGTGTTCGGTATTTGGTTACCTCGAAGTCCGAGTGATTAGTGGTAAATGGAAGCTAGGCTCAAAAGGAATAAGTCGACTACAGTTTAATGTTGACAAGGAGGGTAATGTGAATGCCCGAGTTGAAGAGTATTCAGACACCCCAAGTCCTACCCGCATGGTTATTGATCCATTCGATGGCGACTCTGAACGTCGAGTTCTTTATCAGCGAACAAGAAAGGAATTGATTGAAGCGATTTATGCTTTTGGCAAGATTGAGCGACCAAATTAGTTAGTTTTGAATACCTTATGAAAACAGTTCTAGTTACCGGAAGCAATGGCTTACTCGGCCAGAAACTTACGGATATATACGCCACAAAACAAGATGTTAAACTTACAGCAACCGGGAGGGGCGAGAATCGCCACCCATTGAAGAGCGGTTATACCTATGAAGTGATGGACATCACAAATCGAGAACAGGTTTTTGAGGTGATTGGTAAACACAAACCTGATTGCATAATTCACGGTGCTGCCATGACTAATGTAGACGCTTGTGAACTCGACACGGAGGCGTGTCAGTTACAAAATGTTACGGCAACCCAAAACCTGGTTGACGCGATTGCCGATATAGATTGCCATTTTGTATTCGTTTCAACGGATTTCATATTCGATGGAACCAGTGGGCCTTACAAAGAAGATGATGAGCCAAACCCGGTGAGCATCTACGGTCAGTCTAAACTAGATGGTGAACGATATGTACAATCAAACTGTAAACGATGGGCAATTGCGCGCACCGTTTTGGTGTATGGGCTGGTGGCCGAAATGAGTCGGGGTAACATTGTTTTATGGGCACGAGAGAGTCTCGCGAATAAAAAAGTAATCAATGTAGTAGATGATCAATTCCGATCTCCCACGCTGGCAGAGGACTTGGCAGCAGGTTGTATACTCATCGAAAACCAAGAAGCTGAAGGGATTTTCAATATTTCTGGAAAAGATCAAATGAGTATTTATGAATTGGTGCAGCGTGTTGCGAACTATTTCGGTCTTTCTATGGATACGGTGTCAAAAATTGACAGTGTGAGTCTGAATCAGCCTGCAAAGCGACCACCCATTACGGGTTTTGACCTTTCGAAAAGCAATGCGGAGCTTGGCTACAATCCACACAGTTTTGATGAAGGGATCCGTATCATTTACGAGCAATACACAAACGCGAAGTCATGAAGAAAGCCGCCCTAACCATAGTAATTCTTGTATTATCCCTTCACACGTTTGCCCAGTTTTCAGGCCCATATCGTATCGCATACAATCAGGTCAAGAAGTCCTATTTAATATCTAACGCTAATAAAGGGGAGGTTCTAGAGATGGATTCGAACTATCGAATATCCTCAGTGATAACCGGGTTAAAGAATCCAAGAGATTTGATTGTTGGTAAAATTGGAAGTAACAATGGACTTCTGGTAATTGACGACAATAAGATTCATGTGTACGATGCATCAGGATACAACAAACTGATTGCATTCAATATCACGGGAGCAACTGAGGTGCACGATATCGAAGTCGACTTAAACAATCCACAGTTTTTCTATCTCTCGGATGTAGGAGGAAACAAAATTATAAAGGGTAGGGTGGGGAGTCCACCGTTTTATACGCCGTCTTACACGACGCTGGTTTCCAGTGGTTTAAATAGGCCTAAAGGCATGTTGTTTAATGAAGACAAAGACTTGCTGGTGGTAACGGATGAAAAGAACGGGAAGGTCGTGAAAGTGGATACCAGTTCTGGGAAATTGACAACTATGCTGTCAACCTCGCAAGACAGCTTAAATCACATTGTCCAAGATAACGAAGGAAATTATTATTTAACGAACTGGGGCGATAGCTATTTATATTCCTGCGATCGAAGCTTTAAGAATTTGACAAAGCGGACTTCGCTGAATAAACCTGCCGGAATGATCGTGAATGTCGAGACAGACCTGCTCATAATTCTCTGTAATAAGTGCAATAAAATGGAGTTCGAAAAGCTTCACTATTTCGAACCTACTGGGTCCATTATAGCTTGCACAAATGATTCAGTAACGGTGTCCTTGGACGCTTTTGCAAAGGGTTTTGGGACGTTCAACAGTTCAAACAATTTCGAAGTTGAAATTTCCGATAGCGCAGGTGACTTTTCAAAAAGCAAGACTATCGGACGCTTAGCATCGAAAACGACCCCAACTTCTATACGTGCCATCGTCCCCGCCTCTGTGGTAAACGGGAAGACCAAGTATCGACTAAAATCAACTAGCCCGGAGTTTTATTCCGGTTCAAAGAGTATTAATCAACTTCTGGGACCAGATATATCAGGAGTCAAGAGTCAAGTTTCGATTTGCAAAGGTTCTTCCGTTTCAATTGGCATAACACCAAAAGATCATGCGACATATGATTGGACGCCAGGTGTCGGTTTGTCGGACTCAACAGTCGCCAATCCAAGTACAACTCTTTCAGATACAGGCATATATGCGTACAAATTAATTGCAATCGATACAGTGACTGGTTGCTTGTCTGAGACAGAAACAGAGTTACGAATAGAACCTGACATAAATCTCATAAACCTGGATCGTACCGTTGAGCTTTGTTACGGTGATTCATTATTAATTGGGGAAAGTACTAACCACGAAGCTCGGTGGTCCCCAACGGATGGCATCTTAGATACTACGGAATCATTAACTTGGTTCATGGACACAATAAGCAGAAGTTATCGAATTGATTTGAGTGATACGTCAACCGGTTGCACTGGTTTCGATTCTGTTTTTGTGGCTGTTAATCCACTACCTCAGTTCAGTGTGCAAGTTGATGACTCTTTGTGTGTGGGTGATGTTCAACGTTTTCAAGCGCTTGGTGATACAAGTTGGATGTACACATGGTCATTTATGGATACTATGGTGCAGTCTTTTCATTGGGTTGTAGACTCAGCAGGAGACTATTCCAGCGAAGTGCGCGTGGTGGATGAAAACGGATGTAATTCAACAGATGAAGTAACTTGGCGAGTAGATGAATATCCCATTCCGCCGAAGTGGGAGTTAGGCCTGAAACATCCGGGATCTCCTAGAATCTTCGCTCGATTAGACTCATTGAGCCCAAACGGAACAACCAAGCTTTTTGGCTACAGCTATACACTTGATACGAGCTTCTTTCTTACTATCATTGATTCTACCATAATGGAAATCGAGGTGGATACGTGGTTTGTCCAAAACGGCGACTTTGATCAAGTATTTATGGTGACCGAAAATCATTCAGATTGTTGGGTGGTGAGTGACACCTTTATGCTGTTCTTTGAGAATGTTGAAGATATAGCGTTTGCGCCAACGGTGTTTGTTTATCCCAACCCTGCGAACACTGTTCTGCATGTGAAAAGTGAGTCTCCAATTACCCAACTTGTGGTAATGGACTTATTTGGGCGAGAGGTTCATAAACAAACCGATTCTTTACTCGCGGAGGTAAGTATGGATATTAGTGAATTGAGAATAGGCGCCTATATACTACAAGCGTTCACTTCAGATAAAGCTGTTGTTTCCAAACGCTTTGTCGTTGAGTAGAACCTTGTTTGAATCGAAAACTCAAAATTGTCTACCGCAAATAGCCAAAGGCCAAGAGCAAATGGCGTCCCGATTACGTTAACGGTCAGTGTCAACGGTTAACAGTTGATATCAATAAATAACCAAATAAAGTATACAAGCCGCTATCGCGATCTTATAAAAGTTGTGTGCGATACGCAGTCGATGTGCTGCATCACGCATCCAGAGTAACGCGAGGGCAATAAGGGCAATCAAAGAAATACCAGAAGAAAAGTATAGGGTGAATCTTCCTGTGGACCACTGGAAGAATGCCATAAGCCCAACAAGAACCAAAGCGGTGATACCTGTGAACAAACGAAGGCTTACGCGTTTCCCCCAATACGTTGAGATGGTTTGGTTCCCTACGGCAACATCGCCATCGTAGTTTCTCAAATTCTTGATGATTTCTCGATTTAACATCAGTGACATAAAAATCGCGGCATAAACAACCATCAAGCTATTAATCACCTGATAGTAAAGAAGAATGCCAAAAACCGAAACTACCGCTAGAGTGGCAGAAGTTGCTTCCCGAACTATTGGGTAGCGTTGCAGCTTGTGTGAATAGAACCACAGACCAAATGCGAAAGCAGAAAAGAATAACAAGACTCGCCATGAGGCAAAAGCACTCAATCCAACACCTAAGATCGTGACTACAAAGTATGTTTTAAGGCAAAAGTCTTTACTTACAATTCTTGAGAATAAAGTGTGATGAGGTCTGTTAACCATGTCTTTCTCAAAATCGTAAAAACTGTTTATGATGAAGCCTCCTGCAATAAGAAAAGCAGTCGCAAACACGATGAGGTGTAACTCAAGGTCGGCCAATACGGCCCAGGTACCTTTTACCGGTGAGGCGATATAAAGTGCAATGATGTATTGTGTTATGGCTGTGAACAACACATTGGGCCAACGCACAATGGATAGCAAGCCTAGAACTTTGATTAAGAAATAACGCTGTTTACGGCTGAGTAGGGCCAATGTTAGAACGAATAAACGACTTCAAGTTCGTATCCTTTCAGCTTCTTCTTGGCTTGGTCAAGATCTTGCGTGAAGCCTAAGAAATACCCGCCTCCGCCACTTCCGCAGAGTTTAAGGTAATATGCATTTGATTCAATCCCTTCTTTCCAAAGTTTATGAAAAACACTTGGAATCATTGGAGTGAAGTTATTCAGTAAAAGCTGAGAGAGTTCTTTAATGTTGCTGAACAACGGACTGATGTCGCGTTTCAAGAAAGCTTGAATACAAGCGTCATTGTATTTCTTAAACTCCTTTTTGAGCATGTTACGGAAACCTTCTTGTTTCATCTTTTCCATGAAGATGTTTACCATTGGTTCCGTCTTACCCGGACTTCCACTATTGATTAGGAATATTGCGCCTTTGCCTTGCTTGTCTTGTTCAGGCAAGCCAACAGTTCCCATGTTTTCTTTAGACTTAATGAGCACCGGAAGATTCAGGTAACAGATCAAGGGGTCTAAACCTGAGCTTTTGCCGTGGAAATAACTTTCCATTTGACCGAAAATCTTTTTCAAGTCACTGATTTCCCCACTGTTAGGTTGACCGCTAAATTCAATATTGTCGGTAGCATAACGCTCATAAATCGCAGCAACCAATGCTCCGCTACTTCCTACACCAAAACCTTGAGGGATGCTTGAGTCGAAGCTCAACCCATTATTCATGTCCTTGTCGAATGTGCTCGAATCAAACGTAAATAACAACTCGCCGGAACTTTGGAGGTCTTTTAAGTACGCTCCAAACTTTTGTAAGTGTTGATTTGACTCTGAGGCTTTCGCGCCGTCTTCTTGATTGAAAGTAAGCGTACCCTTGTACGAATCAAATGGGATGGATAATCCCATGGAGTCTTGTATGATGCCGTACTCTCCAAAGAGTAGAATCTTACCGTAAAACAATGATTCTTTTAACATTTCAGTTTTTCAGGGCCTTGGCCAACTTTATCGCAAATATACCTTCCGTTAGAACAATACTGCTTCAGTTCGGTGTCAATCAGCGCTTTCGCCTTGTCGATATCTCGTTCAGGGTAAAGCATGTGAACATTGGCACCGGCATCTAAGGTAAAAGCGATATGACAGTCGTTTTGTTTGCGGTAGTCCCGAATTTTTTGAATGATAGCTAGTGTATTTGGTTCCATCAGGATGTATGATGGGTTTGAGGTCATCATCAAGCTGTGCAGCATAAGCGCTTCGTATTCAATTAGTTCGCAGAATTCATCTAGGTCGCCTGTAGCAAGAATTTCTTTTATTCGAGTCATATTAGACCCGGCAACTTGATATCGTTGATCTTCAAATGGGTGGTTGTTCAATAATGCATGTCCTGCCGTGCTCGAAACCGATTTCTGCCCTTCGTGTACCAGTAATATCGTGTCTTGATATGTGTTGAAAACAGGATGTACATCCATGTGTGGTATTGCAGCTTCGTCGGTTGAATTGGTGTAATCTGGGTGTTCACCCCATTCAGCAAGTAGTCCATAAACCGATCTACACTCGCTTCCGCTTCCAATTCTTGCTAGGTAGCTCGCTTCTCTGTAGAATTCCTGTATGATCAATTAGTTTTGATCAAGAAATGAACATACACAAAGAGCTAGAGCACTCATTCCGCTAGCCGAACTGGCAATTCCGCTAGAATGAGGGAATGTGTTTGACGTTTGTAGTGAAAAAGTGAAACGAGATAGAATTGGATAACGCTCCGTAATATTTTTAAAGAACTTTTCGACCTTTGGTTTAAACGCCTCACTTTTTTCTCCGTCCAGCTCCACTTCAACATCAAAGCTACCGGTCTCGTTCCAGGAAAGTGTAGTATCTGTGAAACACTCAGATAACGTGAAACTAATGCTCGCGTTTTCGGGTAATTGAAAGCCTTTTTTGCCCCAATACTTTACCAATGCTATGTTACTGGGACTCTTCCAGCGGACTTTGTTCTCACTCATTTTGTACGAATCATTTCGTTAAAAGGAATTATGGTGTCTAACCCTCGTTTTCTAAAATAGTTCATGTCGTCAGCACTTCCGGTGGCCAAGAAAAAATCTCCACCCCAGGCACCTAGTGACTTGATTAAACCGTGGTAATCGTTAAATGAGCTCGTTTTTAAGGTTGGCTCAGCGAGTATTTCAGACATACGCATTTCGTGCTCTTCCATTAGCATCTCAAAATCGAGGATGTCTGTGCAATCGATTATTTGGTTGGTACAGTTTGAAAACCATTCAATATCACTTTCGCGTAGTTCAGAGCGATCAAAACCTTTAATCGCTTGAGCTGTGTCGCGCTTCTGTCCTTGATGAATAAAATGCAATTGATTGTTGAAACTCGGATTCCAAGCTACTTCATCGAATTCATATGAATTTTCACTTACCGTATAAACACCTCCCGCATTGTGACATCCAACGGCCACGTCATATCCACTACCCTTAAAAGCAGCATGAAGGAGCGACAATCCATCCAACCCCGACCATTTCGAAAGATTCGCAACTAAGGTTGAACTCGAACCAAGTCCCCAACTGCGATCAAATTCTAACGAAGTATTAATTGCCAAACCGCTATCAATCAGTTGTGGCTTATTCTGATGAATGAACTTTAGTAAGGAGGATAACCGCTCTGCCGTCTCAGTGTCGGATGCTTCAATAACTACACCTTGGTCGTTAAAATGCCCGGAAAACCACGTGTTCCCATGGATGTCCTGTGCAGTCCATTGGATGCTATCCGATAGAGACGATTGAATCGTCATGCTTTGGCCTTTTTGAGTTGCTAAAGCCAGTGACTTGGCACCACCGAGTACAACGTACTCAGAGGTTAACATCAACTTGCCTGCCGACCAAAAATTCATGGTGCAAAGCTAGGTGAATCTATGCTTCAAATCGGTCCATTTCAACGCGCTCAGAGTTCTGATATTTTTCAAAGTGTATAATAAATAATCATTCTAAATAAACAAAAAGTTGCTTTCGGGCATGGTCAATGTTAGGTTTTGTGTCGAAATGTAAAGTGCTGAAATAATGCTATTTGTGCGTTGATTAACTAGTCTAAAACAGTCTTGGTAGTATTGGGAGTTGTGGTGTTAAATTGTAGAAGTGTTTAGCGAAAAAGATAAAAAGATAAACAAAAAATCGACTTATGCGTTTAACTTGTCATTTTAACAATCAAAATTATGACCCTTTTAGAAGTTTTATCAATCCCAAAAGACGACGCAGTCGCGTTCACATTCTTTACAGGCTACATGGCAATGTTAGCCGCTTCCATTTTTTTCTTTTTTGAGAGAGGAAGAGTAGACGGCAAATGGAAACTATCTCTATTAGTTTCGGGCTTAATCACATTCATTGCTGCAGTCCACTACTACTACATGCGCGATTATTATCTAGCAACAGGTGAAAATCCTACTGCGCTTCGCTACATAGACTGGACACTTACAGTCCCGTTGATGTGTGTTGAGTTCTACCTCTTAACAAAAGCTGCTGGTGCTAAGCTCGGTTTGCTTTGGAAATTAATTCTAGCATCTGTTTGGATGTTAGTCGCTGGTTACATTGGTGAAGCGTTCAATCCCGGTGAAGGATCTACATCACACTCAGTTTTATGGGGCGTGTTGTCAACCGTAGGTTATGTTTATATCCTGTATACCGCTTGGTTTGGCGAAGTTGCTAAACTTGCAGAGGCTAGTTCAAGCCCAGTTGTTAAGCGAGGAGTGAGAACTCTTGCTTGGTTTGTGCTAGTTGGATGGGCTATCTACCCGATTGGATACATGTGTATGCCTGGAGGTTGGTTGAATACCGCGTTCGGATGGGGATCCCAAAATGTTGACCTGTTCTACAACATAGCGGATGCTATCAATAAGATCGGATTTGGTTTAGTGGTGTATAACATCGCGATAACTTCTTCTGAGAAATAAATACTAAGTGTTCATTTGCC
>Ga0181577_10003416_pt1 | contig 12308 bp, 9 predicted proteins | sample 101ome_21_FD_132468 | JGI IMG/M metagenome (GOLD analysis project Ga0181577, IMG submission 132468) | Coastal salt marsh microbial communities from the Groves Creek Marsh, Skidaway Island, Georgia - 101413BT metaG (megahit assembly) | ecosystem: Environmental > Aquatic > Marine > Intertidal zone...
TAAAACTTTTTCACGGAGCCTATTGACTCCAAATTTATACCTCATCCATTCAAGGACGTTGGCACTTCCTTTCTCCTGATTACAACGGGTACAGGCACATACGACATTCGTTGCGACATCCTGCCCGCCACGAGACCTAGGATGAACATGATCGATAGATAACTGACTAAGGTCATAAGTTTTTCCGCAATAAATACATGTATGGTCAAAATGTTCCTTAATAGAGCGCCTCCACAGGCGCTTGGCTTCTGGAGAGGTCATGGCTATTAAGTTGAATAGGTAATCGTCAGGAGTTGGAAGTAGGGGTGTCATGCTCGGCCTTTACGTGCTCGGTTTTTAGATGCTTTTTCAAGGAATGTTTTACCATTCTTTCTGTGTGAGACATCTTTACCGTCACCATTGCCATAGGTTCCCCGTTTTCTGTTTTCTTTGTTTAGTGCAGCTCGTTTTTTGATCTGCAGTTTAGATGCGTCGTACTTTTTTTGGTACGTTTTGTAGTTACCGTTAGCGTATTTAGAACCGCTATATTTAGACGTTCGAGCCATGTAGCCTCCGATGTACAAGTTCAGGATCAACTGTAGGCATTACTGCCGCTAGTTTACCCAATGGATTGCTATCCATGGCAACACCGCTGATGTCATTTGTTTTAAGCCAGTCACAAGCTGCTTTTAAGTCTTGAGTAGTAGCCTCACCAGATTTAATTCTGGCAAGGAACTCTTTTGTGATAAGGTTATGCAGCTCGTTAAACTGGTCTTCAGTCGCTTTTTTCTTCATTGTTAATTGAAACAATTGGTACAACGTCGTTGCACAGAAACTCAACGCGAGAGTTAGGTCTAAACGTAAACCCAGCTTTCATAATTTCAGTACATTTAAGAGCACGAACCAGTTCGTAATCAAGACGCATCTTTTGTTCGTGTCTACGTGCAATGGATTTACAGAGTTCAACCATGCTGCCATCAAGTGGTACTGAGAAATTCAGTTGTAAACCAAAGTTATTGCTTTTTACGTAACCACTACTTTCGTATGGAACTGTATCGTTACCCATATAAAAGGGTGACAACTGCATGGTTGTTCCATTACAACTGTTGTTAGGTCCAAAATATTGACGAGACGGTGCTCCATTGTTTTGGAATTGCACCGCCTGATTAGTTACATTACCCGTAGCTGCTGCCACGGGGTTTGCTGTATTTTGAACTGTAGGTTCTTCGTTTGCAAAAGCAGGTGTTACTGCGAGAAGACCGATAAGGAGGTAGTATTTGTAACCTGCTGAATGGTTTCGGTGACCAAACTGTCTTCGATTAGACCTGCAGCACGGGTTACAATCTCCAATTGAAACTGTTCCCCTGCGTTGGTTACTGCATAGGTTGTTGTCGGGTCCGCGATGTTTCCGCTGGGTGTTACGTTTGTTCCAGACCATGATGAGTAATCACCACCATAAATATTTGTGTCAATCGTACGATCGATATCTACAGTAGTAGTCGTGGTGGATTGCATACTACCCTGCGTAAAATTAGGTGTTACCTGTTGAGCTGCAGCCGGTGAAGCGAGAAAAAGAAGGAGAAGAAGTTTTTTCATTGTTTCTTTTCACGTGTAATAGAAAATGTTGCTAAAGTGCCACTAAGAATGCTGGCGACATAAGTTGGATCCATCTTTTCCATCAGTCCTGCGTATGATGCTGTGAGGAGTCCTGCTGACCAAACGAGAACGATGAATTTGATGATTCCATCTTTTTTTTCGTGATTCGAGTCCATGTCTGTTTAAATACTGGTTTCAGTATCATTACAATGTATTTGAACATAGATGTAGCAGACAGGGTGGCGGCAACAGAAATGAATGCTGTTGTAGCTGCTGTAGTCATGATAGTAGTTGACGGTAACGGAACTTCAATATCCGTAAACGGTATCTCTACTATCTGAGCTTCAGGTGGAATATTTATTTTTGGTATATTCGGTTGTTTAGGTACTGGTTTAGCCTCTTTCTTAGGAGGATCATCTTCTGTATTAATCCCGTCTACACCTGGTGGCGGTCGAAGTGTGTTAGGAGGCACCACAAGCGGCTTGTAGCTAGGTACATCAGCCTTTGGTACCTCCAGTATCGGGGGTGGCATTGAAGGGGCTTCAGGAAGCACCAGGGACGGTATTACAGGAGGTTCAGTCCAGCTTTCCACCGAACAAACCGCGTTCGATAAATTTCACTGCTTGATCATCCACAGTGTTGTCTGTTTGCTCAGCCAGTTTCTTCAAAAGATCCACGATAAGACGTTTGACTTTATCAGAGTTAATGAACGAAAAAAGGATTGGACGGATAAGGGTGATCATAATCATTCAAAAATAAGTGAGTCAGAGGAACCGAAATTGCTAGTTGTAGAAGAGGAAGAGAACTCTACGACTTCTTCAGCAGGTTCTTCAGCAGGCTCTTCAGCAGGCTCTTCAACTACAACGGGAGGTTCCCATTCAAAGAAAGCTGCAGAGGTGACATACGCAGCGAGTTCTGCTGTCGTAGTAGTGTCTCGGATAGCCGTTTCTTTGGTGTTGCTGTAGGTACGAATCTCAGCACGACGATCAAGAACGCCCTGCGGGATAGCAGAACCGTTCTCAGCGTTACGTGTGACGTACCAATCACTAGGAGCCAACAGGCTCCCAGCAATTTCTTTGACTTTGCTAACCCACAGGTCTACGAGACCAGCGTGGTCTTTGGGATTATCGACACCCCAATAGAAGCGTTGATCCCAGGTTGGACGAACAGGGTCAGGTACTTCAGTGATACCAATGGCTTGCTTTTCTTCCAAAGTAGTCAAGCGCAACCAATTAGCTGGGTACGACATCCCATTATGTGTAAATGCCCTGTCATATTGCAGGGTCTTACCATCGAGAATAAGCATAATATTTGTAGTTAAGGATCAACGAGCACGCGAGTATTTAAATGGCGATTCCGCGAAACAAGCATATATATAAGTGTCACCACTGAAATTCAAAGCATATGAATCGTTGTAATGCTTGAATCCGTTCGACAGTATATCTATTTTCAAGGATGTCAAGCTAACATTGTTGCTGGTGACTTGCTCTCCATACGATTGATCTGCAACTTGAAAAGTGTTGGCAACATTTATCTCATCTCTCTCCGAATCATAGATATACCATCCTTGAGACCCACCGCTACGACCAGAGTTTTTAATCATAATCCACCTCGGACGCATTCCGGTGAATACAAATGTGCCGTCAGTAGATGAACCGTTGCCGGTGTAGCTGCCGAAACTAGAGTACCCGGCTACTGGGGCAAAGCAGTAGGCGATATAGTCTTGATTATTAGTTCCGCCTAGATACACGACAGAAGAAGTCGGTGCAGAATTGCCACTATCGTTTTTAGCGCCTGTTGTATTGAGATTTAAGTAATCAAGAGAACCATCAATCGCTTGCGTATAGACGAGCCAATTTCCAGAAGCATCTCTGTTTTTAAGAATAGTAAGAGCAGGAACATCATTCAATCCATGACCAACGCTTTCAACACTTCCAGTAGCTGTATAAGTAACAATCGAGAACCCAGCAGACGGATTGGCGAGGGTGATTGAAGCAATGCTTCCATTAGTGTCAACACCTGGATCAGCAAGAATCTTATAACCAGAGCCGGTATCTACCTGAACAGAAATGATTCCCCAATAAGAACCGCTGCCAGACGATGTAATCGTGATGTTGTTAAGTGTACCGGGCGTACTAAAAGCTGACGACAGGTCAACTGTATTTAGTGAGTTACCTGTGTTCGTAGTAACTTGAGAACCATTGACATTAAGTGTCAGAGTTCCAAGTCGTGGAAAAACAAGAACTTTCAACCCTTGTACATTAGAAATACCGCCTGAAGGCGCAAAAGTCCAAGTGTTGTCTCCAGCAATTTGAGTCCACTCCTTGGTGTTGTTGTAATTTTCAAGGCCACTAAACGCACCAAGGTGAGTGTTTCCTGCAACACTTCGGAGAGTGCCACTTGCATCATCACTCCACTTAGCAGTTTGATTGTAGGAACTGTTGGTCGGGTAAGAACCACCGCCCCAGGTCCAGGCTGCGTAAGTTGCATTGTTTACGTTGACACTGCCATTACCTACATGCTCACCATTAGAAGTATCAATAGTAAATCCGTCGCTGTTGAAAGCTGATAAACCACGCCCAGTTGACTCGGTAAATTCCCCACTTGTATGACTGGTGCCAATATGTTTATACTCACCGCGTACTCTGTCATATAAGGCATGATGGCTTGCAGAATCTCGGCGTTTTAGCCACACCAGATCAGGACTCATAGATAAGCCTGAAATCGTATTTATATTTGTTCCGTTACCGTCATACTTCACCACATCCATCGCCGTCGAACCATCGGCAATCGTTGGGTCCGTCAAATTGGTTGTGCAGAGTGCTTTGTAGCCGCTTGGTGCGGTGTAGGCGAAGGGGCGTTGGCCGAAGTTTGCTTCAATCGCGTAACTGTTTCCGCTGCCAGCATCGGTACCTGCAGCGATCCTGAATGGACCTTGACTCTCATCAACGGTATAAGAAAAAATTGAACTACCGTTTTTATAAAAAACAATAGTTTTAGTTGACGACTGAAGATCGACTGCTATCCCGATAATATCGCCATTGGCGTATGTTCTGGAGCTGTCAGCAGACAACTTGCCGGTTGGATGATAAAACTGTCCGTCTGGACGCAACATATAAGCGCCGGGCTTTGCTCCAGTTGAGTAGTATCCCTTGACAATGCTTGAAGCTATCCCTATAGCAAAATCATTGTTAGTAAAATCGACTCTCTTGATTTCGCAATACCATTTCACGCCGCTTTGTAATTCAATCGTAGAGGTGCAAAGCCCACGATTCTCTGATGAATTAGTAGTACCTCCAGCAATGTCACAATCAAGATTTCCATTGGAAAGCGTGTATGTCGGTCCATTGGTTAAGTTTCTATGGTCAATAGGATTCCAGGTCGCATAGTTGCCACCTGCATTTCCATTCTCAGATTCGTAGTTCGTCGGTGTGTCGATTAGGCTGTCGTTGTCTACTGCGTTAGCGCCAGTCAAATAACTGCCGCCATCAATTTGAATATAATAAAGAACAGGCCCAGAACCGCTTTGAAGCCCGAGACTGTTCAGTGTTCCAGTAAAGTTAATTGTTTGCGTTTGCGTTCCAGTGCCTTGCATAGCAGTGGAAGATCCATTGATAAAGATATTTCCGCTAGTACCACTGGCATACTTGACTGTAATGGTTGAAGATACTGAGATTCCTTGAGTAAACAGAAAAGTACCCAGCCCTCCCGTAACGTTTACTTCTGCGGAAGTGCTAGTATTCCCATCAAAAGCATTCTCAGGATTCAAAAATCCTGCATTGCTATAAAGGCTATCTGCAATAATGTTATTAACCGTCCAATCATTATTGTTACCGCTTGAGTCATCACCCAGCGCAGCGTTGCTGCTGTTGTCGCTGAAATCTAAGCGGAAGGAGTTAGTTCCAAAATCTAGAAGAGGGGAGCCGTCAATAATAATTTGTCGAAGCTCTGCTGCACCTGGATTGGTATTAGACTTCTGTCTAGATACTTTAATTTCGGTGATCGTCCCAGATCCTGATGCAACAGTATGCTGGACGTAATTGTTTGTGCCAGTTACAGTCTGATAGGCACCTCCATTAATTGAAACCTGTACTGTATCTGAAGAACCAGCGTAAGGCTCAAGAACAACGCTTGAGTTGTATGAAGGTTGGAAGCCGGTGGGAAACGTAAGCGTCAGTACAGCAGCAGTAGAGCTGATATTTGCAGCATTAGTTGCTGTTACATTTGTCAGGTTTTGATCAAAAAGATTTGAAAGAGGATACGTAGAGCTAATGCCAGAAACACCGCCCGTTCCAGTTGCAGTTACGTTGTTTGTATAAGAAAGACTGTAGTTTCCAGCAAACTCTTTCGGCTGCCAAACACCGTTGTCATCAGGCTCACCAAAGTCATCTGCAGTAAGTGCTTGACCGTCGATGAAGTGTACGTCGGCTAGCTGCAATGAACATGCAGAATTATTATTAGTTTCGCGTCCAATCTGGTGTGTTAATGTTGAATTTATAGCAGTTTGACTTGGATTTGAAGTTCCAGTCAAAGTTTGCTCAGCACCATTTACCCAGACCTTCATCGTAGTCGAAGCATCTAGGTCAACATGCACAACAAGGTGCAGCCAGGCACTGCAATCTCGGTAAACGGCTGAAGTTGTCCTAAAAAGAGTCGTATAGCCACCTAAAACAATCTGATCGCTAGCGTTGAAAAAAATCGCAAACCAGTTTTCATCATTACTTGCACCACCGACCGTATTCCAAATCCGCTGAACCCTACCTAACTCGTTTCTTTTGATCCAACTACTCCATGTCCATTTTTTGCGATTACCTGCAGACGACGGGTTTCTAGAAAAATAGGCTGAATCTGATGCGTTTATACGGACTGATCTATCAATCTGGTACGCCGCGTCAGCGCCGCTTTGTCCAGCAGCGCCCGCGAGTTGATTATTAAATATTGGCATATCAAGTCACATAATTGGTGGTTACGTTACAGGTAATCTTTTCAGAACTCGAAGTATCATCAAGAACGATGTAATCAATACGATCAATTGCACCGCTAGTACCTGTAAGGGTGATTCCTGTAGCACCACCAACAAACTTCATTGTACTAGGCCAAGACCCTGTAATAGTTGCAGCAGCAGTAGGTTGAATAAAGATAGAACCACATTGACCATGAGTGCTGCTAAGATTGCTTAAAGCAACGGTGTAGTTACCAGAAGGCTTAAGCAGGAAATTGTTACTAGCAGAGAAATCAATAGTAAATGAAGTGCCTGTGTATTCAACAATATCACCACGTTGAGGTTTGGTAAAACGTTGTGCAACGTCAGTCTTTGCAGTGTCAGCGTCATACGCCTGTACAGTAGATCCAATATCACCAGAGCTTAATGTATTTGTATCTACATAGTTCTTAGTAGCAGCGTCTTGTGCTGCAGTAGGATCTCCTACACCTGTAATCTTATTAGTGCCCATAGCAATAGCACCAGTCATTGTACCACCAGCCAAAGGCAGTTTAGTAGCAATGCTGTTGGTTACAGTAGTGGAGAAGTTAGCGTCATCTCCAAGGGCTGCTGCAAGTTCATTAAGAGTATCTAGTGCAGCAGGTGCAGAATCTACAAGACCAGCGACTTCACTATCTACATAAGCTTTAGTTGCAGCATCCTGTGCAGCAGTAGGATCAGCAAGTGAAGTAATCTTATTGCTGTTAGCGTCTAGCTCACCACCAAGTTCTGGTGTAAGGTCAGACAACAAGTTAAAGGCAATAGAACCTTCAGGAATAGTAACGAAACCAAGCTGCTGATCTACCTCAAAGAACGGGTCATCAGATTGGTTACCACCAACACTAAACTTACCGTTTTGGTCAGTAGTAGCAGTCCAGATCTTACCGTTGTCAAGTTCAATCTTTTGATTAGCATCAACAGGTACACCACCGTTTTCAGGCAATGCAGTGTAGTCAGTACCGCTACCGACGTACTCCATGGTATGACCGCTAGAAGCAATCATAGACCGCAGGAAGAACGACACAGCAGCACCGTCACTAATAGCACCGTTAACACCCAAGTTATTACTACGGTTGTTAGGGTTAGGGCGGCTAATTGTTACAGTCCAGCCAGAACCATTAGCAGTAGCAGACAGGACTGGGTAGGTGACACTATTAACAGTTACCAACATGTTGCCAGCAGGTCGCGTGGCAGAACCATGCCAACCGGTACCAGCAGTAGGTGCATCAATATTAAAGCTAACAGCACCATCAGAAACTGCACCATCAATAGTTGAGGTAAAGATTGCAGTAGTAGATTTACCGCTAGCAATCAAACCGTAACGACCAAAGTCAGTAGTAGATGCAGCAAGGTTTGCCTGACCACCATTAATACAGGTGATGTGGGCATGGTTAAAGAATGCATAGCTACTGGTAGCCTGCACGTAACCGTTGTTGGTAACAAAGATACCAGGGGCATCTAGACCAGTGTGGGTGTAGCTATCACAAACGATAGAACGCAGCGGTGAGTCTTCGTGAGGTGTAGAACCATCAACCAACAAACCACCACCAGTCGGTGCAGAGTCTAAGTCACCAGCACGTCCTTTATCTGCTGTACCTGCGTAGAACCCAAGATTACTGTTATCAATCTCAGAATCAGAGAAGTTAGTACAGTTTTGGATGTACGGAGATTTGTAGATGTAAGCGTTGTTATAGAATGCAACGTTCCAACCTTGAGTAGGAGGAAGACCGTAAGTACTATCTTCCCACAGGGAACCAGTAGCACCACGTGTACCGCTAGCCTTCATACCAGTAAACGTCAGGTTCTGAAGGTAAGTACCGCTGTTAACCTCAAACATAGTTGCGGTTTCAGTAGCAGCAGTAGGATGGATTACACACTGACGCAGTGAAGTACCGACAATAGCGACATCACGTTTCTGGATTTGAATAGGACAAGCTTCCTGGTAGACACCAGGTGCCACTACAACGATACTTCCATCACCATAGGTAGCATCATTGTTGATCTGGGTGACGGCAGCTTTAATGGTAGCTTTAGGTCGGCTAATACGGTGACCGTCATTACTATCACTACCTGCAGTAGCGTCAACATAGACAACCTTAGGTTGGTTAGTAAACGTACCACCAGATGTAATAGCTTGCCAAGCACTACCATCCCAAACAGACAACGTTTTGTCATCAGCAATGTCTACCCAAACACGACCCTTACCAATACCATCTGTAGTGGTAGGTGTAGCATCTTGGACAAAGTTTTCAAAACGACGTACTGCAGCTTGAGCAGTAAAGATCTTATCATCTGAACCAGTGTTATCATAATCTGAAATCTGGTCAGCAAGTTTGATCTGGTCAGCGTCTTTGATCTTGTCAAAGTCAACACTATCGTCATCAAGACCAATAGTGATCTGACCACTGCCGGGGCTGTCGTCTGTAATCTTGATACCGTCAGCAGCTGCAATATCACCAGTCAATGCAGCATCAATTTTAGCATCAATACGTGCATCAGTAGCTTGTGTAGTTGCTACCTGATCATCATCAGAATCCCAGGTCTCAGTAGAATATACAGTCTCGTCAAATTTATTCCAATAGTAGTTTTTGAGATACTCATCTACATCATCAGGGATGCCAGCACAGTTTGCCTCTTGAATGGCATAACGGAGCTGTTCAAAGTTCTTGTTAAGGTCATCAGACCGGATAGCTGATCCAGGGTTAAACAGAGCACGGATGTCGTCAACCTTAGTGATCCGACGGATCTTAACGTTGTCAACAGTAGGCTCACCTGGATCAGTTGGGGTGGTAGGAGAAGGAGGCGCAGTACCTGTAAACTCCACAACCGTGGGGTTAGCATCATCAATACGCCAGGGGTAGGTGGCATCTGTCGTAAGTTTTTCGTCGTATTCTTTTGTAGTTACGTTCCAAAAATAAACGTGAATTTCAGATTTAAAAATGTACGGGAAGTCAAAAGAAAATAGTGTCTTTGTCCCGTTTCCAGCTTGAATTGTCTGTACGTCAGTGCACGCCATGTTGTTTAATAACGATTAGTTGGGATAGGTCCGAGACCTTGTTGTGCTCGACTTGTATTAATATTTTTAACACGAATACGCTGTTCAATAGCAGCTTTCATTTCAGGATTAAGGCTATTAAATGCCAGCTCTTCTGCTTGCTTTTGTGCGGCTCGAAGCATCATATGAATTTGATCATAATTACCGATAGGCGTGTCCTGAGAACCGACAAAATTAGGTGGACGGCGGAGAGCTTTCAACTCTTTGATAGTGTTGCGAGCTTCAGCTGTCTTCATAATACGACCGACTTCCTGACGGAAGAAACCTGAGCTTCCCATAGCAGCATTCAAAGCGTTACGCTCATCAGCTTCTAGGTTAATACCTTGCCGTTTTTTAAAAGCAGATGACACATCATATTCAATGTCATACAAGAATTTCTCTTCCTTTGTCATAGCTGGATGGATTTTCAAAGGAGAGTAAGTATTCCAGACGCGTTGCAGCATACTGTATTTGTTAGGAGCTTCACCACTAACAGGACTAATAACAGTAGGAAGCCTGTTTGTTTTATCAATCAAACCAATAAACCTGTTACGGTTTTGCAGTTGTTCAATAACGTTGTTGTTGTAATCCTTTAATCCACCGTCTAGAATTTTACCAAACTCATTACGGGCACCAGACAGGGGACCAAGTGAACTAATCTGACCTGCAGCAAAACGGTTAATAGCAAATTCATTGCCACTCAAAGTTTCTACCAAAGTACGTAGTGCAGAAATACCTGCTGCATCAGTCAAAGAAGCCGATAAAATAAAACTTAATTTTGGTATAAGATTTTCAATAGCAGATTCACCAAGCATGTCAAAGTTATCTGCTGTGTTAGCAACAGCAGCAACCCAGTTACTCAGACCAGGACCAAGCAGTTCGTCATACTCAATCCTGATACCACCAGGACCAACAACAGAACGTGGTTTAAAATTGCTATTTTTCATCCGTGCAGTATTTAACTGCCGGTCAACAGTACCATCACCAGTAGTGCTAAACAAACCATCACCAAAAAGTTCATCCTTAAGAACACTACCGATCACCAAACTAGTTACAAAACTACCAATAGCTTTACGTCCAAGTGTACGGTTTTTTAGATCAATCAGTGTATTAAGTTTTGCTGTTTCATCCATCAACTCTACCTTATGACCACGAGTTTTCAGGATACGCTCCATCTGCTCAGGGTTTTCCATAAAGGTTTTGACAGACGTATATGCCAACTCATTAATATCTTTTTGGAAAGAACGTAAAGGAGCAGGAATATAATCATCAGCAACACGAACCATATTCATCATCGTTGTAGGGAACGTGAGGAATGGTGTCAGTCCAGGTACACTAGCCATAAAGTTACTTAGATCTTGACTGAGACCAGTGTCTAGGTTAAGCGCGATATCAGCTGTACTATATTTAACAGCCTGATCTTTAATAAGACCATCAGCACCAAACATACTGTTGTATTCAACATCAGCAAGTTCTTTAACTCTGGCGGGTGTAATTGCTTCACCCAACGTTTCTAGCTCGTCCATAGCACGGAAACGTGCTTGAGCGTTAGCAAGGGTAGCTCCAGTCCAAGCATCAAAACCAGTAAACAGGTTAGGTACAAGACGGAACACAGGATCAGCTGCCATAGCTTGCATATCCTCGTACATTTTAACAAGGAATTTAAAACCATTTCTACCTTGTGCAGCTTCCTGTTCAGCAATATAACGATACTGCTCTAGTTTTTCTTCCTGTTTAATAACAAGGTCAAGTCGAGATTGCCCTTTAACAGAGTTGGGGTTTTGAGATGCTTTCATAAACATCTGCCCGGCATAAGGCAGTGCTTTCTTTTGTGTATCAAAGATTGCACTATAAGCCATCCAACCACGTTGGATATTCTTCATATCCTTACGAGCCAGTGAACCACCAAAGTATGCTACAGGTTCTGCTACAAGACCACTCAGGTTACCATACAACGCTTTAGCTCCAGTAGCTACTGAAGACAGCAAACTGTTAAAATAATTAGAACGTACAGCTTGTGCAATGATATTAGGTTGGTCTGGGTTGCGGTCAATAATAGGTCGGAAATTAACAAAGCTATTTAAAATATCTTCGTTCATTTTAGCAATGGTATTGATCCGACCATCGCTCAACTCATACAACTCTAGGAACGAATCAAGAATTTCGGGACGATTGTTTTGCAACCACATCCAGTTCTCAGTAAATTTCTCACTATCAGACTGAATTTGCCGCAATGCAACAGGGTAACCTTCTTTAATTTCCTGTGCAATTTGTTCAGGTGATTTAAATAGGTTCTTAGCTTTTTCACCGATAGCAGCGATACCTTTCTTTTGCTGAGTAAAGTAACGAGTGGAGCCAACTAATTGTTGCAGAAAGTTGATCTTATCTAGGATCTGTTCTTGAGCATTTTCAATAGCAATAGAACCACGATTAATACGGATACCTTCAGCAAGGTCAGCAACTTGACCAGCCATAGAAGTTGCAGTATATGCTTGAGCACGTGCAACATCCATACCTTGGAATTCTTTTACCAGACTGTTAATAGAACTAAGTGCATCGGTGTAACCATCTTGTGCCAGTACCTCAACACCAGCTTCATTCTTGTAGATCTGAGGATCCAACATCCGCCGCATGTCTTCGACACTAGCAGTAGGATCAAACAATTCTAGAACAAGCTTGTCACCAGCTTCTGCTACTTCATCTGCAGTTCCAGTAAAA
>Ga0181577_10003417_pt1 | contig 12308 bp, 19 predicted proteins | sample 101ome_21_FD_132468 | JGI IMG/M metagenome (GOLD analysis project Ga0181577, IMG submission 132468) | Coastal salt marsh microbial communities from the Groves Creek Marsh, Skidaway Island, Georgia - 101413BT metaG (megahit assembly) | ecosystem: Environmental > Aquatic > Marine > Intertidal...
ACCTCAGAAGTTGCACATAACGAGACACTAACGAGTAATATTAACGAGTATAAAGATAAAGCTAGAATGTTGTGTGTTATGTTTTTACGAGTTGCTGATTCTTATGGCACTCCACGACAGTACCAGGAACGAGACGAGCAGATGATGTTGACCTGGGTTCGCAATGGCCTCACAGCTGACACCTGGAAGGACATCCTGACCAACCACATCGAGTATTGCAAAAGAAACAGCAAGGACATGGCTCGAGGTATCGGATACTTCCAGGAACCAGTGAGGCGTGCGCTGGGCAAGAGCAAGAACCCAGAGGTGAACAAGCTGATCCAGGAACTGAAGAGGAGTTTGAAAGCATGATGTCAACGAGCCAAACGGTCGTATGGCCAGATGACACCCCCCTAGCGGGTGATGCTGCGCTCGATCGCGCGACCCCACCCCTTTCCCCCCACCCCTGCGCCGTTGTGTGTGGGGGTCTCACAAAACTATTTTCCGAAAAACGAGGAGAAGCGGAATGAAGCGTTTTACAGTAAGCCAAGCTAAGGAGATCGAGGGCCGAGACAAGCCAGTATGGCTACGGCACGGGATTGCCTTCCAGAAGGACGGGAAGCCTGTTCGTATTAAGTTGGAGAGTTTGCCTGTTCCTAATCGGGACGGTGAGATCTGGCTGACATTGTTTGAGGACACAGGAGAACGCCAGGGAGGCTCGTCAGAGGGCTTTACGCCTTCTGGGTACGATCAATCGCCTGGGGGCGGTTACGGCGCTCCTGGAGGCTCTCAGGGGCCAGATGATGATATTCCGTGGTAGGTCTAATGGCGAAGGGTTCGGATAAGCGTCCCCCTATTGGTCGGTTCGGCGGTGTGCGTATGGTGCAGCGTCGAATTGGCCGATCGGAGACTTTGTATCACAACAAGGAAGCTGTGGCTGCCGAGCTGTTGAACATTGGGACAACGAACATAACGGACATAGTGAATTTGGATGGGACGGTTAAGGACTTTGACCAGATCCCTCCAGAGGCTCTGAGTGCGATAAAGAAGATAACGGCTGGTCCTGACGGGCGTGTGACGATTGAGTTGTTTGACAAGGTTGCCACATTGCGTGTTTTGGCGAAGGCGTCTGGGTTGCTGGATGCTGAGGCTAACCAGGAGAAGCCGAGTATCATTGGGATTAACATGCGCGGTCCTGAGTTGATCGAGGATGTTCAAACGACGACATATGAGGTGAGAGATGGCGAAGAAGCAGAGCAAGCCGAATCCTTTGGAGCCGACAGCGAGGAAGCTGGGGGAGCTGATGGTGAAAACGAGGCTTAGTCCTCGAGAGATAGCCCAGCGCTACGGGCGGCCAGAGACGACGATTGATGAGATGCTGCGGGGCAAGAAGAGTATTCCGCTGCATTGGCTGGATGATTTAGGGAAGTTGGCTAGAAATGTCGGACATTGAGCGTAAGTTTATTAGAGTTTCTGAGCAGATGACCAATGTGAAACAAGAGGTCGGGCATAAGTTTGCTGAATTGACTTTCCAGATCTATGAGCTGCGCGTGGAAACGGATAGGTTAAGGACTGAGGTTGCTTTGTTGAGAGAGGCTGTTGAGAAGCGCTCGGCCAGCGTTTCAATTCCATTTAGGGGGACGATATCGTGACAGTGCCTTCGATGGATCTGGACTTCTCGAACAGTCCAACAGTGTGGAAATTTCTGCACGATAATAGTTTTGTTCGGGGGTTGATGGGGCCAGTGGGTTCTGGTAAGAGCTATGGTTGCGCAGCTGAGATAATGTTAAGGGCAGTCAATCAGAAGCCCAGTCCGCGTGATGGCATACGCTATTCGCGGTTCGTGATTGTCAGGAATACTTATCCCGAGCTGCGCACGACCACCATCAAGACCTGGCAAGAGCTATTCCCCGAGGATGTTTGGGGCGGGATCCGATGGCAGCCGCCTATAACACACCATTTGAAGCTGCCAGCGCGGGGTGACGCTGCTGGAATTGACTGTGAAGTTATCTTCATGGCTCTTACATCGCCGCAAGATGTGCGGAAATTGCTGTCTTTGGAGCTGACTGGTGCCTGGGTAAACGAGGCTCGAGAGCTTCCGAAGGCCGTGATCGATGGTTTGACCCACCGTGTGGGCCGATATCCTACGAAAGCGGATGGCGGCGCGACCTGGTACGGGATCTGGATGGATACCAACCCGCCAGATAACGATCATTGGTGGCATGAGCTGGCCGAAAAGAACCCGATCGGCGGTGAATATCCCTGGACATTCCATCGCCAGCCTGGTGGCGTGCTGCAAGTTGCGCCTGATGAGGTTCCGAAAGACAATCCAGAGAGCCAGGGATTTTTGTTTTCGGGCGGTAAATGGTGGCAAGTCAATCCGAAAGCGGAGAACAGGCATAATCTGCCGCCAGGTTACTATCAACAGCTGCTCGGCGGTAAAAATGCGGACTGGATCCGCTGCTATGCCCAGGGCATGTATACGTTTGTCCAGGAAGGTCGGCCTGTCTGGCCCGAATATGACGACGAATTGATGAGCGGAACCGTCGATGTAGATCCATATTACCCTGTTCAGATCGGTGTGGACTTTGGTTTGACGCCAGCTGCGATATTTGGGCAGCGCACGGCGGGTGGCGCCTGGAGAATTTGCGATGAGCTGGTCACATTCGACATGGGCCTTGAGCGTTTCGGCCAGGAGCTGATCTCTAAGATAGCTGAGAAATATTCTAAGCACGATATCCTGATCTGGGGCGACCCTGCGGGTAACAAACGCGACGAGATCTACGAGGTTACGGCCTTCGATCACCTCCGATCGCTGGGATTTAAGGCGCAGCCGACCGATAGTAACGCCTTCCAGGTGCGTCGAGAGGCTGGCGCGGCGCCAATGTCCAGGCTAATCTCGGGAAAACCAGGGCTGATGGTGGACAAGAAGTGCTTGCGATTGCGCAAATCTCTAAGCGGCGGGTATTTCTTCAAGCGTCAAAGCCTGGGCGCTGGGCAAGAACGATTTAAGGATAGTCCCGTGAAGAATGAACACTCACACTGTGGCGATGCGTTTGGATATCTGATGCTAGGCGGCGGGGAACAGCGGCGATTGCGGCGCGGATCCTACACTAGCCAGGGCGGAACATATTCGGCCAACACAGATTTTGAGATATTCTGATGCCTATTATGTTTGGAGATAGCTTTCTCGGCCCTGGTCAAAGCCTGGTCCCGTTTCGTCCCGAGCATTTGTTGCGCATGGAGCTGAAAGGCGACGAGCTATTATACCTCGAGCTAATTCCAGAGTATCATCGATACATCATCGAGATGGCGATCCCTGAGTTCAGCTGGACATTGATCGGCAAAGATGGACCTGTCTGTGTTTTCGGGATGCGGCCTATGTGGCCAAGTGTTGGCGAGGTTTGGATGCTGCCAGGTGTTGGTATTGAGAAAAATGCGATAGCGCTCGTCAAGGGTGGCCGACATATATTTGCTCAGATCGAGTATGAATATAACCTGAGCCGCCTTCAAATAGCCGTTCGGAAGTCTAACTATACAGCTTACAAATTTGCGCGTTCAGTGTACTTTGAACAGGAGAGTGTCTTGGCCAAGTTTGGCCCTGACGGTGAAGATTATTACATGATGACGAGGATCAGATAATGGCAGCATTAGCAGCACTCCCCGCGTGGGTTCTTCCCGCAGCAGCTGGCGCAATAGGCGGTACTGTTTTAAGCAAAGCAATGGCTCCGAAAACGCCCAGCGCACCAGCTGGCGTTAGCGAAGCACAGCAACGCGCCGAAGCTCGAGCAGATGCACAAACCCGTGAAGAGACCGCACGCATGGCCGCGCGCCGCCGCGCACGCCGCACTGGTGGTCTACGCCTTCTGATGTCGCAAGCGCGCCAAGAAGGTCCGCAAGTTGGTATGCGCACAACGCTAGGCCCAGGAGGCTGATATGACCCAGATCAAAGCAGATCCGCGCGTCCATCGTAAAGCGGCGCCAGTCGAAGAAGTAAAACAGGAGAAGGTCAATGCCAAAGAAGCTGCACCGAAAGCTGCTCCTAAGCGCAGAGCGTCTCGGGCTAAAGGGTGAGCGTAAGCAAGCCTATGTCTTTGGGACAATGCGAAAGATTGAAAAGGGGCAAAAGCCCCAGCCGAAAAGGAGTAAATGATGGCGGTTCTTGATAAAGATGTCGGCCTGGTCGAAAAAGATATTACGGCACAAAACACATTCAGCGATGGGATCTATACCCAGGGCGGTTTTAATATTTCGATCTCTGGCACATTTGTTGCGACTGTCACAGTGCAACGCAGCTTCGATGCTGGTTCGACCTGGCGTGATGTTGATACATTCACGGCACCGATCGAAACATATGGCCAGGATCCTGAGCCTGTTGTGGTCTATCGAGCTGGCGTAAAGACTGGTGAATTTACCAGCGGGACTGTTTCGATCCGCATCGGTCGATAGGTGGCGATATGGTTGCCAAGCGCTATCAAAATCCAAGCGGTGGGCTAAACGAAGCTGGCCGCAAGTATTTCAAGCGCAAAGAAGGTGCCAATCTAAAATCGCCAGTTAAGTCAGGAGACAATCCTCGCCGCGCCTCTTTCCTGGCGCGCATGGCTGGCAATGATGGTCCAGAGCGTGATGCAAAGGGGCGTCCGACTAGATTGCTGCTATCACTGCGCGCCTGGGGTGCATCATCGAAGGCTGACGCCAGGAAGAAGGCGGCGGCAATAAGTAAGAGAAATGAGAGCCGAGATGCCTAGATTAAACGTAAAAGAGCTGATGGAGCGTGAAGCAAAGGCACAAGCCCGAAAGGACGAGTGGCGCTCGATCTATGAGGATTGCTATGAATATGCTCTCCCCCAGCGCAACCTATACTCTGGATATTATGAGGGCCGCGTAGCTGGGAAATCCAAGATGGCGCGGGTGTTCGATAGTACCGCGATCCATGCGACCCAACGATTTGCAAACCGTCTCCAGGCTGGACTGTTTCCCCCTTATAAAACCTGGTGTCGCTTAGAACCTGGTTCGCAAATACCTGAGCAAGACCAGGTTCGCGCCCAGGAGATCTTTGATAGCTATACCGATCGATTGTTTGAGACATTGCGTCAAACAAACTTTGACCTGGCGATGGGCGAGTTCTTGCTCGATCTAGCTGTCGGAACGGCAGTAATGATGATTACGCCTGGCGATGAGGTGACGCCTGTTCGTTTCAACCCGATCCCGCAATACCTGGTGGCGATCGAGGAAGGCGCAAACGGCAATGTCGATAATGTTTATCGTCAGCTGCGGATCAAAGCAGAAGCGATCGAGCGTGAGTTCCCTGGCGTTCAGATGACCGCTGAGCTTGCTGAGGCCATCGAGCGAAAGCCAGACCAGGAGCTGGATCTGCGCGATGCAGTTATTTTTGACCAGGAGACTGGTCGTTATCACTATCACGTTTTCTGGCCATCGAAGAAGCAAGAGCTGTTCTATCGTGAAATGCGCTCTAGTCCATTTGTTGTGGCTCGATACATGAAGGTAGCTGGTGAGGTGTATGGGCGGGGGCCATTGGTCACGGCCATTGCGGACATCAAAACGCTAAACAAGACCCTTGAGCTTGTGCTGAAAAACGCTTCGTTGTCGATTGCTGGCGTTTACACAGCAGCGGATGATGGTGTCCTAAACCCTCAAAACATCAAGATCCAGCCAGGCGCGGTTGTTGCGGTAGCCAGGAATGGCGGCCCCAATGGCGCCTCCCTCGCGCCGCTGCCACGGGCGGGGGATTTCAACACCAGCCAGATTGTTATCAATGATCTGCGCATGAACATCAAAAAGATTATGATGGATGATACGCTGCCGCCAGATAACATGTCGGCTCGATCAGCCACAGAGATCTCTGAGCGCACCAGGGAATTGGCAACAAACCTGGGCAGCGCATTTGGCCGCTTGATTACAGAAACGATGGTGCCGATTATTTCGCGCACTCTCTTTGTCCTGGACCAACAGGGCTTGATTGATCTACCGTTGAAGGTGAATGGCGCCGAGGTAAAGGTGACGCCAGTGTCTCCTCTCGCCCAGGCGCAGAAGCTCCAGGAGATCAATGATGTTGTTCAATATATGCAGATTGCCAACGCGATGGGACCACAAGGGCAAGCCTCGATCTCAGTGCCGCGTGTTCTTGCGTTTATCGCGGAGCGGTTGGGCATCAATCAGAACATATTGAACAGTCCAGAAGAGCAAGAACAGATTATGATGCAGATGCAGCAAGCCATGATGGAGGCGCAGCAGCCAGCACAGCCAGGTGCTGTGAATGACGGCGGTGCGATGGCAGGAGCAATGGTATGATGGAAGATGGATGGGATGGCTTAACAGACGCGCCCAGGATTGAAGTTCGACAAGCGGATGATCTTGATATCCTGTATGGGCGTGTCTTTAAGTCGGAAGAGGGGCAAAGGGTGCTATCGCATCTGCGCTCTATCACAATCGAACGGCCAACCTGGAACCCTGGCGAAGATCATAGCTATGGTTACGTCAGGACTGGGATGGCAGAGATCGTCCGCATGATCGAAAAACGTATAGAGAGAACCGAATAATGGATAACCAGGAAACTGTCGGGCAGGATAACGTCGCAGCTGACGCCCCGCTCATCAATCCCCAGGCCCAGGAAGATGTTTCAGCACAGCCTCAAGAGGCGCCGATCCCACTTCACGATCCTGACCCGAGTGATGTAAGCCCCGTTGAAACCCCAGAAAGTGATGATGAGCCGCTAACGCGGCCAGATTACTATCCCGAAAAGTTTTGGGATGAGGATGGACCTGATGTTGAAAAGTTGGCAAAAAGTTACAATGAGCTTCAAAAGAAGTTTAGCCAGGGTAAACACAAAGCTCCAGAAGATGGTTACAACCTTAAAGATCTGGTGGATGCAGGTCTCAACCCAGATGATCCTACTGTCAGTGCGTATCAAGATTGGGCTAAAGAGAACGGCATTAGCCAGGCTGCTTTCGAGGATCTTGCTTCGCGTGTCCTCCAAATAAGCGGGGATGTCACCCAACAGTTCGAGTATGATCGAACCCAGGAGATGTCAAAGCTAGGTGAGCGCGCCCAGGAAAAGATCCAGATGGCCGAGCGTTTGCTGATGAAAGCACCATTGAGCAACAATGAGCGTGAAGCTATGGCTAACAGCCTGGACAGCGCCGATGCAATCAATGCGTTCTTAAAATATCACCAGGCGTTGACGAATGAGGGCATACCGATACAGCCAGCGCCCAGCGCGCCAGAAATGACGAGAGAAGATCTCGAGGCCGCTATCGCTGATCCTCGATGGACAACAGATACGGCGTTCCGATCGCGCATTGAAAAGCAATGGATGGCATCTCAACAGTAATTCCTTGCTAAAGATATCTTTTGCTCTTATACTGAGGTAGTCGGATAACCGCTTGCGCGGCCCGTCATTTGGGGTAAACACCCTTGGTGGCGCGGCCATCCCCGCGCAAGCGACCGCCCTCACAGGATAACGGATCGCGCTTGGTCGAAACTCTTTATAGGAGGGTTCTGCTATGGCGCAGAATGTCACTACGGCCTTCGTTACCCTGTTTGAATCAGAGGTAAAGCAGGCTTATCAAGCTGAATCCATTTTGCGGGGTACTTGCCGTACACGCACTGGCGTTCAGGGGAACACTGTAAAATTCCCAAAAATCGGTAAAGGCGTTGCAACTGTTCGCGTTCCGCAAACAGACGTTACTCCTTTGAATGTAACCTATAGCCAAGTCACTGCGACTATGAGCGACTACATCGCTGCTGAATACAGCGATATCTTCCACCAATCGCACATCAACTTTGATGAGCGCCGTGAGTTGGTTGAAGTCGTATCTAAGTCAATCGCACGCCGCATGGACCAGATCATCATTGATGCACTCAATGCTGCTGGCTCTCCATCAACCGTTGCGACATCTGTCGGTGGTGCTGGCACCAACATGAACATCGAGAAACTTCGCGCAACTGCGAAGGCGATGAATGAGAACAATGTCCCGTCTGAGGGTCGTTACTTGCTCATGCACGCATCTCAGCTCGATGCTCTGCTTGGCGAAACAGAAGTCACTTCTTCCGATTTCGCAGCCGTGAAGGCTCTCGTCCGTGGCGAGGTCAACACATTCATGGGCTTTAACATCTTGACCATGGGCGACCGTGATGAAGGTGGTATTCCTAAGCCTTCAACCCGTTCTTGCTTTGCCTGGCACAAAGATGCTCTGGGCTATGCTGAATCAATGGCGCAAAAATCCGAGATCAACTATGTCCCAGAAAAGACATCGTTCTTGGTTAGCTCCATGTTCTCAGCTGGCGCAGTAGCGATCGACGACGAAGGCATCGTCAAGATCAGCTGCACAGAATAAGGAGGACTGACTGATGGCTTTCTCTAGCACTGGTTTAGCAACCGTAGCAGCCTCAAAGCGTGGCACTGCTCCAAGCATCTACGCTTACAAGACTGCTGATACAATTGCTGACGTAAACACCGAAGGTTATTTCAATGACCTGTCCGACACTCTTGAAGTGGGCGACTTGATCTATTGTGTAACTTCGACAGGTGGCACTGCTGTTTGCACTCTTACGCAAGTTCTATCGAACAGCGCAGGGGTTGTGGATGTCGCAGACGGAACCACACTAGCCGCAACAGACGGCGACTAAGATGGGTGAGGCCAGGGCAACCTGGCCTCTCTCACAGTGACAGGAGGTTCGCATGGCAGCTGGCGATACAAGTTTATCCGTATGTTCGGACGCGCTCATCATGTTAGGCGCCCAGCCGATCTCATCCTTCACAGAAGGATCTGACGCAGCCCAAGCATGTGACCGCCTATATCCCGATCTTCGGGATTCTTTGCTTTCTAGGTATCCTTGGAGCTGGAGCTATCAAAAGGTTCAGCTGGCACGCCTGGCAACAGCACCAATCACTGAATGGCAATATGCCTATCAGCTTCCTGGCGACATGCTCTCTGGCGTGCGCGCTCTGTTTAACACTGCCGATACATTTGGGATGCCGCTCCGCTACGGGTGGGAGATCTATGGCGATCAGGTTTATACCAATGAAGAGACCGTCTATATTGATTACCAGGCAACCGTGAATGAATCGAAGATGCCGTATTACTTCATCCATCTACTGCGTCACGCAATGGCTGGAGAGCTTGGCATGATTATCACTGACCAGATTTCTAAAGCAGATTATTACCGTTCCCTGGCGTTTGGCACGCCTGGAGAGAATGGTCGAGGTGGTTTGTTCCGTGAAGCAATGAATATCGATAGCCGTGGCCAGCTGCCACAAGTCATCGAGGATTACTCGCTTATCGATGTAAGGGGATAACATGGCGCGGATTGTTCAGTTCCAGACAAACTTTTCGGTCGGAGAGCTGGATCCGCTTCTAAAGGCGCGGACCGATCTCGAGCAGTATCAGAACGCGCTCGAGGTTGCGAAGAATGTCCTGGTGCAACCACAAGGCGGGGTGCGCCGCCGCAATGGTCTCAAGTTCATCCATGACTTTGGTTCGAGCTTTACTGACTTCAAACTGATCCCCTTCGAGTATAGCAGCTCTGACAGCTATATGTTGGTGTTCGTCAATTTGCGCATGTATGTGTTTAAGGATGGCGTGCTGCAAACAAACATCAATGGCAGCGGTAACGATTACGCGACGACAACAATTACCGCCGCCATGCTCGATGAGATCAATTACACCCAGGCAGTGGATACACTAATCCTGGTGCATGAGGATCTCGAGCCTCAGCGCATTGTACGCAATAGCGATACATCCTGGACTGTCGAGGCTTTGCCGATTGATTTTGTCCCACAATACGCATACGTGATCGATTTCCATAGCCCCCAGTTTACGATTACGCCAAGCGCAATTAGCGGCAATGTAACTATTACAGCATCCAGCGTGACAACTGACACTGGCACTGCGCAAGCTGGCAGCTCTGATACGATCACACTCAAAGCCGCCACATCCTACACATCGAATGACCAGCCCAATGGCATGTTCATTGAGATCACCGCTGGCACAGGATCTGGCCAGACGCGACACATCGAGGACTATGTGGCGGCCACAAAGGTTGCAACGGTCTATCCCGCGTGGACAGTGGCACCAGATGCGACCAGCCAATATGAGATCAAGGCGTTCAAACCCGCAGCGGTTAACGAATATCTCAATGTTCTTAGTGGTTTTGGCCGCGCTCGATACACCGAGTATGTTAGCGACACAGAGATGAAGGCTTATGTCGAGGTTCCTTTCTTCGACACAGATCCGATTGCGTCTGGCGATTGGGAGAGCGAACACGGCTGGGAAGATGCCTGGTCGGCCACTCGAGGATGGCCGCGCAGCGCGACATTTCACGAGGGGCGCCTGTATTTCGGTGGGTCCAAGTCACGGCCCAACACGATCTGGGGATCGCGCGTCATCGATTACTTCAACTTCAATCCAGGCTCGGCCCTGGATGATGATGCTGTCGAGGCGACAATCAACACCAACCAGCTTAATGTCATCACGCATATTTACTCTGGCCCAGAGCTGCAAATCTTTACAACTGGCGGTGAGTTCGTTGTGAGCCAGTCGGCCAATAATCCGATCACACCTTCAACGCTCCTGGTCAAACCACAAACGCGCCTGGGCAGTAAGCCTGGTGTGCCGATCGAAGATCTTAACGGCGCGACGATATTCATCCAGCGCCAGGGCAAATCGATCATCAGCTTTCAGTTCCAGGATACTGTTGCGGCATATAACACAACAGCATTGTCAGTTCTTAGCTCACACCTGGTGCGTCAGCCTGTTGACCTGGCAGTGCGCCGCGCAACGTCTACAGACGAAACTGACCGCTTGTTCCTGGTAAATAATGATGGAACGATGGCAGTCTACTCAATCCTGGCTGCACAAAATGTGATTGCCCCTAGCGAGTTTATAACCGATGGTAGCTTTATTGCTTGCGCTGTGGAGATCGATAAAGCGTTTGTTATTGTAAAGCGCACGATCAATGGCACAGTAAATTATTTCCTCGAGCTATTCAGTGATGATTTCACCACAGATAGCGCCAAAAGCGGTGGAGCTGCGGCGTCAGTCACGATGGACCACCTCCAGGGGAAAGAGGTCCAGGTTATCCGTGATGGCGTTATTGAGCCAGCTCAGACGGTCCCAGCCACACCTTACACAATTACTTTCGAGACAGCCTCGACCAGCTCTTATGAGGTCGGCATTGATTTCGATGTAGAGATTAAGACGATGCCAGCCGAGCCGCGCCTGGCACAAGGCACGATCCAGGGGACAAAGAAACGGATCTTGCAGATCGATGCAATCGTTTACGAGACGCAGAATATGTCGATCAATGGCAAAGAAGTCGCCTTCCGTCAGTTTGGCGTAGGCGTTCTCGATACAGCCACCCAGGAATTTACTGGCACAAAAACAGTTAGCGGGGTTCTTGGCTTTACTAACACAGGACAAATTACCGTTACACAGACAGCACCGCAAAAGATGACGCTGCTGGGCTTGGAGTATCGAATGAGCGTGGGGAATTGATATGGCACAGTTAGCATTTGCAGCAGTATCAGCCGCAGGGACGATTTATGCGGGATATCAGCAACAAAAAATGTATAACGCTCAGGCAGCCCAGGCTCGGATCCAGGGGCGCAGCCAGGCGATTGCGTATAAACAGCAAGCCGCTGATGTTCTGAAGGGTATGAACGAAACAATGGGAACGCTTGTTGCTCGAGCGGCAGCTGGCGGCGTTGATCCTATGTCTGGATCTGCTCAATCATTAGCTAACTACACGATGAAAGAAGGCATCCGCGAATATAACATCTCGAAAGATAACGCAGTCCTGGCAGAAGGCATGGCATCTTACCAGGCTGATATCTATCGCCAGGCTGGTAAAACAGCCATGTTGTCCTCGATTGTCCAGGCAGTCGGCACGATGGGGCAAGGATCTTACAGGCAGAGCCAGCTTGGTTTCCCTGCCCTGGATATTTCAGCGGGGTAAACATAAATGGCAATTCTTCCAAGATATCAGAGAGCAGGGGTAAGGGCTGCACAGCCTGGCCAAGTTGACTTTGCAAACTTCCGCGAAGGCGCTCGATTAGGGCAGACGATTAGCCAACAGGTCGATCGGATGTCGGACTTCGTTTACAAGGAGCAACAGCTCCAGGCGCAGCAGCGTGGCCGTGAGATTGTTGGAGAGATGGGCGCGCAACCTGTTCTCGAGACATTGAAGGGCGCTGGCGGTCCGACAACGATCGGAGAGCGTGAGGCATATAGCGTGGCAAACCGCGTGGCCGCAGCCGAGATCGAGACCGAAGCACGCACAGAAATTAACCGCATTGTCACCGAAGGCCA
>Ga0181577_10003419_pt1 | contig 12302 bp, 7 predicted proteins | sample 101ome_21_FD_132468 | JGI IMG/M metagenome (GOLD analysis project Ga0181577, IMG submission 132468) | Coastal salt marsh microbial communities from the Groves Creek Marsh, Skidaway Island, Georgia - 101413BT metaG (megahit assembly) | ecosystem: Environmental > Aquatic > Marine > Intertidal zone...
AGCGGCAGCTGCGTCAACATCTGCGGCAAAGAACGACATTCTTGCTACTCTAGCTCTAGGCTCAGGCTCAGAGACAGACACAAACGAGGATGGCGTGGCAATCACAGTAACAATGGGCGGTGCAGCTGGCACAGGCACCATTGAGCTGACCATCATGTATGTGGTAGACTAAGTTGAGCGGGGCGGGAAACCGCCCCCTCTTTTACATGGAGATAGCGGATGACAAGTACCGTTGATATTGCAAACTATGCGCTTAACACCTTGGGTGCGTCGAACATCACAACATTGGATGAAAACAGCAAACCAGCGCGCATTGTCAATCAGCGCTATGATGCAGTACGTGATAGCGTATTCCGCTCTCATCCCTGGAATTGCCTGATACGTCGAGCGGAGCTTCCCCAGGAAACAGATAACCCGACATACGGTTATGCGTACCAGTATTCCCTGCCGACTAATCCGTATTGTTTGCGGGTGTTAGAGTTCAGCAACGGTACGTTGACGTTCCCTTTTGACAACATGCGCAGCAACAGTGATACACCAGCGTTTATCATCGAGGGCCGTAAACTTCTTACGGACGAAGGTACAGCGCGGATCAAATATGTTGCCAGGATTACCGATCCCCAGCAATACGATGCGGGGTTAATCGAAACATTGGCGGCAAGATTAGCATATGAAATTTCGTATGCGATCACAGGATCCACAACAATGCGGCAACTTACAGCTGCCGATTACGATCGTAAGCTAAAAGAGGCTACGTTTCAGGATGCAACCGAGGGCGCACCAGAGCGCATCGAGGCTAACGACTTTATCGAAGCGAGGTTCTAATGGCCCGTTCAGCTCCTTCGCTCAGTACATTTACAGCTGGCGAGATCTCTCCGCGCCTGGAAGGGCGTGTTTCTTTAGAAAAGTATCGTGCGGGCTTATCGGATCTGACCAATATGGTTGTGCAGCCACACGGCGGCGTAACACGGCGACCAGGAACAGAATATCTGGGCGCGGTTAAAAACAGCGCAGATAAGACCAGGCTAATTCCGTTTCAGTTCAAAACGACAGATACGTATATTTTGGAGTTTGGCGATCAGTATATGCGGGTTTTCCGCAATGGATTGCAAGTTCTGGAAGGATCTTCGCAAACAATTACTGGTGCAACACAAGCGGATCCTGGTGTTATTACAATATCAGGCCACGGTTACAGTAACGGTGATGAGATTTACCTGGATAGCGTCGGCGGTATGACCGAGCTGAATGGGCGAAACTATCTCATTGCAAACGCCACAACGAACACGTTTACGCTGCAAGATCTCTTTGGCAACGACATCGATACGACAGGGTTTACTGCGTACACCTCTGGGGGATCTGTTGATAAGATCTATGAGGAAACTACGCCTTATGCGATTGCGGATGTATTTGATCTGCGCTTTGCGCAATCAGCGGATGTTATGTATTTTGCTCATCCAAGCTACGCAATTCGCACTTTATCCAGGACAAATCACAATGCCTGGACGTTTGCGACAGCAACAATTACGGGATCGCCCAGCCCAGCGCTAACGGGATCTGATAATTACCCAAGCGTGGTTACGTTTTTTGAACAGCGCCTGGTATTTGCGGCAACAAACAACAATCCACAAACAATTTGGTTTTCTAAAAACGCGGATTATTTGAATTTCACAACAGGTTCAGCGGCTGATGATGCGCTAATCTACACGATTGCGTCTAACCAGGTGAACAGTATTCGGTATTTATCGCCTACGCGAGTGCTTACGATCGGCACTTCTGGCGGTGAATATGTGCTTACAACAACCAATAATGGGCCTGTTACGCCAACATCTACAGTAATCCGCAAGTATTCTAACTATGGATCTGCGAATACTGAGCCTGTCCAGGTTGCTGATGTTACCTTGTTTTTGCAGCGTGGCGAAAGAAAGGTGCGTGAGTTTAAGTATGTTGGTGAAGTAGATACAGCGGGCTATCAGGCGCCAGATCTTACCGTCCTAGCAGAACACCTAACCGAAGGTGGCCTGGAACAGTTTGCGTATCAACAGGAGCCTGAGAATATTGTTTGGGCTGTGCGCAGTGATGGTACTCTTATCGGTCTAACGTATCGCCGCGAGGAGGATGTTGTTGCCTGGCATAAGCATGTCATCGGTGGCGAGTTTAGTGGCGGTCAGGCAGTAGTCGAGAGCATTGCTACCCTGCCGACAGATACGGGCAATGATGAGCTTTATATGATTGTGAAGCGTACAATAAATGGTACAACTATGCGCTACGTCGAAGTTATGAAAAACTTTGACTTTGGTGGCGCAACAACGTCTGCATTCTTTGTGGATAGTGGCCTGGTTTATTCTGGCAGCTCTGTGTCAGGCTTTAGTTCGCTGTATCATTTAGAAGGTGATACAGTTTCTGTACTTGCCAATGGCGCGTCACATCCAGACGAAACCGTGTCAAGCGGTGCAATCACGCTCGATTTCTCAGCAACCAGCGCAGCTGTAGGCTATGGATACACAAGCTCGATGCAGACCTTGCGGATCGAAAGCGGATCTAGCGATGGGGTAAGCCAGGGCAAACCGAAGCGGATCCACGGTATTACGGTTCGTTTGTTCGAGACAGTTGGTGTCGAGGTTGGCAATGATAGCGGCGAAATCGATAGGATCTTTTTCCGTGATAGCTCAATGAACATGGATGAAGCTGTGCGATTGTTCACTGGTGACAAAGAGATTGAGTTTCCTGGTGGTTTTGACGACGATGATAGGCTATACTTGCAACAAACGCAGCCCCTGCCTTTGACAGTCTTGGCGCTGTACCCACGAATGAATACGTTTGACAAATGATAGCTAGACCCTTGACCAGATCACACGTACTGCATGTTGCAGAAAGAGCGCCTAGACAGAATCAGTCTCAGATGGGGTTGGTTCTTTCTAGTTTGCCTGTCTACACAATGCCTGGTCGTGGACTAGCATTGCTCGATGGTGGCGATGTTTATGCTGTTACTGGCCTGGCACCCTTATGGGATGGCGTTGCGGAAGCCTGGTTTTTGCCGACGAAGGATATGCGTCAAAAGAAAATACAGACAGTTCGATTGGTTCGGCGCGAGTTAGACGCGGCAATCGAGCGTTTGAAATTGCATAGAGTGCAAGCGGTTGTGCGATCTGATTTCGTCGATGCGCACAAGCTTGCTAAGTTCCTGGGCTTTCATAGCGAGGGAACAATGAAAAAGTACGGGCCAGATGGTTCGGATTATGAAAGGTACGCAAAATGGCTGAATCGCTCCCATTCATAATGGCTGGATCCCAGCTGATCGGCGGTGCGTCCGAGGCAGCTGCGTCTAATCGAGCGGCAGAGGCCGCAAGAGCGGTTGGTGAGTTTAACGCCCAGGTTATTGAGCGTGATGTAAACTTGCTGGAAAACCAGCGTACTATCATTAACAATAACTTGCTTATCTCGAATGAACGCAAGCGGATGCAGTTCCGCAAGGTTCAGGGTGAGGTTGTGGCTAACTATGCATTCGCTGGGGTTGATATTTCCCAGGGAACGCCGATGCAAGTTTTGCGCGAGAATGCGCGTGAACTAGAATACGAGATTACGGTAGACAAGTTTAACAACTACGTCACCAACATGCAGATCAATGATGCGCAAGAGGACACCAGGCTTACAGCACAGCTATCCAGGATGGAAGCTGGTGCATCAGCTGCGGCATTGCGCGCCCAGGGTACTGCAAGCCTTATCTCTGGTTTGGGATCCGCTGCGCGGATTGGTTACGAAACAAACATCTTTGGGTGATAATAAATGCGTATTCCTACTTATCGTGTAAGCTCTACCCCAACAGGCGAAGCGCCAGGACGTAGCTTTCGTGCGCGCATGAGCGCAACGCCGTTCATCCAACAGGCGCAAGCTGAGGGCGGTATTGTCAAAGAGTTTGCGCGGCAAGCTGGTGAATTTGCAGCCACACGATACAAAGCTGCCAGGGAAACGCAGATCAACGAAAAGATTATTGCTGGCGAAGAAGCTTTGCGCGAAGAAGCGCGGCGATTGTCACAGATTGAAACTGGCAAATTGCGCGATGTTTTCAACGAAGGCGGCAAAGAGGAGGAGGGGCTTTGGTTTCAATCCTCTACACTCGCGCGCGAAAAGTTGCTCGAAGATGTTAAAGATCGTGAGGCTCGTAGGATCCTAAACGATCGTTTTAACCAGATGGAGCTTACCCATAGGTTCCGTTTGCGTGGCACGATCGACCAGAAAATCGACCAGGCCAACCAGGCTGCGCGTACTGCGCGCGCTCAAGGCACAATGACGACAGCGGGCATGGCGAATGACGTTAAGGAGTTCGACCTGGCGCTAAACAACTTTGGGGTTGATAGCGTTCGCCTGGGATCTCTTGGCCTGGGCAACCCAGATGCGCTGAAGAAACAAGAGCTGGCAGTGGTCGTTGGCGCTGTAGACATGCAAGTGTCGCGGTATATCAATGGATCTGAAACACCGAGCAAAGCCCTGGAAGCATTGCGCCAGGCATTGCGTGACGGTGATGCGTCCCTAGCTGGCGATGGTCAGATGGCATTCCACGCTCTCAGTAAACTGGATCTAAATTCGCAAGCCGCGATTTTGAAAAAGTATGGCGGTGCAGCTGACTACATCGATGCACCAACAGCCGAAGAACAAAAGCAAGCCCGTATTGCTGGCGAGTATGGCAAACAGGCGGGCGCCCTGGTCACTGACTACACAAGTCGGATCCAGGAAGGTCAGACACTGCCAACAGGCTCGATCGAGCAACTTATGGAAATTGCAGAAATGGCTTACCCTTCTATGGAAGGTGTTGAACAAGCCGAGCTAAAAGAAGGTATTGAGGATCTCCAATACATCCAGGGATTAGCGACAGCGGTAAAAGGTGTCGCAAACGTCAAAGGTGTTGACGATATGATAATGATGCTGGAGCAAGGCGACCAGTTTGGTGGCCCAGGTATCCAGCCCAGAGAGCAGCTTGGGTTAGAGTTTTTGCGTGGCTTCAAGGCCAACATGGAAAAGCAACTTGAAACTGATCCAATAGGTTTTGCGTCCACTACAGGTTCGGTCAAAATTGCTCCTATCGACCTGTCTCCCCAAGCTGTACAATCTGGACAAACGGGTGTCGCGCAGCGAATACAAAGCGCCGTGGCGGTTCGAGGCCACTATGAGCTGACAGGCCCGATGAAATTGCTAACGCCCGCTGAGGTAGCATCTTATGCGCCTTACCTAAATCGCGGATCTGCCGTTGAGCGGATGCAAGCAATCAACACAATTACGGAACAGTTTGGCGAATTTGCCCCAGCTGTACTGCAACAACTTGCGCCAGATGCGCCAGTGGCTATGCATGTTGCTGGCCTTATGCGTGATGGGATTGGCCCAGAAGCTGAGATCATTATGAACGGGATCGAGGAGATTGCGCAGAATGGCAATCCGATCGAAGGCGCAGATATGCAAAGCGCTGAGGCAGAAATGTATGGGATCCTGGGCGCAGCGTATGAGTTACTGCCTGGCAGCCTGAATGCCGAGCTGAAAAAGAATATCAAGGATACTGCCCTGGCGTACTATGCGGAAGTGTTATCCCGTAAGGTGGACAAGTCTTATGACAGCGATCTTTGGAAAAAAGCAGTCAACGTAGCAACAGGCTTCAATCCCAAAACCGAAAAGGGTGGCATTCAAATCTTGCGCGAAGCCCCTACATTGTTACCGCCGAATAGATCCCCAGATGAAATAGAAACTGCCCTGGAAACGATCACGATCGATAACTTTGCAGAGATTGCAACTTCCTCAGGTACGATCGACCAGGAAACGTTTGATGATATTACATCAGACGACAACTATAAATTACAAGTGTTGGGTCGTCGTAATGGTAAGCTTGTCTATGGAGTTGTGTACGGCAACTATGGTGAAAGCGGTTATGCAATCATTACGGATCCAGATGGCAACGACATTCAGTTTACAGCTGAAGAATTAATAAAAGCTTCTCGCAGAAAAGCAAAACCAGAACCTAAGCCTGAGCCAGTAGCAGAACCTGTTTCTGAGGAAACAGAAAGCGGGGTTGCAAGCCGAGGTCGTAATGTTGCGAGAACAAGGTCTGAGGAACCTGTTGTCCAGGAGGCGCCAAAAGACCAGGCGTTCGATATACGCAACTATGATAAAGCAGACCCAGCTGCTAAAAATAATGCAATAGAACAAATCTCATTAATAATAGATGACAACTTTGACGCAGCTGATGTTAGTGAAGATAAGGTAAGAAAGTTCTTACGAGAACAAAAGATCCCTCATAGCAATAGTATGATACGCACAGCTATAATGATGGCGAAAGGTAGAGCAAGTGAGTAGTTACTTACCAGACCAGGTAAATCCGCTTTCGTTTGCAACTACGCCGCGCCGTAGTAAACCAACAGGCGGTTTCGTAGAAAACCTGTCTAAGTCTTTCGATGCTAACTTAATGCAAAGCGGATCCTCTGAGGAGCGCTTCATCAAAGAGGTTTGGGATCCAATCGTTGAGGAAATTGAAACATTAACGGGTAAATCTTTTAGAAACCCTGGAGCGTACATACGTCCTAATGTGTTTGAGATCCTAAGTGGTGAAGCCGCCAGGTTCTATGGCCCAGCGCGGTATAGCTACGAAACAAACGATATTGAAACATTTGTGCGCGACAATCGTGACCAGCTGCCAGAGGAGCTGGTTGTTTCTGTCCTGGATCAAGATCGAGACAAGTCCTGGCGTGAGGCTGCGCGCGAGAAGTTTCACCAGGAACAAGGGGAGCTTGCCGAGCTAACCGAGCGCTCTCCTGGGATTGGCCCTGGCACTGCGCGTGTCCTGGGTATGCTTGGGGCGGGTGCTGAGGATCCAATTAACCAGGCATTCATGGTTATCCCTACTGCGCGCCTGGGCAAAAACTTCCTGGGCCTGGTCGCGGGTGAAGCATTCACAAACGCTACAGTGGAAATGATCCAGCAACCAGACGTTAAAGATTGGTATGATAGCCTGGGGATAGATTATACCTGGGAAGATTTTGTTGCGAACGTTGGATCAGCTGCCGTAATCGGTGGTGCATTCCCTGTCGGGATTAAGATCGGGACAGAAACTGTAAGGCTAACAGCTGACCAGGTACGCCGTGGCGCCCAGGTTATAAGCAATGCAGCGGGTCGCAAATCAGCTGGGCAAGAGGCAGCGGAGCTACTCGATGAGGCAGCGCAGTCAATTACAGACAGCAATCCTCTAGGAAACAAAGCGGTAAACCAGGTCGAACATCAATCCAGGTTAGAAGAAGCCACGGTTGCGCTGAACGATGGTGAATTGCCTAAGATCTCAGAAGCCCCTAGATCTGAGGTGCAGCTCCCAGAAAACATAAATGAAGCAACAAACTTGCGCAATTTAGTCGATGAGTTTGACCCGCGCGATATTGAAGTTGACGCTAAAACGTTTCAGTTCAAAGAGGGCGGTGATCCATACGGCGTAACAGAGCGCTTGCAAGGGGTGACAAAATGGAACCCTGTTCAGGCTGGCATGGTCACAATCTATGAATATGCAGATGGGCGGCTGTTTATTGCAGATGGACACCAGCGTTTAGGTTTAGCGAAGCGGATCTTAGACCAGGATCCTAGCCAGGATGTACGCATGGTTGGGTATCGTTTGCGTGAGGTCGATGGCATTACGCCTGATGATGCAATGGTGATTGCAGCGTTAAAGAACATTGGCGAAGGTTCAGGCACAGTAATAGATGCAGCGAAGATTTTGCGCGTAGCGCCTGACCGTATCTCTGAGTTGCCGCCTAGATCTGCGTTTGTTCGCCAGGCAAATGACCTAGCACGATTGAGCGATGATGCCTGGGGCATGGTAAAGAACGAGATTGTCGCACCTAACCATGCGGCAGTCGTTGGTCGTTTGATCGATGATCCTGGTATGCAAAAGGCAGCGCTCGATGTTTTAGCAAAGACTGAACCCGCTAACGAGTTCCAGGCAGAAGCTATTGTTCGCCAGGTGCGCGAAACAGAAGTGGTGACTGAAACTCAGGAGAGTTTGTTCGGCGAGGAAGTTCTAACGCAAAGCTTGTTCTCTGAACGCGCAAAAGTTCTTGATCGTGCGCAAAAGCAGCTGCGCAAAGACAAAAACGCATTCCAAAACTTAATTACTAATGCAGCTCGATTAGAGGGCGAAGGTAATAAACTTGCGCAAAACGCAAATGAAAGAAGGGCTAAAGACGATGGCAAAGCAATCTCGCTCCTCCAAAGCCAAGCAAACCGTAAGGGAACCCTCTCAGATGCCCTTACCGCTGCGGCAAGGCAAGCAAAAGAAACAGGCAACTACAACGCCGCTACAAGAAGCTTTCTCGAAGATGTCAGACGAGCAATTTCAGACGGCGAGTTTGACCGCGCAGAAACTAGCGATGTTGGACGCACTTTCGATGCTCCAGAAGAAATCCCGACTATACGAACAGATGCAGAGGAAATCGAGCTAAACCAGTTCGATGATATGTTCGGCCCTGGCATGGAACGCCAGACGAGCGCTCTCGATGCAGGGTTGCGCCAGGATCTGACAGATCCACAAATACAGCGCCAGGAGCTGAAACGTCTGGTCGATGATGGCGCGCCAGAAGAACAGATCATTAATCATCCAGCGATCGTTGATGCTATACGCCGCATGGAGGAGATCCCGCTAACAAACGAGCGCCCTGGTTATCCCAAAGATGGCGACGATGTAGCGGCTATTGAATGGTTTGATAACAGACGTTATATTATAGATGGAAGCAATGAGGCGTCATTCGATGATGCATTCCGCTACCTGGTAAAAGGCGCAAGAGAGCTGGGCTGGGTAGACGAAGGCTTAGATTTCCCTACAGGAGCAACCCGCCAAGAAAAGAAAGCGGTGATTATTCTAGGCCCACCAGCTGCGGGTAAGAGTACGATTGCCAATCCGATTGCGCGCAAGATGGGTGCATCGATCGTCGATGCGGATGAAGCAAAGAAGGTTTTGCCAGAATACCAGGGCGGCATTGGTGCAAATGCGGTACATGAAGAAAGCTCATTCATGTCAGATCTTTTGTTCAAAGCTTTAATGGAAGAAGGTGACAACCTGGTTATTCCTAAGGTTGGCGGCAAGGTTGATAGTATCGAGCGTACAATCTCATTGCTTAAATCAAAGGGATATAACGTTGAATTAGTAGATATGAAGGTCGGCGCTGCGGCAGCAATGCAACGCATGATTATGCGTTTTATAAACACAGGTAGATTAATTAATCCAGAATATGTTAAAAATGTGGGGGATAATCCCTCTCTTACTTTTGACGCACTAAAAGAAAAGGGGGTAGCAGATGGCTACTACAGGATCGACAACGAAGGCGGGCGCGACGATTTCAAAGACGTCCCAATCGAAACAGGAACCCTCCTCGATGGGGTCGAGCTTCGACTACGACGAAATGGAGTTGAGAGCGGCCCAGAAGTCAGACGGGGCGATCGGCAAGCTACTGTTGGAGCGGGGGCTGAAAGCCCTGAAAGCGTAGCAATCCCACAGATCCGCGAAAACTTCTTAGATGAGGAGTTCCCACTAGAAGTGTTGGGCGAAGTGGATGAAGTTACGCAAGAGCCAGTTTTAAGAAAAGTCACAGCGCGGCAGCTCCTGGATGAAATAGACCAGGACGATGCGATGATTGATGCTATTTCGAGGTGTCCACTATGAGTTTTCGCAAGTGTATCGATGATCTGGAAAACAGCGGAACGCTGACAAAAGAGCAAGCCAATGAAACGCGCGATTTGTTTGATGAGATCTACGAAGAAAAGTCTAAGGGCATGGGCGCTGTCCAAGCGGCAGAAGAAGCTGGGCAAGATACATACAATGCCCTGGTGAATAAAACGGCTCATGCCAAGCGGCAAAAAATTACGCAGATGCGCGTATGGCAACAGATCACTGACAACCTGGAGAACTATCGAGACCGTTTCGGTCGCGCTGATCCTAACGCAGCTGCCCTGGCATTGTTCGAGCAAGACGGAATGTCCAGGTTTTCAGCTGTAACACAACGTGAAGAAGCGATTACAGGCTTTGCGTTTGCAGAAATGAACCAGATCTTAGGTACGTTTCGCCGCAATCTTATCGGCGAGGTGCGTCAAAAGGCGCAGCTAAAGAACCTTACACGGGAGATCTTTGGTGAAAATACTGGTGATGTAAGCGCCAGGGAAATGGCACAAGCCTGGAAAACAACAGCTGAAACCCTACGCAAAAAGTTTAATAAGGCTGGTGGCAATGTGCCAAAACGTGAGGATTGGGGTCTGCCGCAAAACCACGATCGCTTTCAAATTAAGGCAGCTGGTTATCAAAAGTGGCGCGAATTTATTGTGCCGCGCCTCGATCGCAATAAAATGATCGATGAGCAAACGGGTTTGCCATTTAATGACATGCGCCTGGATATGGCCTTGAAGGATGTTTATGACACCATAACGTCCGATGGATTTAACAAGCTTAATCCTGGATCTGGTGGTCGCGGAAAGATCCTAGGTAATCGTCGCCAGGATCACAGGTTCTTGTCGTTCAAGAGTGCTGATAGTTGGATGGAATACCAGCAAGAGTTTGGTGATGCTAACGTATTCGATGTAATGGTGTCGCATGTAAAGAATATGTCACGCGATATTGCATTGATGGAGATCCTGGGGCCAAACCCAGCTGCAACAACAAACTTTATTAAACAAACGCTAATGAAACCCGCCCAGGAATCAGCGGATCCAAAGCTTATTGATAAAGCAAACAAGACAGCAAAGCGGATTGATGAGTTCTATTCAGCTGTCACTGGCAGAAACAATGCGCCGATCGATGGTCGGTTTGCCTCAGTGTTTGCTGGCACCAGGCAGTTACTTCAATCTGCACAGCTGGGGGCAGCGGCTATCTCAGCAATTACAGATCTAAACTTTCAACGTATGGCTCGTCAGTTCACTGGATTATCGCAAACCAGGACATTGCAGCAATACCTCGATTATGTGAACCCTCTTGGTGCAAAAGAAAAAGGCGAACTAGCAATTAGTTCTGGTTTGATTGCAGAAGGCTGGACTAGCCTGGCAGCTGGTCAAATGCGTTTTGTTGGCGATATGTCTGGGCCAGAAATTACCAGGCGCATATCTGATTTCGTCATGCGCGCGTCTTTCTTGTCGCCTATGACTTCGGCGGGGCGCTGGGCGTTTGGCATGGAGTTCCAGGGCAATGTTGCGCGAAATGCTGGCAAAACGTTCGATGAGCTAGATCCAAACTTTAGATCTACTATGGAGCGTTACAACATTGGATCTGAGCAATGGGACGTTATTAGATCTACGGATCCATTCGATGAGCGTGGGGCTAAGTTTATTCGGCCTACAGATCTGATGGATCGAGCTGATGTAGATGAAGCGCTGCGCGAAGATGTTGCTACCCGCTTCCTGGAAATGATTAATACGGAAACAAACTTTGCGGTTCCGTCTAATTCATTGCGCGGTCGGGTGTTCTTAACGGGCGAAACACAGCCTGGCACAGTATCTGGTGAAATATCCAGGTCGTTTGCGATGTATAAAAACTTTGGCGTAACGGTCGTCAATACGCATTTGATGCGGGGTATGCAGCTAGAGGGCGCTGGGACAAAAGGCGCGTACTTTGCAAATCTTATCATTTCTACAACAATGATGGGCGCCCTGGCATTGCAACTAAAAGAAATGTCTAAGGGTCGAGATCCGCGCGATATGTTTGGCGATGGCGAGGAAACCGCTAAGTTTTGGTTTGCGGCATTTATGCAAGGCGGTGGCCTTGGGATCTTCGGTGATTTCTTAAATTCGGGAACAAACCGTTTTGGTGGCGGTCTCGCTGAGACAATCGCTGGGCCTGTCTTTGGGTTTGCAGACGATGCCTTAAAGCTAACTGTTGGAAACTTATACCAAGCGGCAACGGGCCAGGATACAAATGCAGCTGGGGAATTAGTTAAGTTTACCCAGCGCTATATGCCAGGATCCTCTCTTTGGTATTCACGCCTGGCGCTAGAGCGTAAGGTCTGGGATCAGCTGCAACTTATGACTGATCCTAAGGCAAGATCGAAGATGCGCAGGGCAGAAACACGGGCGCGCAGGGAGTTTGGTCAAGAGTATTGGTGGGGGCCAGGTGATAGCGCTCCATCCCGACTACCAGATATAGCGGGGGCTTTTGAATAGATGACTACACAACTACAACATAATGTGGTATTTTTTCTGCAAAGTAAGGAATTGCTATGACAGTATCGAGCAGCACAAGCAGAGTTAGTTACAGCGGCAACGGTTCGCTAACGGCTTTCGCGTACACGTTTAAGATCTTTGAT
>Ga0181577_10003420_pt1 | contig 12301 bp, 12 predicted proteins | sample 101ome_21_FD_132468 | JGI IMG/M metagenome (GOLD analysis project Ga0181577, IMG submission 132468) | Coastal salt marsh microbial communities from the Groves Creek Marsh, Skidaway Island, Georgia - 101413BT metaG (megahit assembly) | ecosystem: Environmental > Aquatic > Marine > Intertidal...
GGTGGGTCTTTTCTTTGAATCACACGATCCCACACAAGGGATGCGACAAGGGAATGACTTGGGGACTCAGTATCGCTCGGCTATTAATGCCTATAGCGCAGAACAAGCTAATGTCGCCCGTCATGTCATGCAGCAATACGGTGAAAGGTTAGCTAAAGCGGGATTAGGGGCGATCACTACTGAGGTTAAACCCGTCAACGATTTCTACTACGCCGAAACTTACCACCAACAATACCTAGCCAAAAATCCTAATGGCTACTGTGGTATTGGCGGAACGGGTGTATCTTGTCCGATCGGTATTTTTAACTAATATGACCTGTCACTCGCGCTCGGTTAGCACCGGGTGCGGGTTTTTCTCTGCGGGTATCCGCCCGACGCTTAAGTTGCATGTCGACGACATTTTTAGCGGCGATAATAAAGCCAACCACCAAGAATGCTCCTGGAGGCAAAATAGCCACTAAAAACCCAGGGTAATCATCAGAAAGCACAATTTTCCATTGCGCCGCAGATTCACCGAACAGTAGCTGCATATTGTCAAATAATGTCGCGCTGCCAATGATTTCACGAATGGCGCCAATCACCACCAACACAAGAGCGAACCCCAACCCCATAATGAAACCGTCATAGGCTGCTGGCAGTACTGGATTTTTGCAGGCAAAGGCATCGGCGCGACCAAGAATCGAGCAGTTGGTGACGATTAACGGAATAAAGATGCCCAATATTTGATAAAGCTCAAATGCGTAGGCCTTCATTAGCAGTTCAATGCAGGCTGTGAAAGACGCAATGATCATGACAAAGGCCGGCAAACGAATCGCGTCGGTGACAAAATGGCGAATAAGTGACACGGCAGTGTTTGACAAAGTCAGTACAAATAATGTCGCCAGTCCCAACCCCAGCGCGTTAACAACAGAGCCAGTGACGGCAAGTAACGGACACAAACCCAGCAACTGGACTAAGGCAGGGTTGTTTTTCCAGAGGCCATTGAGAGTCAATTCACTATAAGGGGTGCTCATGAGTTGGCCTCGCCGTTATTGGTTAAAAGTTCGCTACGGTGTGTTTCAAAGTATTGCAATGCTCTGAGTACAGCTCGTGTAACCGCCCTGGGAGTAATAGTGGCGCCGGTAAAAGCATCAAATTCACCACCGTCTTTTTTCACGGACCATCCCTTTAAAATGGGGTTTGTTAGGGATTTACCATTGAAACTAAGTATCCAGTCCGACTTTTTCAGATCGATCTTGTCACCAAGGCCAGGCGTTTCATTGTGACTCAGTACGCGGACACCTACGATACTAGAGTCGGCAGCAATGCCCACCAAAACGCGTATGTCCCCACTGTAACCATCCCTTGCTAGCACTGGGATGAGAACGGCAAGGGTGTCGTGGCGACTATTTAAAGCGTGGTAGCCGTTATCTTGCGAGCGCAGTCCAAGATCGCTAAACGAAGGCAGAGGGAAGCTATGATCGAGCATGTCATTGCTGTGGGTATCTGCAGGCATAATTTCAAGCAGGGCTCGCGACTGGGCGAGTCTTTCTTGTTCGGCAATAGTGTCCTTAGTGCCTTGAAAGGTTAAGGCTATACCTGCCGTCGTGATAAGACCAAATGCGGCAAGTAATAGACCGTTTCGACCGATAGCAGCGAGTGGCATCATGAGTTAGCTCCCCGGTGGCCATAGGTTCGAGGTTGGGTGTACTGATCGATAAACGGCGCCGCTAAGTTTAATAGCATGACCGCAAATGCAACTGCGTCTGGGTAGTTACCCCAGTGACGTATCGCAAAAATCACGACACCAATGGCCGCCCCAAATATGATCTTACCGCGGGGCGTCGTGGCCGAACTGACGGGGTCGGTAATGATGAAAAAAGCCCCAAACATGGTGGCGCCACTGAATAAATGAAATAACAGCGAATCAAGGCGGCCATGGGCTTCGTTGGGAAATAGCCAAGCCATTATAGCCAGGCCAACTAGCATGCTAATCGGGGCGTGCCACGTAAAAATACGTCGCCAGAGTAAGAATAATCCACCGACTAAAAAGGCGGCATTAACCCACTCCCAAGCAAAGCCTCCGACACTACCAAAAATCCTATCCGCGTCACCAATGCCTTGCTTTAACGCATCAAGCGGGGTGGCTGAACTTACGGCATCCACCGAGCCAAACAGATTGCTGGCTAGGGATTCTGACAAGCCCATGGGGGTCGTACTGTAGGGTGCCCCCCACTGTGTCATTTGCACGGGAAGAGAAATGAGCAATACAACATAAGCTGCCATGGCGGGGTTAAAAGGGTTGTATCCCAAACCACCATATAGTTGTTTGGCAACGACAATAGCAAAACAGGCACCAGTCGCCACCACCCACCAGGGTGCGTAGGGCGGAAGCGCTATGCCGAGTAATACCGCAGTAACCAGCGCGCTATAGTCTTTGAGGTAAAAGCTAATGGGTTTGCCGCGTATGGCTAGTATCGCCGCTTCACTGGCCAGTGATACCAATCCGGCAATGACGATATTGACCAGCACACCTGCACCAAAAATGACGGCTAGCGCGGCGATTCCTGGTAGGGTGGCAATGAGTACCAGTTGCATAACGCTTGCGGTGGATAATGGGCCATGGGCGTGTGGCGCTCTAACATTCAAAAGTGCCATGAATTACTCTCCAACCACAGCTTTGGCGGCGGCCAATTTTTCTTCTAGTTTGTCGACGCCAGCCTGAAACGCTGCCAACTTGTCGGGTGCATTTTCGCTCGCCATGGCGAGTTTTTGCTTGGCAGCAGCGAGTCTTTTTTCGAGTTTTGCTATCTCGTCAGCAGGCGTTTGAGGTGTTAATTTCCCGGCCCGTTTTGCTTGGGCGCGTTCAATGGCTGCTTGTACCGGATCGTCGGTGGCCACCTCGATATCGGTCTGCTGTTTGGCGTGTTCGAGTTGTTCAGCGAGAGCATCTACTGCCGCTTGTAGCTGAGGGGTTTTATCAGATCCTGCACTCTCAGCTGCTGCCAATTTAATTTTGGCGGCAGTAAGGCGCTTTTCAAGTTTGCTGATCGGATCTAACTCAGTGACATTGCTTGCTCCACCTTTACCCGCGCGTTTGGCTTTTGCGCGTTCTATGGCGGCTTGAATGGGATCGTTTGTTTCGGCTTCTGTCGGCTCGGTTGAGCTAGCTTTGGCGTTAGCTAGTTGCTCGGCAAGAGCATCCACCGCTGCTTGCAATTGAGGCAGCTTGTCAGAGCCTGCGCTTTCGGCTGAGGCGAGTTTGATTTTTGCTGCAGTCAGTCTTTTTTCAAGTTTACTGACTTCATCAACACGGGACGCACTCGTTTCCTGCGTACCGCTTCTTTTGGCCTTGGCGCGTGCGATAGCAGCTTGTACTGGATCATTTTCAACCTGTTGCTCGCTGTTAACTGTCGCTTGTTCTGCACGCTTTTTGGCAGCTTCTGCGCGCGCAGCACGCTGGGCGGCTTTCTCTTCTTCGAGTCTTTGCAGACGTGCCTGGCGGGCTTCAAAGCGCTGTTTAGCATGTTCAGCTTTGGCTGCGTCAATTCGGGCTTGACGAATTTCTGCTTTTGACGCGCGGTAGTATTGTACTAACGGTATGTTAGAAGGGCAGCTGTATGAACACGCGCCACATTCAATGCAATCAAAAAGATTATGCTGCTCGAGTTTTTCGTGCTCACTTGCCCTAGAGAACCAGTACAACTGCTGTGGTAATAAACTCGCTGGGCATGCCTCGGCACACATACCACAACGGATACACGCTTGAGCGGGTGGCGGTGGCGGTAGCTCGGCAGCAGTGGGGGCGAGTATACAGTTACTGGTTTTTACAATAGGTACCGCTCGGTTGGGTAGGGTGAACCCCATCATAGGGCCGCCCATAATTAAGCGAGACAGTTTTTTCTCGTCACATTCACCCTGTTCCATGAGATAGGAGATGGGCGTGCCGATGAGAACTTCTACGTTGCCAGGCTTTTTGAAAGCCTCGCCAGTTAAGGTGGTAATACGCGAGATAAGCGGCTCACCACAATCTATTGCACGGTGAACAGCAATAGCTGTTGCAACATTTAAACATACAACACCAACATCGGCAGGTAATCCACCGGAGGGGACTTCGCGACCAGTCAGCAACTGTATCAATTGCTTTTCACCACCAGAGGGATATTTAGTGGGCACCACTACAACTTCAACATCATTGGTTGCCGAGGATTGTAAGGCTGCAACAGCTTCAGGTTTATTATCTTCCGTGCCGAGTAAAATGCGTTGTGGTTTAAGCAGATATTTCAGAATTGCTATGCCGGCCATAATTTGCTCGGCGCGCTCTGTCATCAAAATTTGGTCGGCAGTAATGTAGGGTTCACATTCAACCCCATTTATCACCAAGGTATCGATAGGTTTGTCGGTGGCTAACTTGACGGCAGAGGGAAAACCCGCGCCGCCCATGCCTGCAATGCCGGCACGACGAATAATTTCAATTAAATCAGTAGCATCTCGATGACCCCATTCTTTAATCGGGGAAAGATCGCACCAACGATCTTGTCCATCCGTATCAATAATAATGCAGGGTGCATTGAGTCCTGAGCTATGTGCTATAGGGCGTTCTTCAATAGCACCAATCATCCCAGAAGTAGGCGCGTGAATTGGTGCGCTAACAACGCCATTACTTTGGGCAATACATTGCCCCTTGAGTACTTTTTCTCCCACGCTGACACAGGGCTTAGCCGGGGCCCCTAAATGCATGTTGAGTGGCAAAATCAGTTGCGCAGGGATGCCCGCAAAGCGAAGAGGTCGCTGTAATGATTGGCGTTTATTTTCTGGAGGGTGAATACCGCCAGGAATATTGAAGACACGGCTGTTCATGATTGACCTCGATCGGTCGCAATCAAATCGTTGGCTTTAGCTGGATTTTGCCACTGCCAATTGTTGAGGGTAACGGGAACTTCAATCATGTCGATACAATCTACCGGGCATGGTTCAACACAAAGGTCACAGCCAGTACATTCGCTAGTGATAACCGTATGCATATGCTTGGCCGAGCCGAGGATAGCGTCTACTGGACAGGCCTGAATACATTTGGTGCAGCCGATGCACTCGTCTTCACGAATGAAGGCATAGCTTTTAGGCTTTTCTTCACCCACATCTTCATCTAATGGAAGTGGTTCAACATCCAGTAAGCTGGCTAGTGCCTGGATGGTGGCTTCACCACCGGGCGGACAGCGATTGATTCTCTCGCCGTCGGCAATAGCTTCAGCGTAGGGGCGACAACCTGGGTAGCCACACTGACCACATTGGGTCTGGGGCAATAAATCACAAATCTGATCGGCGATAGGATCGCCCTCAGTTTTAAATCTTTCCGAAGCAAATCCTAGAATGGCGCCAAAGATCAGCGACAAACCAACGAGCGCAATGAGGGCTGCAAGTAAAGGATTGCTGAAGATAAAGTCAATCATCACACGAGGCCTGCAAAGCCCATAAAGGCGAGTGACATGAGACCGGCGGTAATCATACCAATGGCGGCACCCTGAAATGGCTGTGGCACATCTGCTACGGCTAAGCGCTCGCGCATGGCTGAGAACAACACCAACACCAGGGTGAATCCAATGGCGGCACCAAAACCATACACCGCGGATTGGGTGAAATTATGTTGCTTGTTAACGTTGAGTAGGGCTACCCCAAGGACGGCACAATTAGTGGTAATGAGGGGAAGATAGACCCCTAGAACCTTGTGAAGCAATGGGCTAGTTTTTCGTACTACCATCTCCGTGAATTGAACAACAACGGCGATCACCAAAATAAATGAAATCGTTCGTAAGTATTCCAGATCTAGGGGTAGCAAAATATAGTTGAAGGTGAGATACGAACACACCGAAGCCAAAGTGAGAACAAATGTGGTGGCGGCACCCATGCCCATGGCGGTTTCTAGTCGGTTGGACACACCCATGAAAGGGCACAATCCAAGAAACTGTACCAGTACAAAGTTGTTGACGAGCACGGTGCTCAACAGCAATAAACTGTATTCCACCAACATTAGCTATCCTCGATGGTGCAAACGCATGCACCTAGTTATCGAAAAACAGGCATTTTAATGAATGCCATCAATACAAACAATTCTAAAAAAACTCCTGGTTAGAATTTTTTGCTATTAGTTTAGTGGCTTAACTTACTCGCATACCCGCCGTTGCTCCGTCATCGGGTGAGAGAATCCAAATTTCGTCTCCACCAGGACCTGCAGCCAATACCATACCCTCTGATACCCCAAAGCGCATCTTGCGAGGCGCTAAATTGGCAACCATAACTGTGTGGCGACCAATGAGGGCCTCAGGTGAGTATGCTGAGCGGATACCTGCAAAAACATTGCGGGTTGTGGCTTCGCCAATGTCTAAGGTTAGGCGTAATAATTTGTCTGCGCCCTCAACAAATTCAGCATTAACGATACGAGCGACACGAAGATCGACGGCAGCAAATTGATCAAAATTGATTTGCTCAGCGATTGGCTCAATGGCAGGTGTTTCATTGGCCGCTGCGACTTTAGCAACCGAGGCGGCTTGTGCGTCTGCAGCAGCTTTATTTTCTTCAATCATGGCGTCTATCTTGTCACTTTCTACACGACTCATCATTGGCTTAAAGGTATTAACCTGATGGCCTAACAGGGGGGCTGCAAGGCTATCCCAAGTGAGTTCGTCATTTAAAAATTGCTCTGCTTTTGCAGCCAATTCCGGCATTACAGGCTTGAGGTAAACCATCAGTGCGCGGAACATATTGATACCCATTGAGCAAATATCAAGTACTTCTTCTGCAGTACCTTCTTGCTTTGCCAAAGACCAAGGCGCTTTTTCTGCAATATACTCATTCGCCGCGTCGGCTAATGCCATGATGTCGCGAATAGCCTTGGCGTATTCACGGTTTTCAAAATGGTTGGCAATAGTGTCACTTGCATCAACATAACGCTGCCATAGTGCGGGTTCAGCAATGCTCTGCGAGAGTGAACCGCCAGATTTAGCCACAAATTTGGCCGTTCGACTGGCGATGTTGACAACCTTGCCGACGACGTCGGAATTTACACGTTGTACGAAATCGGTAAGGTTTAGGTCTAAGTCATCGACTCCCGCGCCGAGTTTCGCCGCCATGTAGTAGCGTAAATACTCAGGATTAAGATGTTTTAAGTAGCTTTCAGCCGTGATGAAGGTGCCGCGCGACTTTGACATTTTTTTGCCATCGACAGTTAAGAACCCGTGCACGCAAACCTTCGTTGGTGTTCTAAACTTTGCGGAGTGCAACATAGCAGGCCAAAACAATGCGTGGAAATTGACGATATCTTTGCCAATGAAGTGATATAGCTCGGCTTCCGAGTTTTCTCCCCAGTATTCATTCCAGTCCATACCGGTTTGGTCGCAGTAGTGCTTAAAGCTTGCCATGTAGCCAATGGGAGCATCTAACCAAACGTAAAAGAATTTGCCGGGGGCATCAGGGATTTCAAAGCCAAAATAGGGGGCATCACGAGAGATATCCCATTCCTGCAATCCCGCCTCAAGCCATTCATTGAGCTTGTTGGCAACCTCATTTTGCAACGTCCCTGAGCGTGTCCATTGCTTGAGAAAGTCGGTAAATTCAGGGAGTTTGAAGAAGAAGTGTTCGGATTCTTTTGCCACAGGTACGGCACCTGATAACACCGAACGGGCATCGATAAGTTCGGTGGGGCTATAGGTTGCTCCACACGCTTCGCAGTTGTCGCCGTACTGATCTGCGGCTTTGCACTTGGGGCAGGTGCCCACTATGTAACGATCGGCTAAGAATAGCTCTTTTTCAGGGTCAAAAGCTTGAGTAATAGTCCGTGAAGCAATATGACCGTTATCACGCAAGCGCTTATAAATCATTTCAGAGTAGTGACGGTTTTCCTCTGAATGCGTTGAGTGATAGTTGGCGACGTTGATCAAAAAGCCTCTGAAATCACGTTCGTGTTCAGATTTCATGTTGGCGATGTGTTGCTCAGGGGTGATACCTAACTCTTCTGCCTTGAGCATGATCGCTGTGCCGTGGGCATCATCAGCGCAAACGTAGGTACACTGATGTCCGCGCAATTGTTGAAAGCGAACCCAGATATCGGTTTGGATATATTCCATAACGTGACCTAGATGCAGTGCACCGTTGGCGTAGGGAAGGGCGCTAGTAACAAGAATTTTGCGTGTGCTCATAGTTTCGGCTTGTAGTTGATTAAAACGAACATTATACCAGAGGTTGAGTTGTGAAAAGAACCTCGCCATAAGGAGTTTTAGCGGTTTTGGCAATTGCTTCTCATTGATTGAAACACTATCCTTTGGCCCTTTAAAAATCTGCAAGGGGTTTTGCTTTGGAAAATATCAAACATATTATCGCCGTGGCTTCGGGCAAAGGTGGTGTTGGTAAGTCTACAACCTCGGTGAACTTAGCGCTGGCCCTGGTGAAATGCGGGATGCGAGTTGGGCTCTTGGATGCGGATATCTATGGGCCTTCTCAGCCCCTTATGTTGGGTGTAGCGTCTAATGTACGTCCCGAGCAAACAGGGCCAAGCCGAATGGCTCCCGTGATGGCCCACGGTATTGCGTCAATGTCGATGGGTTATTTGGTGACTGACAGTACGCCCATGGTTTGGCGTGGTCCAATGGCGGCGGGCGCTCTGCAGCAAATCATGACCCAAACCGATTGGGGTGAATTGGACTTTTTAATTATCGACTTGCCACCGGGCACGGGGGATATTCAACTGACTCTCGCTCAAAAGGCTAATGTAACCGGTGCTTTAATTGTCACAACGCCACAGGATATTGCCCTGCTAGATGCAGTGAAGGCGATTGAAATGTTCCGTAAGGTGTCTGTGCCGGTACTCGGTATCATTGAAAATATGGCTTTGCATGTGTGTAAGCAGTGTGGGCACGCGGAGCATATTTTCGGTGAAGGTGGAGGTCAGCGTATGGCTGAAAACTACGATACGGTGATGCTTGGGGCACTACCCTTGGAAATGTCCATCAGACAAAGTGTCGATAATGGCAGCCCTAGTGTGGTGTCTGATCCTGAAGGAGAACCTGCCAAAGCTTATGTTGCATTGGCAGAGCAGTTGATAGAGCGAGCTCAATCAATTGAAGAAGACGCGATGCCTGAAATTAGTTTTGACGATGAATAGCGCTTTTCAGCGTTCAATATGCCCGCTATTATGAGCCCGCATTTATTAGAGGTAACAGCATGATTAAGTCAGACAAATGGATCCGACGTATGGCCGAGAACGAGGGCATGATTGAGCCTTTTGAGCCAGGTCAAGTGCGGTATGATGCAGAAGGTAGCAAGTTGGTATCCTACGGTACTTCTTCCTATGGCTACGATGTTCGCTGCGCCAACGAATTCAAAATTTTCACCAATACTCACTCTGCGGTCGTAGATCCAAAGAACTTTGATCCCAACAGTTTTGTCGATGTGCAAAGCGATGTTTGTATTATCCCACCGAACTCCTTTGCTCTGGCAAGGACGGTGGAATATTTTCGCATTCCTAGATCGGTACTCACGGTTTGCCTCGGCAAGTCGACCTATGCTCGCTGTGGCATCATTGTTAACGTCACGCCCTTGGAGCCGGAGTGGGAAGGCCATGTGACGCTCGAGTTTTCAAATACGACCACATTGCCAGCTAAGATCTATGCCAATGAAGGTGTTGCGCAAATGCTGTTCTTTGAGTCAGACGAAGTGTGTGAAATGTCATACAAAGATCGCGGTGGCAAGTATCAGGGCCAAAGAGGTGTGACACTGCCGCGCACTTAAAACTAGTTAGACTTCGGTACTCACCATGGTGGGTGCCGAAGGCACTTCTCCTGGAGCAAACTCCAGGTGTTTAAGATTTAACTCGTACCGATCACCGTCAGATTCTTCTTGCACAAAGCGTACTAGCTGATAATTCCAAGCGGGTGCAAGCCAAAAATACGATTTGCGATCCTCGTCATCTCTGGACATCAGTACCGTGTCAATTTTGCCCAATGGAGTATTGAGTTGCTCTTGGCCATTGAACGTTAATGTGTAGCTTTTGAGTTGCCCTTTGTCGACAATATTGGCGTGATAGTCGGCCTGACCATTTCGAAGCATATGCAACCTCAAGGCGGTTAACACATTGAGTCTGTCGGTCATGCCATGCTCGAGGGGAACTTGCCACGGTTTTTTGTTGTTGCCAATGACCATCATGTCATTCCAGTCAAAAGCAATGGTTTGAACCTTATCTCGGCCTATTGGTTTCTTGAATGTGTATTTGTAGCTGTGTGGAATGAGTGTGCCGTTGTCTGAAAGGGCAAAATAGCTTTCTTCATTGAAACTCATGAGAAGCGCTTTAGCCTTCATGTTGAGACGATAAATACCCTGTTCGTCACGGCGTAAGCTGCGATAGCCATCGATATTAAACCCCTTAATCGTGGTTTCATAAATCGCGTTATAACTGGGTAAAAGTAAATTATCTTCAGCGCTGGCAGAGTTAAATATCAACAATGCAGCTAGAGTTAAAGATTTAGTTGCTGTGGATAAGACCCGTGCTTGGAAGGATTTCGCCATCTAAAATTGCCCTGCCGTTATCGAGGTTAAGTCTTCCTTCGCAGAACCATTTGGCAACTAGCGGGAAGATAGTATGTTCTTGTTGTAATACTCGCGCGGCCAATGCAGAGGCATCGTCGCCCTCCAAAATTGGTACCACTGTTTGTAAGACAGGCGGTCCGCCATCAAGTTCCTCAGTGACGAAATGAACTGTTGCCCCGGCTTCATCTTCACCGGCATCAATAGCTCGCTGATGAGTGTTTAGCCCAGTATATTTGGGGAGTAACGACGGGTGGATATTGATCATTTTGCCCAAAAGAGGGGTAATGAAATTAGGGGTTAATATGCGCATAAAACCTGCCATGATGATTAAGTCAGGCTCATGTGCTTGGACTTTCTTTAGCAGCTCGTCGTCAAAGCTCTCGCGGTTCGCAAAAGATTTGTGATCGATGACATCGGTAGCAATACCAGCACGTTTCGCTCGCTCCAAGCCAAAGGCATCAGCCTTATTACTAATCACAGCCTGTATGCGCCCTTCGATGAATCCAGCGCTGCAGGCATCAATGATGGCCTGCAGATTGGAGCCACTGCCAGAGATTAAAACGACAATCCGTTTCATAGATTAAGAAGTTCTACGGCGTCTTCGTGGTCAGATTTGTCGGCGATGTGACCGATGAGCAGGGCTGTTTCACCGGCCGCTTGAAGGTGCGCTATGGCATCTTGTGCACGGTCAGCCGGAACAGCCACAACCATACCAATACCACAGTTAAAGGTTCGGTACATTTCGCTGCTGACCACGTTGCCGTTTTCACGCAGCCAATCAAAAATGGGTGGCATCTCCCATGATGTTGTATCAATAACGGCTTTGGTGCCGGCAGGAAGTACGCGTGGAATATTTTCAGTTAAGCCGCCACCGGTAATATGAGACAAAGCATGCACAGGCATATCAGCAATAAGTTTTAGCAGGGGCTTTACGTATATGCGAGTGGGCTGCATTAACGTTTCACCCAGGGTTGAATTACCAAAGGCTGCGGAAGTGTCGGCGCCAGAAACTTCAATGATTTTGCGAATAAGCGAGTAGCCGTTTGAATGTGGACCGCTAGACGTTATACCAATAAGAGCATCGCCAGAACTCACTTTGCTGCCATCAATAATGCCATCTTTTTCAACGACGCCGACGCAGAACCCCGCGAGATCGTAGTCGTCACCTTCATACATGCCTGGCATTTCAGCAGTTTCACCACCGACTAGCGCGCAGCCCGCTTGGCGACAACCTTCGCCAATGCCGGTGACGACATCTGCCGCCATATCGACATTCAATTTACCCGTTGCGTAGTAATCCAAGAAAAATAAAGGTTCTGCACCTGCTACCACCAGATCGTTGACACACATGGCAACTAAATCAATACCAATGGTATTGTGTAGTCCAACCTCCATAGCGAGTCGCAATTTGGTGCCAACACCATCGGTACCCGAAACTAATACAGGTTGCTTGTAACCACTTGGCAGTTCGCAAAGCGCGCCAAAGCCACCTAAACCACCCATAACTTCGGGTCGACTAGTGCTTTTAGCCACAGTTTTTATGCGATCAACTAGTGCGTTTCCAGCGTCGATGTCAACGCCAGCGTCTTTATAGCTCAGGGATTGTTTGTCAGTCATTGTTGAGGTGCCATGCTGCAGTAAAAAGAAGCCGACATTTTACCAGACCTATTGTAAAAAAGTCAGGTTTTGTCGCTTGAGGGATGTAAAAAGAACGCTATTGCTTAAAAACGGTGGCGAATGTGTGTCA